>Ga0209795_10001761_pt1 | contig 12891 bp, 10 predicted proteins | sample AgamicOrMarz_FD_187166 | JGI IMG/M metagenome (GOLD analysis project Ga0209795, IMG submission 187166) | Agave microbial communities from Guanajuato, Mexico - Or.Ma.rz (SPAdes) (version 2) | ecosystem: Host-associated > Plants > Phyllosphere > Phylloplane/Leaf | place: Guanajuato, Mexico...
AATTAGCACCTCTTAAAATTACTGTTAATGCTGTAGATCCTGGACCAACTAACACTGGCTGGATGAGCAGTGAGTTAAAGGAAGAGCTACTGCCAAAGTTCCCAATGGGTCGACTTGGTGAGCCCCGGGATGCCGCAAAATTAGTTATCTTTTTAGCAAGTGAAGAATCAGAATGGATTACCGGACAAATTATTCACTCAGATGGAGGCTTTTGGTAATTTAACATAGTAGCGGTCTTCCACTTTTTAGCGGATTTTTGTATGAAACAAGCAGTTAAAAGGATCTTCGAATGAAGATTCTTTTTTTATTATAATGTAACGTAACATGACGATAACCGAGTTTCTACAACTTATCAGTCAGTCCCAAAGGATTGTTGATGGGCTACAAAAGAAAAAGTACGGGCTTTTCTAAATCAGTAGTAAAATGAGATATTTCATTAGATATCTTTGTCGCACGTTTTACCACCTTTTATATGAGTGAATATTTGTTATACAACGAGTAACGTTATCATTCCTATAAAATGTAAAAAATATGCACGTGAGGAAGATACATAAAATAAAATTATAGGAAATGTATCTAACTTTGTTTTCTATTTTGTCGCATTAGTTGAAAGTCAAAATAAAGCTGAGGATTCTTTAGAGTTTTCAGATGAAAATCAAAGCGGTTTAGCTAGTATTACTTTATATCCAGTGACAGATCAGAAGACATTGTTTTAAGAGTTAAGTAATTGGAGAGAAAAGCACCTCACATTTCTCTGTATATCTGATGTTTTTATGGCCGATATCGTACATTATGATAATTAAAAATGAAGTGAATATTCACATTGATTGATTCCAAAATTCCCAATGCAAAAGAACAAAGAGCCCTCTCTTAAGTTTAATTGCTTAGAGAGTGGGCTTTTGTATAGGAATATCTTCAGTATAATATCTTCAGTATTATAAATGAATTTCTACACTACTTTTCTCTTAAACAAATGGGAGTTCTCTTTTATGCCTTAACAGTCTGTTTTTTCACAGGAATGTAGATGTCGATCTCTTTGTTTTCTGAACCATAGCACCTCTTATCATACAGTTCAAACTCCATTGATCCGTAGTGCTCATAACCTGATTCTGGAAACCATTCTGTAAAAACATAATTCCATGTGGACTGAATGGAAGAAGTAAAAGATTCTTCATTTGATTTTGGTGTAGTAAATACAGCATATTCTAGTTCAGGGAAGCTTCTGTAAACTGTTCCTTCAGGAGCTGGAGTGCCTTCCTCTACTTCCATGCCAATTACATAAACAAATTCACCCGTTTCAGGATTAAAATCAGTGCAAATGCCAAGCTCCGCGTTTTCGTTTAGGGGATTGGGAATTTTAGAGCCCAGCCTATTTTGCATGTACTGTTGCCAAAATTCAGGAATGTCCTTGTTATTCTGGCCACCTTCATTCTTTGTTTTTAGCTCATAGCCAATGACATAAAAAGCAGGTTTAGTGACTAGTTTTGGTTCCATTTTATTTCCTCCTGACAAAAGTGTGGTAGTTAGGTAGGCTTTTCCCCGTAGCGGTCCAGATATTCTCCTTGCGTTGCGATATTGTTTCGATGAAACATCGTAAAATTTTTTGAACGCTCTGTTAAAGGATTCTTGATAGTGGAAACCAACATTAAGTGCAATATCAATCACTTTTTCATTTGTGAAAAATAAGCGTTCTGCTGCGCGTGTAAGTCTTCGTTTTCTCACATAATCCATCACTGATTCTCCCACCATAGCTTGGAAGACACGGTGATAATGAAAAGGAGAAAAACAAGCGATTTCTGCTAACTTTTCTAAAGTAATTTGTGTCTCCAAATTCTCCTCAATGTAATCTAGCGTTCTCTGTATACAAGTTACATAATTCATTTACATTCACCTACCTTACGTTCACTATAACAGCAAACAAATCTTTGTTCTTAACATTTTTTGCTATATTCAATTAGGACATATGTTTTAGGTTTACTTGTGTCTTTTGTTTATTTTAAATGTTTATATAAGGGCAGATGAAATAAATGTAAAAAACGAGCCCTTAGCAGATAAGAGCTCGTTTTTCTCGTTCATATACCATTATATATTATCAATGCAGCAATATTTTAATCGTGTTTAAAGTTGAAAACCATGCAAAAGAAAAGCAAATTTTTGTGTGTATGTTATTCGTCAAGATTTAAAAAGATGGCCAAGCGGTGTCTTTATGTAAGCTGAAATTTTCATCTTTTTCTTGAAAAAATTCTATAAAAGGTAAAAACTAAAGCCTATCGCAATGTAGGTACCAACAAGTAAAACACCTTCGAACCAGTTGGAATCACCGTCGTTCACAACGGTCACCGTCATGAGAGCGGCAAGGATCATCGCAATCATTTCCGCTGTATTAAATACAAGAGGCAAGAAATCATACAAGTATGAGAACAGAACGAGTATAGGAGCAACAAACATGGCCGTTTGGACGGTTGAACCAATGGAAATCTCCACCATTACGTCCATTCTGTTATTATAGGCCATTGCAATTGCTGACACGTACTCTGCAGCACTTCCGACTATGGCCACAACAATAATTCCAATAAAAACGTGACTCCAGCCTAAGGCAGCACCTACTGGCTCAATGGTGCCAACAAGTTTTTCACTAATATAAGCTAGTACAATTGTGGCCAGTCCAAGTACAACGATTGCTTTCTTTTTTCCCCATTCTGGTTCCTCTCCATTTTCTTCTGCGTTTCCAGTAAAAATCCCCTTATGCGTGACAAGTTTAAAAAGAAGAGCAAGCAGGTAAATGGTCAGCATCACAATGGCAAAAGAAGTTGATAAAACCTGCATATCTTTATCATCCAAGCGTTTTGCAAAGATAAATGGCAATACAAAAGTTACGATAATAGCAAACATTAAGAGGGAGGTATTATGTCGTGTTTTAAACACACTAAATTTTTGCTTTTTAAATCGAATTCCTCCAACAATCATTGATATTCCGCTCGCAAAAAGTAGATTAACGAGAACTGCTCCAGTAATGGAGGAAATGACGATTGTATTTAGTCCTTTACTTAATGCAAAAAACGAAATAATAATTTCTGCAGCGTTGCCAAACGTAGCATTAAGTAATCCCCCTGCTGTTGGACCTACTACAACGCTAAGGCTTTCAGTAGAACGTCTGATGTAATTAGCCAAACTAATTAATGTCACACAATAAATAAAGAACATTAAAATATAATTCCAATTAAAAATGCTGCCAATAATTGAAAGAGGTACACCAATAATCATAAAAATGAAAAAGACTTTATTCATATTTTCCTCCATGGTCATTTATAGATCCTATAGCAAGAAGAGAAGCTCTATATTATCTTAGCGTTTTTATTAATATAACTCTTAAGACTTTTGTTATTCACATGGAGAGTGCAACTAGCAATTAACTCGACGCATAGAAAGAGAACATACTTAATAGCTGGTGCAAAAGGGGACTAAAGTTAAAAAAGAAAAGAATCGTACAAGATAAAGCGCTATGAACTCCTCAAGATAAGCTTCAAAGTATATTGAATAGTCTGCTCTGAATAACAAATATGTATCTTTTACATGCTAAAAAGATATGAATTTTCCAAACGCCCATAATTGACGTTTTCGTTAACGTTAATTATGGGTAATGTAGTTTATAGATTTAAAAATAATTAGAATGAAGCACCATTTAAATATGATTCAAACTGGTAATTATCATTAAAGGAGAGAGCTATTATGTATACACTTGGAGAACTATTAGAGCAAAGGGCTACACAATCTGCTGAAAAAGAGGCTTTAATTTGGAGTACATCTTTCCATACATTTAAAGAATATAATGAACGTGTCAATCAACTCGCTCATTACCTGTTAAGCCACAACGTTAAAAAAGGGGATCGAATTGCAATTCTCTGTCAAAACAATCATCCGTTTCCTACCATTCTGCTAGCCGCATTAAGAATAGGAGCCGTAGCGGTTCCTATTAGCTGGCAGCTTACGAAGTATGAAATTATCGATATTTTAGATAGTGCACAACCTAAAATTATTTTCTACGACCAAAAATTTCATGAGGTTATTCCTTTTGATTCTGAAATATTAAATGACGTGATTACTTTACAAGTAGGAAGAAAAAATAGCGTGGAGACAGTTGAAGAATATAATGAAATTTTTTCTACGTATTCTATACTAAATCCAAATATACAGGTCTCTCAAGATGACATAGCTATGCTTCTTTTTACTTCTGGAACAACTGGCAACGCAAAAGGCTGTATGATTGAGCATGGTCATGTGTATTCTTATATACAACCATCTAGTCAACGAATCGATTATGAAGAGGATGGTCGTTTTCTTGCCTCGCATCCTTTTTATCATATGAGTTCTATTAATAATATTTTGAAATCTGTTTCCAACGGGATGGGGTTATTTTTGTTGTCAGATCCTACACCAGAAATCATTTGGGAAACGATTGAAACTCATAAGATCACTATGATGTTAGCGTTTCCTTCTATGTATATGCAAATGCTCGAAGCAGTGAAAAATGCAGGGTCAAAGAAATCTTCACTAAAGGTTGCTATTGCTGGAGGGGCAAAAGTTCCTGCTTATCTTATTAAGGAATATGAAAAATTAGGCATTAGCATGATACAAGGGTATGGAAGTACAGAAGCATGGACAGTCAGTGTATGGACACCAAATATGGGAAATGAAAAAATTGAATCAGCAGGTAAGCCTCTTTCTGGTGTAGAAGTAAAAATTATTGATCCTGAGTCAGGACAAGAAGTGAAAACAGGAGAAATTGGAGAAATTATTATAAAAAGCCCCTATTGTTTTAAAGGCTATTGGCATAATCAAGAGGCGACTGACAAAGTCCTTAGAGATGGTTGGTTCTATATGGGGGACGCTGGAAAGGTAGATCAAGACGGCTTTTTATATATTATGGGACGCTATAAAGATGTTATCGTATATGGCGGTGATAATATCTATCCTGATCAGGTAGAAGAAATAATTGAGCAAATAGATACGGTCATTGAAGCCGCTGTAATAGGAGTAGAAGATCCAGTTTATGGAGAAAAACCTAGAGCGTATGTGGTAAAAGATTCTCATTCTTCTTTAACAAAAGAAGATATCTTAAAATATTGTAAAGATCGTCTAGCAAGCTACAAAATTCCAGAAGTTTATTTTACTGATAAACTTCCTAAAAACCAGCTTGGTAAAGTATTAAAAAGAGAACTAAAATGAAGATAGTTAAAAGCGTGGACTGAATGCAGTCCACGCTTTTAGAATGGGAAATTATATATTTAAACCAGAAATGTTAAATAGAAAGTCCTTTTATATCAGGATAACAAACGAGAAGTGTATTCTCATACTCAGATTCGTAGCCTGTAAATACCACCTTTTTTTCTTTATTATCATATTGAAATCCGAAATTTTTTAAATCATTTCTCAATATATCTTCACTAATTTTCATGGAAGAAGCAATCTCCTCATAAGTATTACCATTATTTAACTTTTGGATAATCTCACCAATTAACAAATTACGACCTCCAGTAGTATACGTGTCTTAAGTAATACTTTATCCTGAATAGCTGCTTTTATGAATTGCAAGTAAAGGTTAACAATTTAAATGAATTTGGTATTAAAAGAAGTGTAGAAAGCCACATGTTTCTACTGAGGAATTATTCTTCTTGTCCTTGCATTTCTCATTAATAATAGTAGTGAGTATCACCCTATGTTATTACCTGGGTTTGCTGAAAAAGCAAAGAGAATATTCTCTTTGCTTTTTTCTTGGCTTTAATATTTACTGCTCTTTTTCTGGTACCATTTCAACTTTACCTGGCCAAAAAGCAAACCTTCCTAAAACCGTAGTGATCGCAGGTACAAGGAATGGTCGCACAATAAATGTATCTAACAGAACACCTAAAGCCGTGATAATTCCGAACTGAACCAGAACTTGAATAGGCAGTGTTGCTAGAACCGCGAAGGTAGCAGCTAAAATGATTCCAGCTGATGTGATAACACCGCTTGTTTCGCTTACGCCTTCTTTAATTGCTTGCTTTAATGGCATGTGCTTCTTTTTCTGCCAGATGCTTGAGATCATAAAGATATTATAATCCTCACCAAGCGCCACTAAAAATACAAATGCGTATAAAGGAATCGCTCCTTGGATAGCATCTGCCCCCATGATGTTGTGAATAATGAGCCAGCCTAATCCTAAGGCTGCACTGTAGGACAAGATAACCGTTCCAACCAAGTAAAGCATGGCTACAATGGAACGCAAGTAAGCTAATAGCAGAAGTGATATAAAAATAATAATTAAAGGGACAATAATACTGTCGTCTTTATCACTCGTTGTCATTGTGTCATACTGTGTAGCTGTTTGACCGCCGATCCATACTTTGGATTCCACTGCGGAAACTCCGGACTGTGACAGTGCCTTTTCAGCTGCATCTTTCAAGTCTGGAATAGCTTTCATTGCTTCTATACTATATGGATTCACATTAAACGTAACGTCATATACTTTTAAATCCTCATTATTTGTACCACTTTGAGGTGCAGAAACAGTACTAATAAGGTCATTTTTCTTTAATGCTTTTTCAAGGTCAACCGATTTTCCTTCCGTATCAATGACTACTTGTGCTGGTGCTAGTTCACCAGGAGAGTAAGCATCAGAAATAATCGTAAATCCTTCACGAGAAGGCATATCTTCAGGGAAAGAAGACAATAAATCATATGTGTACTTGATTTGACTAGAGTAAAGGGATAAAGCTCCAAAAAAGACTAGACAAGCTACAATGATTGTCCATGGTTTAGTCGTAACCACATTACCAATCCAATTCCCGAAACGGTTTTTCTCTTTTCGGTCACGCACCGGTTTTCCTTTCTTTTTCGCCAATTCCTCTTCCATTTCAGGAGTACGAGGGACGAAAGGATAAAAAGAACCTCTTCCCATAACCGAAAGCAGGGCGGGAATAAGTGTTAAACTTGCTACTCCCATAACTAGAATAGATAAGCTAAAAGGGATTGCAAAACGATTGTAAGCACCGTATTTTGCTACAATCAAGGCCAGAAGAGAGATGACAACTGTAAATCCACTCATAGCTATAGCACCTGAAGCACCTTTAAAGGCGTTGATAAGTGCTTGTCTCTTATCTTTTACTTTGCGAAGCTCATCGCGATAATGGGAAATTAAAAATAAGCAATAGTCTGTTCCTGCTCCAAACAACAAGACCGTCATAATGGATATGGACTGCGAGTCGACCGTAATCCATCCTTTATCTGCTAAAATACCGAGAATTGGACTCAGCACCCCATAGGCAAAACCTACACCGATTAAAGGAATAATCGCTAAAATTGGGGAACGATAAATTACAAGAAGTAAAATTAAGACTAATAAAACTGTTGCAATTAGTAACGAAACGTCTGCTCCTTCAAATAAGCTGGTTGCATCTACTTGAATCCCTACAGGCCCCGTAACACGCGTGCTTAGCTTATCTTTTGCATCAATATCTGTACCAAAAGAATCATATGAAACTTGTTCTTTTACTTGTTTTTTAATCGTGTCTAGATTTTTTTCTAGTACATCCGTTTCAACGTTTTCTTTAAAGAAAATGGGCTGTACAAGCGTTGTACCGTCTTTCGAAATCATTTTTTGTAGAGCTGCTAGCGGTAACTTATGCAAAGGCGGTGTAGACGTTTGTTCTTCTAATGGTTTCTTTTCTAAATCTGCCGCCACTTGCTGAATAGATTTTAGATCATCGTTGTTCAAACCTGATTTTTTGTGCCATGTAAGTAAGGCAGGAACCCCTGATGAGTTAGGAAATTCTTTCTTTATAAGATTTTCAGCCTCTACGGAAGGTGAATTCTCACTTAAGTTTGGTGCATTGTTCACTTCCGTTTTATTCACGGCAGGCCAAGCAATTGTTAGAACTGCAGTTGCCAGAATCCATACGGCAATAACAACCCAACGACTCACTTTTCCAGTCATAAATTGGCTGAATGTTGCTAAAGGTGATTCTTTCATTAATACTCCCTCATTTCCAAATCTGTTTGTTTCTATTACAATATATATAGAACCTTCAATAATTATATATACCAGAAGGTTAATTAATAAACTAGTTTAAATGTGCCAATTTCTTGAACTAGAAGGAGGGCCCTTATGAATACGAATCAGACACCGAAAAAAAAGCCTGGCAGACCTAAAATAACAGCTGAAAATAATATAACGAGAGAGCAAATTTTAAAAACAGCTGCTCATCTCTTTATGGCATATGGATACGAAAAAGTTTCAATGGACCAAGTGGCTGAAGCAAGCGATGTGACCAAGGCCAGCGTTTACTACTATTTTAAAAATAAGGCAACTTTGTTTACAGTTTCGGTATCAAGCATGTTTCAACGCATTACAAAACAAACGGAGAAATTATTACAAAATTCCAATGGGCTGAAACACAGATTATATGAGGTAACATTAGATCATTTAAAAAGACCGCATATTGATTTTGAAACATTATTGCAGGAAGCGACTTCTTCACTTACAGAAGATCATATTCATGAAATTCGTGAGGCAGAGAGAGCGATACATGAGGCATTAGAGGACGTATTCAAGCAAGCTGCAAACAACGGAGAAATCGTCGTAGCAAGTCCCAGATTGCTTGCGCATACATTTTCCACGGTAACAATGATTCGGAATAAAAAAGAATTAATTACAGAATTAGGAGGCCCTGAAAAAACGGCTCAGGCTCTAGTGGACCTGTTTTGGGTGGGGATTAGTCCTAATTAATTTTCTTATTCCACTATAAAAAACGGCTGTAACATATTGGTTAATATGTTACAGCCGTTTTTTTACTGTTCACAGGTACTTCTTGAGAAAAGCCCAATGGCATAACAATAATATGGTGGCTTTCTAACCTATGTAAGTATGTTGACATAAACTATTTACTCACATACTGGAATTCGTATTTAGGTTTATTCTAAAAGTTGTTCAACCGTTGATTAGTGTTAAAAAAATGAAAATCTTATCTTTTAGAGTTTACTGCAGCATATATGGTTATTCTATTGTAAACAAAACCTTTAGCATAACAGCTTACATTTCGGAAAGGGGAGAAGCGGATGGAATCTATTTGGCTCGAATACGTATGGGCATTATTGATTCTAATCGGGTTAGAAGGGTTATTGTCAGCCGATAATGCTCTTGTACTAGCAGTTATAGCCAAACATTTACCCGATGACCAGAAAAAAAGAGCGATTAATTACGGAATTCTCATGGCATTTATTTTTCGATTTGGAGCTCTTTTTGCCATTTCATTTATTGCCAACGTCTGGTGGATACAGGCCATAGGAGCAGTTTACCTTCTTTATTTAGGTTTCAAGCATATCATTAAGGCACGGTTTGGGAAACATGATGAGGATATTCATAATGATGATGAAAAGGAGTCTGCTGGAAAGGGATTTTGGCCGACAGTGGGAAAAATTGCGTTAGCTGACCTTGCTTTTGCCATTGATTCTATTTTAGCTGCGGTCGCTATAGCCCTTGGACTTCCGGATTCACAGTTTGGAGAAATCGGTGGTATGGACGGAGGGCAGTTTGCAGTTGTAGTTCTTGGGGGGATTGCAGGTCTTATCTTAATCAAGTTTGCAGCGACCTGGTTTGTAAAACTCCTTGAAAAGCGACCTGCCTTGGAAACTACAGCATATGCCATTGTTGCCTGGGTAGGTGTGAAACTTGCTGTTATTACTTTTGCGCATAAAGATATTGGTGTCTTAGATCCTCATTTTCCTCACACCACCACTTGGACCCTGATTTTCTATGGAGTATTAGTTTGTATCGCGCTATTGGGTTGGTTTGCACCGGGCAATAAATCATCAGAAAATCCATCGGCCTAAAAGATAATCAAGGGCCATACGCAACCGTAAATTAGACTTCTATTAAACATTATCATGTTTTATTGTTCTATAAAGAGTACGCACCCTAAATTATCAGTTATTCTTACTCTTTCCATCCAAGCGGAGCCTCATCTTTAACATTCAAAAGCATGTTTAGGTCCTATAGAAAAAGTGAGTTTTGTTGATTCAAGTGTAACTATCAAGTGCGTTAATCCAAGCCGGATTAACGCACTTTTTAATTGAAATGGTTGCGCAAACGAACTTGGTTATTTTATTTATTATTTTTGTTCCTTTTGCGATAATCAGTAAAATAGGAAATTAAGAAAATTCCAATAAAAAAACCAATGAAAAGACCGACAAGACTTTCTATTTGAACACTTTTTTTCCAATTATTTGGTCGTAAATTACTCTGAATATAACACCAGCAAAAGAGAGAACAACAGCCTTGATGGTAATACGTAAAAAATTAATAAAATCACACATTTTCACAAAATATATTACCCAATTTTAAACGATTAAAAAGGTCTAGAAAGAAAGACTTGCGATTTAAGGTTCATTGAAGGGTTACATAAAAAGTTCTCTTTCGATATTTCTACAAAGGAAAAGAAGTCTATATTTTATTCCCTTAGAAGTAGATAATTTACCCTATTTTATACAATATTTAGATGATATTTTATAGTCTTTTATCCCATATCCGAATAAATTGGTTTTAATTGGCTGCTGAAGGATACACCTATTAGTAGAACGACATATTCTATGGGGATAGAGGAGGAGAAAATAGTGAAGGAAATTAAAGTAGCAGAAAATAGCGGTCAGGCAAATAAGTTTATTGAAGAGTTTTTTGTCAACGGGTTTAGTAAAAGTGAAATTTATTTATTTACCTATAATAAAGAGCGCTCGGAATATTTAACAAATACAACAAATACAAAAGAATATCGAGCTTCTGAACAAGGAGTTTTTGAATCTACAGTTAATAAGTTATTTTCTCGTGAAGATGAACTTCATTCTAAAATGGCCTCGTTAGGTTTAACCCAAGAAGAAGCTAAACAATGTGTCGGTGAAATGAAACAAGAACGTATAATCATTATCGCAAAGAAAGATATGTAATGGTTTTCTTATACAATAACCTTTGAAAGAACTAAGTGATAGAGAAAAATTAGTAAACCTTGCTAGTATGTTGCTTTATATATAATATTTGCTCTTCTGTACGAAGGGTTTATGAACCGGAAAAGATACTGAACGAAAAGTATATTACTAGAGTCGTTTACTAATCTCATATGGAGGTGAAAGGATAATGATTCAATTTTTTGGTATCCACATAGGGACGTTATACTTTCCTACAAGTATCCTTCTAATTACTTTATTAGTTTTAGTAGGTTTTATTATCTATTTTCTTAGTAGAAGAAAAAGAAATAGAGATCAAACGATTCAGTCAAATGAGAATAGGGTAAAGGGGAAAAGAGGAAAAGACAAAACTCTGTAAATAATCTAAAAGAAGAATTAATATATTTCGTCATCAAAAAGAATTCCCGTTTGAAGTGAAAGTAAATTATCCTAATCCTACAGTTCCCGATACAGCCTTACACCATGATTTAACCCGTGAGAAGGTATGATCTAAATACATGCAAAGAGGGCCCTTGAATTCATTTCCAAGGGCTGTTTTTATTTTTATTCTGTAAAGGACAGACGACCTTTTAATCTTCTATTTTCTTACTATTTCTTATTTATAAATTCAAAGGAAGCTTTATTGTCGTTTTTTAAGATTTTAAACAAGCAATTGAACCCTTGATAAATTTGAAATAGTAGTCTAACCTTCATATTAAGGAGTGAAAATTATGAATCAAAACATTTCGGGTATTGATTATCAGGAAGTCATTGAATATGCGTTAGATCCACTCATTATTCATTCAAATCATAAGATTATATATGTTAACCACGCAGCTGAACATTTTTTTAGAGGAAAAAGGGAAGATATTATAGGTGCAAGTCCTTTAGATATATTTCAAGAAACATCTAAAGCAGCAATAAGGAAAAGAATCCAATCTGCTTATGAACGTCCAGCAGAGCTTATTGAGGAAACCATATTTAGAATGGACGGGACAACTGTTAATGTTGAATTATATTGTCATCCCTTGCTGCTGGGAGATAAAAAAGTAATCCAAACCTATGTGAGAGATATTACGGTAAAAAAAGAGAGTGAAACAAGACAAAAAGAAATAATAAAGCAAATAAATGAACTGTCTACAACCCTTGTTCCTCTTTTAGAGGGAATCGCTGTACTTCCCTTAGTAGGATCCATAGATGAGGAAAGAGCAAACCAACTTTTAATGGCTGTTCCAGTAAAAGTGCAGACGCAAAATATAAATTGCTTAATTATAGACTTTTCCGGTATTTATACATTGAATTCAATTGTAACGGAGCATCTTTTTAAAATTAATAGCGTTATGTCACTACTTGGAGTGCAATGTATCTTAACAGGATTAAGGCCAGAATTATCTCGCTCTGCTGTACAGCTAGGTATTAATTTAGATTCTACCCTGACAATGGCTACTGTAAAAAATGCACTTCATTTTTTAGGAATTACTTCTAGTAAATAACCTGTAAAATGAAAATAACTAAAGCAACTTTTACCTTTTTAAAGATACATATCATATGAATCTTTAGGTGGTGCTAAACCTTTCAGAGGAAGTTTCTAATTAAAGAAATAGTGGCATCGTCTTTACGGTTTCGTTCTGTTTTAAATATTTTAAATGGTTTTTTTAAATTAGATTTGTATCTTGTATACATTAGAAAAACAAAAGAAACTCCTGAACATATACCAGGAGTTTCTTTTGTTTAAAATAACATATTGTGAAATCGCACGTTTGTTAAATAAAAGATAGAAGAATCATTGAATCGCTTTCTTCAGTTTAAGATCTTGTATAAAGCTTCAGAAGCGTTATCTATATCATAATCGTTATAATTTAAGGTTTTTTGATCCGTAAGTGTAGTGATTTGAAAAATCTTAGATGTTTTACAATACGA
>Ga0209795_10001765_pt1 | contig 12877 bp, 15 predicted proteins | sample AgamicOrMarz_FD_187166 | JGI IMG/M metagenome (GOLD analysis project Ga0209795, IMG submission 187166) | Agave microbial communities from Guanajuato, Mexico - Or.Ma.rz (SPAdes) (version 2) | ecosystem: Host-associated > Plants > Phyllosphere > Phylloplane/Leaf | place: Guanajuato, Mexico...
GTAAACAACAAGCACTTGATTTACCCTATCTCAGTGCTCGAACTTTATTAAATGAAGACTTCCTTATTCCAACCGATTATCAGGCAAATGCAGGTAAAACGGCTTCTATTTTTAAAGTCGTAAAAGCAGCCATGATTAATGATGATATCAGTTCAGAAGAAGCTGAGTTTCAACAACAAGTGGAACAGCTCAAACCATCCATTTCTTCTGTTTTTAATGAGCCGTATCAAGCAGGTACAGAAAACATTGATATACGTATGCGCCAGCTTTTAATTCCAAAAAATGGTGAATACGTTTCAGTAAGCCCACTTACTGCTGCTGGTGTAAATTATCTGGTGAACCAAGAAGTTGATGCTGTAAATGAATTACGCAAAGAAAAAGACAGTGAGTTTAACCGCATTCAAACTGCTGTTTTTGGCATAGGCGGAGCCAATCCACAAAATGTGGGAAGCCTCGTTCGTTCAATGCAACGCCCTATTACAGTTGACGCTCCTCAAGCAAGTGAAAAAGTACGCCAAGCATTAGCTATTTTCTATAATGGATTTACGATACGACTATCCCGCAAGATAAAACTGCTTAATGGAACTAAACGGGCAAAAGAAGCAATTAAAGAGTGGTCAGAAATTTTAAATCGCCAACTTGTTATTACTGCAACGAATAATATTCAAAATTGGCATGATCTCGAGATTTTCGCTCCTTCTACTAATCGAGATGTACGAGATCAGGAAGTTATTTTCCTCAATATCCTTGCTAAAGATGTATTAAGACAAGCGACTTTCCAAAAAAATATTTTAGAAGAAGCTGAAACAATTCTACCAAGTATGGAAGAGATTGAGCGCCCTTCATTTTGGGTTCATCCGAGCCTTTCGTTTGTTGTGCAAGGTTTGATTGACCCAGAGCTAAGAGATGATAACTGGAGAATAAAGTTCTCAGATTATCTGGCTAGAAAAATCACCAATGAAACCTTTGATATAGAAATAAATAATGAAACTGTAACGATTAGCCTAGATAGCAATTCAGAAGGTTATATCGCCCGCCGCTTACGGGAGATTGTTCGATGAGTCGTTATGTCGTTATTCCTCGTATGCGAGTACAAAATGCAAATATGCAAACCAATGGCTTCTTATTAGGTGGTGTACCTTTGTTTGCAGCCAATATGTTTGCACATCATTTAGCAAGGCAATTAGGTACTCAAGACGAAGGCATTATTTATATTCATCATGATCAACAACGTTTGGGTGGACAGGCCTATGGTCGCTTTACGCCTGCTCAACGTCGTGGTGCCGTGTTTATTGGTAAAAAGGACTATTCTTCTAAAAATAAATATGCGTTGTCTTTACAACCAACCGCATCTTGTCATTTGGAGTTTAGCCTTGTTATCAAATTTTCTAGCTCTCGCATTAGTCCAGAAAAACTAACAAATATACTGAAACGTAGCCGTTTTGCTGGTGGACAAATTATCGAGTTTTTAGAAATTACGACACATGCTGAAAATGAATTAGAAACTGCCTTAAAGAAAATCAAAACTGGGTTTGCCATTTTAGATCGACAAGATTTGCTTATTGAATATCAGCAACGTAAACAAATTAATCGAGTTCAGGCATTTACCCAACTGTTGGCATTAAAAGCAGATGCGCTTAGAACGTTCTTTAATGACCAAAATTTAAGTTGGATATCGGCAACTAATTTGGGGTACGCCCTACTTGAGCCACTCACAGACCAACGAGCTGGTATTCGCCAAGCGCAAGATCAGGAAACGACAGCACATGCCTATGCAGAACCGCTTACCGGCATTGTTCAGTATTTTTCTTTAGGTGAGATTCTAAGGAAAAATACTGAGGCTGAGGATGACACTTGGCATAACTCGCAAAAATTATTGTGGACTTACCACTGGCCGCAAGACGACATTTTTATTTTAAAACAAAATTGCATTAATGCATAACTCACTTTTAAACATAAGGAATTTTTCACATGACAATTTTTAAAAAATTACCGGGTAGCCTTTCTTTACAACGCGGCACAGTGGTGAGTGACGGGGCTTTTTTTAATTTATTTGAAGATGGTAAACAAGAGCCGTTACATGTGATGTATCACGGGATTCGAGGGACTCAAAACGTAGCAGGTAACAAAGAAAAAGGGGCTGCAACAGGTAATTCACTGGCACGCGAAGTTACAAACATTCAGCTTACCGAATCTGCAAAATTACAACCTAAAGCGAAACTTTTGGTGAAATGGGATTTCCGTTTTATTGACTTGAGCTATGTACTATTTGCAAGTGCTTCTAAAGCTGGTGCTGACAAAACTGAAGAATATAATTTCCGCCAAGCTTTCTTAAATTTTGTAAATCGCGCCAAAGAAAGCGATGGACTAAAAGAAGTTGTACGTCGTTATGTACGTAATATCGTGAATGGCCGCTGGTTATGGCGTAACCGCATTGTTGCTGAAAGTATTACCATTCAAGTGACTGCTCAAGACTACCCTGAAACATTTAGCTTTGATGCTCTTTCTTATAACCTTAAGAGTTTTGATCAACCGTCTGAACAAGAACAAAAACTAGCAGACATTTTGTTAAAAGGAATTACAGGTGAATCAACAAGTGCCGCATTGCATATTGAAGCGATTGTTGACTTTGGAATGGGTGGTGTAGAAGTTTTCCCTTCTCAAAATTACTTAGAAGATAAACCAAAAGGTTTCTCTCGATCTCTATATCAATTAACACCGAAAAAACCAGACCACAAAGCAAATGACAACCAATATCTAGGTCAAGCTGCACTACGTGACCAAAAAATCGGAAATGCACTAAGAACAATTGATACTTGGTATCCACTATTTAAAGAAAACGATGAAAAACCAATTGCAGTAGAGCCTAACGGTGCAAACTTAGAAGGTCAGATTTTCTATCGCGTGGGTAAAGATAAAGTTTCTGCATTCGATATTTTAAAAGAAATTGATGAACTGGATGTAAACAGCGACAAAGGCATGTTCCTGATTGCGTGTTTAATTCGTGGTGGCGTGTACTCCGAGGGTGAATAATCATGGATGCCAATTACTATCTGGATATCCGTGTTCTTGAGTCATCAGACGATACGGATTTAAAACTTGGTCATATTCGTAATCAAATTTACACCGTCATTCATGGTGCATTTCGGAAACTGCCTGCGCATTACGCTCTTGCACTAGAAATATCTGATAAATTGAAAGCGAAGCAGGAACAATTTGAAAAAAAACATGGTCGTTCGGCTAAACCTAACTTTGATATTTTGCGAATTTTTGCAGAAAAGCAGGATGAGTTAGATGAGTTAATCGAGGCAATTAAAGGACACTGGAAAATTCGCGACTATACCGTTTTAGGTGCCGCAATTGCTGTTCCTACTGCCAAAATTTCTGGTTGGAAAAGTTATCGAAAGTTTCGTATTCCAACCCTGAAAGCTGAACGCACAAAGCTTTCTCATCAAAATGAACCTTTAAGAGATAGACGCTTAAAAACTGCGAAAGGAATGCCCTTCTTTCAGGTAGTCAGCAGTACAGGTCATGGTTTTACAGTCATTATTGATGTTCAGGAGAGTGAAAACGCGGGATACGGGCTGCCCGATAGCTATGGACTTGCCCGTAAGGAAAGTCCTTTTGCCCTACCTATCTTTTAAGGAAATATAATATGAGTCAACTCCGTCAAGAACGCAGCCGCCCACTTATGCTTTCAAAGCGTGCCTGCGTATTTTATCTCGAAAGAGTTCGTGTCGTTTTAAAAGATGATCGAATTGTTTACTTGACGGAGAACTCACAGCCTGTGGAATATTTTTATAATATTCCAGAGAAAAACACAGCCTTTTTATTACTTGGCAAAGGCAGTTCATTAACAGATGCGGCTGCCAGACGTTTAGCGGAATCTAATGTCATGGTTGGATTTTGTGGTTCTGGCGGTTCCCCTTTATTTTCATCATTAGACTTAACATTTTTAGCGCCCCAAAGTGAATATCGCCCCACTGAATATATGCAAATTTGGATGAGAGCATGGTTAGAAGATGATGCACGTTTACTCATGGCAAAAATATTATTACTTGAACGTATTGCCCTCGTATCACAATCATGGAAAAAGAATTTTGATTTGATTCAATCTGGTATTTATATTGATGAAAATGCTTTAAACACGTTCAAACAAGATATTGATCGCTCCGAAAATCAACAAGAATTACTTGCAGCCGAAGGACGTTGGGCCAAAACATTATACAAGCAACTCGCTAAAGGCTTTGGAGTTGAATTTATTCGTGATGAAGGAAAGAACTCTCATGACACTATTGCTGATATAGCCAACAGCTACCTCGATCATGGAAATTATATTGCCTATGGATATGCGGCAGTTGCTTTAAATGGAATGGGAATTAGCTTTGCCCTCCCTATTTTGCACGGTAAAACACGTCGCGGAGGTCTAGTCTTTGACTTAGCTGATCTAGTGAAAGATGCTTTTGTGATGCCACTCGCTTTTACATGTGCAGCAAAAGGATTAAATCAAAAAGAATTCCGAATGCAGCTTATTGAAACATGCCAAGACCAAGATATTTTAGATTACATGTTTAGCTTCATTACTGACATATGTAGTAAAATCAAATAAAATCATATATTTAATCCAAGTACCTCATAACGAAGTATTTTCACTCATTAAAAACTTATATAATTGATTTTAAGAGTTTTGTTTTAACTTAACTCTAGTTGCTCATCGCCCAGATGATTTAGAAATTCGCGTCTTTACCGATTGCGATGGAAATATTGTTGCTCATCGCCCAGATGATTTAGAAAGAACTTGCAAACAAATTAAGTGAGCGTAATCGTTGCTCATCGCCCAGATGATTTAGAAATTTCCGATTAATGCAACCTCATCCTGAATATCGTTGCTCATCGCCCAGATGATTTAGAAATAAATCAATCCTTGGTTGGCACTGAAACAATTGTTGCTCATCGCCCAGATGATTTAGAAAAAGTAGCAGGAATTATGCGCCATGCAGAGGCTGTTGCTCATCGCCCAGATGATTTAGAAAACAACCGCAAGCACAAGCACAAGCACAAGCACGTTGCTCATCGCCCAGATGATTTAGAAAGATAACAAAATCAATGAGTTTGATTATTACGTGTTGCTCATCGCCCAGATGATTTAGAAAGGTGTAGTGGAATTTCTAGAAGGCGTCAATGTGTTGCTCATCGCCCAGATGATTTAGAAAACCAGAGGGGAAAACAATGGAAGTAATTGTAAGTTGCTCATCGCCCAGATGATTTAGAAATGAGCAGATCGATACAACTTTCCGCGCTTTGTGTTGCTCATCGCCCAGATGATTTAGAAAATCAAACAGCGTATTTAAACAACCTGGTGTATGTTGCTCATCGCCCAGATGATTTAGAAAACCAGATAATCGCCTTCCTGTCGGACGTTCTCGTTGCTCATCGCCCAGATGATTTAGAAACCTTATTTCCCAAAGCCTCGGCGATAACCTTTGTTGCTCATCGCCCAGATGATTTAGAAACTTTAGAATGGCAGACCAGTTTCAAGCTGAAAGTTGCTCATCGCCCAGATGATTTAGAAAATGCATATCTTTAACTTTGTGTGCTAATTGCTGTTGCTCATCGCCCAGATGATTTAGAAAACGATCTTCTGTTGCTGTCTTGCGGTCATGGCGTTGCTCATCGCCCAGATGATTTAGAAAAATACAAGACAGAACGGGGACGGCCTTAATTGGTTGCTCATCGCCCAGATGATTTAGAAATATATGTACGTTTGGGGAAAAAGCACGTCCAAGTTGCTCATCGCCCAGATGATTTAGAAATAAGCCTACGTTTTATAGACATTTATCTGAACGTTGCTCATCGCCCAGATGATTTAGAAAAGTTTTACATTCAGGTACGTTTTACCTGCCCCGTTGCTCATCGCCCAGATGATTTAGAAAAGAACCTTTTTAGCCGTTGTCTGATCTGACAAGTTGCTCATCGCCCAGATGATTTAGAAAACCTACACAGGTGATCGCTTTGTTATCTGCCAGTTGCTCATCGCCCAGATGATTTAGAAAACCTGCTGAAAAAATAGTGAAGTAAATATCTGGTTGCTCATCGCCCAGATGATTTAGAAAAACAATTCAGCATTACGTTTTTCAGGATTAGCGTTGCTCATCGCCCAGATGATTTAGAAAAGCTGATGACGAACCAGCATTACAGGAAAAACGTTGCTCATCGCCCAGATGATTTAGAAAAATTTGATGCACTGGCTTCACTGGTCTACAACGTTGCTCATCGCCCAGATGATTTAGAAACAACAAAAGAGTGACCATCAATAACCGCTGCGGTTGCTCATCGCCCAGATGATTTAGAAATTCTTGCAGCATTTTTACTGCCATGAAGTCGGGTTGCTCATCGCCCAGATGATTTAGAAAAAGTAAAGGCGAAGAATGCATTGTACTTAGCCGTTGCTCATCGCCCAGATGATTTAGAAAAAGTCAGATTCTAAAAATCTTTATGAGTTTAGGTTGCTCATCGCCCAGATGATTTAGAAATGGTCAAATAGAGCTGCTCTTGTTTTATCCCCGTTGCTCATCGCCCAGATGATTTAGAAATTCAGTTTGGGGAATCTTTGTTGTATTGGTATGTTGCTCATCGCCCAGATGATTTAGAAAAAAGTCGAAACAATTACACGTGAAGTGCAAAAGTTGCTCATCGCCCAGATGATTTAGAAACATCTTTAGCAAACACTTTACGGGCATTAATTGTTGCTCATCGCCCAGATGATTTAGAAAAGTTCGGGAATTTCGGAGCCAACATCCCCGATGTTGCTCATCGCCCAGATGATTTAGAAACAACTCAGGATTTAAACGATGTGGTTTAGAGCGTTGCTCATCGCCCAGATGATTTAGAAATATTTAATTACGATTGATGGTGGTTTTTGCGAGTTGCTCATCGCCCAGATGATTTAGAAATAGTCGGTACGGTTTACAGTGATGATGGTGGGGTTGCTCATCGCCCAGATGATTTAGAAATAAAGACTGGCCAGAAGATCAATGGCCAAGATGTTGCTCATCGCCCAGATGATTTAGAAAGTGTGAGAATCCGACGCCGACCATTCGATTGAGTTGCTCATCGCCCAGATGATTTAGAAAAATACTGAATATAGCTACTCTATAGAGGATGCGTTGCTCATCGCCCAGATGATTTAGAAATTCAGTTGAAAGGACGTATATTGCTGCAATTCGTTGCTCATCGCCCAGATGATTTAGAAAGTCGAAGTTCATGCATGCGTGCAGTTGATTTTGTTGCTCATCGCCCAGATGATTTAGAAAAGTTGGTGCTTGTAGCAGTACCCGCCGGCTAGGTTGCTCATCGCCCAGATGATTTAGAAATAGCGTTAATCGCTGGGGTTCTGCGTTTTACCGTTGCTCATCGCCCAGATGATTTAGAAACTTAATCGCGGGTCATATGGCAAGCCGGCTGCGTTGCTCATCGCCCAGATGATTTAGAAATACACGCTTATAATGATCATTTGGGTTATACGGTTGCTCATCGCCCAGATGATTTAGAAAAGCATGTCCGCACTGCGGCAAGGCATTAAAGCGTTGCTCATCGCCCAGATGATTTAGAAATAGATCCAACTGGGGCACATTACGCGCAAGACGTTGCTCATCGCCCAGATGATTTAGAAATCACGACATTTAACATATTGAGCCAAGAAGTAGTTGCTCATCGCCCAGATGATTTAGAAATGCATAAGTACTCACGATTTTAGTTTTTAGTAGTTGCTCATCGCCCAGATGATTTAGAAATGAACACCACCAAGAAACATTGACCACCTATGGTTGCTCATCGCCCAGATGATTTAGAAAGAAAGTGGACGACCGTCTTTTCTACGCTTTTCGTTGCTCATCGCCCAGATGATTTAGAAAGATACTGATGCGCTGTCGCGTAATGTAAAGATGTTGCTCATCGCCCAGATGATTTAGAAAATTAGAGAGGGCGGTTCACTCTCTAAGGGTGTGTTGCTCATCGCCCAGATGATTTAGAAAAGCCAAATAGTGCTTAGGTAATCCAGTAGAACGTTGCTCATCGCCCAGATGATTTAGAAATTTTGGCTGATGCACCCAACTCCATGAAGCGGGTTGCTCATCGCCCAGATGATTTAGAAAAATAGGTTTACCAAGAACAGCGAATGGAATACGTTGCTCATCGCCCAGATGATTTAGAAATGAATTTTGTAGGTACCACGGCCATTAGGCTTGTTGCTCATCGCCCAGATGATTTAGAAACGCAAAGACTTGATAGTGAAACTGGCTGAAGAGTTGCTCATCGCCCAGATGATTTAGAAATGATGCAACCGATCTGATTGAAGCATTTAACGGTTGCTCATCGCCCAGATGATTTAGAAACTGTCGTTTGACGGGGTTTTCTTTTTTGGAGAGTTGCTCATCGCCCAGATGATTTAGAAATAATCCTCTGGTCTTGGACCATTCCAAGAAAAGTTGCTCATCGCCCAGATGATTTAGAAAATCATGTACATACCTCGTACAGTGAGTGTTGAGTTGCTCATCGCCCAGATGATTTAGAAAAAAAAGCAAAAAGCCCACGATTAAGTGAGCTTGTTGCTCATCGCCCAGATGATTTAGAAATTCTTTAGCCTCAAGCTGATTGTTATAAAGCTGTTGCTCATCGCCCAGATGATTTAGAAATCTGAAGAAAATCTATTTAATAAAATATCTGAGTTGCTCATCGCCCAGATGATTTAGAAAATTATGGAATAAGGCTAAGGGTAAAATCCTAAGTTGCTCATCGCCCAGATGATTTAGAAAAAGCTCGTTCATCTAAGCCCGTGTTTGAAAGCGTTGCTCATCGCCCAGATGATTTAGAAAATGCCCTCGTTGGGTAAAAGGGGCCGCAAAAAGTTGCTCATCGCCCAGATGATTTAGAAAACTCTACCCAATTGGGATTTAATGCCCCAGATGTTGCTCATCGCCCAGATGATTTAGAAAATTAGCAATTATCTCTTTGGCGGCTTGAACACGTTGCTCATCGCCCAGATGATTTAGAAATCAACATCGTTCTTAAAATAACGAACGACTGGGTTGCTCATCGCCCAGATGATTTAGAAAGAAGCGACCTCGTCTTTAGTAGCTGAGTTTTCGTTGCTCATCGCCCAGATGATTTAGAAATTCTAGGTTTTCCTCACGCTCCATTGCTAACGGTTGCTCATCGCCCAGATGATTTAGAAATCAAACAAGTTGCTATCGAAAACAATCTAGAAGTTGCTCATCGCCCAGATGATTTAGAAACATAAGCACCTTTTTTAACACCATAATGGTGAGTTGCTCATCGCCCAGATGATTTAGAAAAATTCCAGCTCCAGAAGTTCGCGGATAAGTGAGTTGCTTATCGCCCAGATGATTTAGAAAATCGCCGCCAATTCGTACCACTTCACAAAAGAGTTGCTCATCGCCCAGATGATTTAGAAACACCCCGTGTTGAGTCGCTCGCTGCGGGAGTAGTTGCTCATCGCCCAGATGATTTAGAAAAGATTAAAAAAAATAAACGTGAAGAACTTGAGGTTGCTCATCGCCCAGATGATTTAGAAAGGTCAAAATGACTGATAAGCCCATTTCAAAAGGTTGCTCATCGCCCAGATGATTTAGAAATTTACCGTATTTTGCACGATTCACCCAATGCCGTTGCTCATCGCCCAGATGATTTAGAAAATTCTTGGATGGTTTTGGCAAAAGCCCCTTTGGTTGCTCATCGCCCAGATGATTTAGAAAAGAATATAACTTTCTGAAATCAAAGTTGAAGTGTTGCTCATCGCCCAGATGATTTAGAAATTCTTTAGCCTCAAGCTGATTGTTATAAAGCTGTTGCTCATCGCCCAGATGATTTAGAAATCTGAAGAAAATCTATTTAATAAAATATCTGAGTTGCTCATCGCCCAGATGATTTAGAAAATTATGGAATAAGGCTAAGGGTAAAATCCTAAGTTGCTCATCGCCCAGATGATTTAGAAAAAGCTCGTTCATCTAAGCCCGTGTTTGAAAGCGTTGCTCATCGCCCAGATGATTTAGAAAATGCCCTCGTTGGGTAAAAGGGGCCGCAAAAAGTTGCTCATCGCCCAGATGATTTAGAAAACTCTACCCAATTGGGATTTAATGCCCCAGATGTTGCTCATCGCCCAGATGATTTAGAAAATTAGCAATTATCTCTTTGGCGGCTTGAACACGTTGCTCATCGCCCAGATGATTTAGAAATTTTCCCCGTGGACGTGGTGTCATGTTATATCGTTGCTCATCGCCCAGATGATTTAGAAAATTGTCTGGCCATTCGGTGCATCGCCAAGTCTGTTGCTCATCGCCCAGATGATTTAGAAACCAAGTACCAGATCCTGTATTCGATTCAGCAAGTTGCTCATCGCCCAGATGATTTAGAAAAATAATAGGAATTGTTGCTGAGACTGTTGCAGGTTGCTCATCGCCCAGATGATTTAGAAATTCCCAGCTAAAATAATTCTGAGTTAGTTTGTGTTGCTCATCGCCCAGATGATTTAGAAATATGAAGTTCAAAGCATAATAGGTGCTCTCACGTTGCTCATCGCCCAGATGATTTAGAAATCTACCACCTCGAAAAGACATTTACCACTAGTGTTGCTCATCGCCCAGATGATTTAGAAAGATGACTTAGATAATTGGGAGTTAATCTCAAAGTTGCTCATCGCCCAGATGATTTAGAAACAACAAGTCGCAATAAAGCGTTGTGGATTGCTGTTGCTCATCGCCCAGATGATTTAGAAATAATGTTAGGCAATAAAAAACCCCGCGAGTGCGTTGCTCATCGCCCAGATGATTTAGAAATAATGCACCTAATGGTGCAGTAGCAGCAATCTGTTGCTCATCGCCCAGATGATTTAGAAATTTAATCCAGACACTTCCATCTGTATACACGCGTTGCTCATCGCCCAGATGATTTAGAAAAACACCGATTTTAAAAGCAGGAACATTAAATAGTTCGTCATCGCACAGATGATTTAGAAACTTGCTATTCGTATTCATGTTGCTAAGCCTGAGTTCGTCATCGCACAGATGATTTAGAAATCAACGGCAAATTTTGGTCTGTATTTGTTGCTCATCGCCCAGATGATTTAGAAATTGAGACACTCATATTTTACGGTAAATCAATAGTTGCTCATCGCCCAGATGATTTAGAAAACCCGCTTTTGCAGTTCCTCCACTTTCGCCTGGTTCGTCATTGCATAGATGATTTAGAAATAGCAAAGAACCCATCAAGTCGGTCATGCCCGGTTCGTCATCGCACAGATGATTTAGAAAATTAATGAAGATGCAAATTGGTCCATAGCAGCGTCGCTCATCGCATAGATGATTTAGAAAATTCACGCCTGTGCAAAACTTCAATTCGACAAGTTTTTCATCGCATAGATGATTCAGAAAATATCGAGAGCTTTGTCGATGTAGTCCTGCGCGTTGCTCATCGCATAGATGATTTAGAAAGATACAGATTGATAGGAAACATAGATGAAAAAGTTGCTCATCGCCCAGATGATTTAGAAACAAGTTAAAGAATCAGACCCTGTATAAACCGCGTTACTCATCGCCCAGATGATTTAGAAATGAATAAAGTCTCACCATGCCTATGGCAGTTTGTTGCTCATCGCCCAGATGATTTAGAAAACCACCTGCGAATGCTTCACCGTCTTTAAGGAGTTGCTCATCGCACAGATGATTTAGAAAATATTGCAACTATGGTTTTTGGTGATTTTTATGTTGCTCATCGTGTAGATGATTTAGAAATCACATTGCGGAGCCTGTTGCAGCTGAACTTTGTTGCTCATCGCCCAGATGATTTAGAAACGAAAACCATGAACGTGCAAAAGTCCTTGCTGGTTTCATCGCCCAGATGATTTAGAAATATCCCAAGCATCTGTTTGGGATGTATACGTCGTTGCTCATCGCCCAGATGATTTAGAAAGAATTAGTTATTAGAGTTTTCGGAGCCGTTGAGTTGTTCATCGTATAGATGATTTAGAAAAAATATGCACTTGCTCGAAAGCCTTCTAACTTGTTTTTCATCGTATAGATGATTTAGAAATTCTTATTCCTTGAGAACGTTCATTACACAGAGTTGCTCATCGCCCAGATGATTTAGAAATAACGCTTATTGGCAGTATCCAAAATTCAACGGTTTCTCATCCCCCAGATGATTTAGAAAGGGATCGATATTGATGACGAATTGATTGTCGAGTTCGTCATTGCATAGATGATTTAGAAATCAACCTGAACACGGACATATATGTTATGTTTGTTGCTCATCGCATAGATGATTTAGAAAAAGAAAACCAAGCCCCTGCAAAGCCCCTTTCAGTTGCTCATCACCCAGATGATTTAGAAAAAGCTACCAATCAAAAGACGTGGATTAGAGACGTTACTCATCGCCCAGATGATGTAATGAGCAGTTAGGCATATTATTAGATAGTAATGCGCTTTGTTCATCGCATAGATGATTTAGAAATGTACGCTGAGTATTGATATTGACACTGGTGTGTTCGTCATCGCTCAGATGATTTAGATATGGTATGGCCGAGACAAGCATTTTCTTTACTGGTTGCTCATCGCTCAGATGATTTAGAAATGTTGATATTCAACATAGATATCCACATATTTGTTCGTCATCGCCCAGATGATTTAATAATTTAAATCTTAAAAAGAAAAAACCCCGAAACTTACGTTTCAGGGTTTTTCACGAATTTTGGTGGAGATGGCGGGAGTTGAACCCGCGTCCGCCAGCATTACGCTCGAGAATACTACATGCTTAGATATCGTCTATTGTTTTAACACCTTGTGACCCGACGAACAGGGTACAA
>Ga0209795_10001766_pt1 | contig 12870 bp, 12 predicted proteins | sample AgamicOrMarz_FD_187166 | JGI IMG/M metagenome (GOLD analysis project Ga0209795, IMG submission 187166) | Agave microbial communities from Guanajuato, Mexico - Or.Ma.rz (SPAdes) (version 2) | ecosystem: Host-associated > Plants > Phyllosphere > Phylloplane/Leaf | place: Guanajuato, Mexico...
TCGAACAACCCCGAATAACCTGGGCTCTCCACCACGACACAACACCCCGGCCGGAGCAGCGTCCGCACGATCAGGTCCAGGCCATGGGTCGCCCCCATGGTGGTCAGGATCCGGTTCGGGTCCGCACCGATATTGAGCTGCTTGAGGCGCCTGGACAGTTGCTCTCGCAACGCGGGAAGCCCCGAAGGCGTACTGTAGTTGAACAACCCCGCCATATCGGTGCGGGTCACCTGGCGGATCGCGTAGCCCAAGTCATCACTTTCACGCCAGCGCTCGGGCAGCCCGCCGCAGCCCAGTTGCAGGTCCCATTGCGCATCGTTGGCAATACCGGCCTGGGTCAGCGGCGCGTCACCCGGACAGTACCGGGGAGGCGATGGCGGAGCGACGAAGAAGCTCGAACCGTGGCGGGACGCCAGTATCCCCTGAGAGACCAGCCGCTCACACGCTTCATTGACACTGGACTGGCTGAGCAGGTTGTCTCGTGCCAGTTGCCGGATGGAAGGCAGGCGAGTCCCCGGTTGCACCGCATCCTGTCGAATCCAGCTGGCCAACGCGTCGACAATTTGTTGCACGACAGGTATCAGGGCCTGCCGGTCGATTCTCAATTCCATGAGTCATCAAGCTCCTAAGCATTTGTTTTACTTCGCAAACAATTTGTTTTTAAAGAGGCCGTTCCTTTAGAGGGGCGTTAATTGGAGAAGCAGTTAAGCACAGGGGCTTCCAAGACGAGGTACGACAACACCTCCAAAAACGCCGATTCTCATTCCTTGAAATACATTGACGAGGTCTTTCCAAAAATTTCCTGTCACCTAAGAAAAAGCCCGCAACCAGTGCGGGCTTTTTCTTACACCGGGAGTGCCGCGTCCTTCAGAAAGCCGTGACGCCGCCGTCCACCGCCAGCGAGTGACCGGTTGTGAACGCTGCGCCATCACTGCACAGGTACAGCACGGCGCTGGCAATTTCCTCTACCTTCCCGATACGTCCCACCGGGTGCATGGCATTGGCGAACTCGCCCTTCTTCGGATCCGCCTCATAGGCACGGCGGAACATGTCGGTATCGATCACCGCCGGACAGACCGCATTCACACGGATTTTCTTCTTGGCGTATTCAATGGCGGCCGATTTGGTCAGGCCGATGACGGCGTGCTTGGAGGCCGCATAGATGCTCATCTTCGGCGCAGCACCCAGGCCGGCGACCGAGGCGGTGTTGACGATGGCGCCGCCGCCCTGGGCGAGCAACAACGGCAACTGGTATTTCATGCACAGCCAGACGCCCTTCACGTTGACCCCCATGATCGCGTCGAATTCATCGAGGGTGCCGTCGGCCAGCTTGCCCTTTTCGATCTCGATCCCGGCGTTGTTGAAGGCATAATCCAGGCGACCGTAGGTATTGATCACTTCGTTCATCAGGTTCTGCACGTCGCTTTCCAATGTCACATTGCAGCGCACGAATACCGCTTCACCGCCCGCCTCGCGAATCGCTTGCACCGTGCCCTCGCCGCCCACGGCGTCCAGGTCGGCCACTACGACTTTCAAGCCTTCTGACGCGAACGCCTGGGCGGTGGCGCGGCCGATACCTGCGGCAGCGCCCGTGACTACAGCGACCTGTCCGGAAAACGTCATGCTCATTGCCAGTTCCTCGAAGAATGCGGGATCGGGCCAGTGTAGCCACAGCCTCGCGGCGCACGGCAGCACTATCCAGATGCCGGTTGGGCCTTCATGGGCGCCAGTGATGACAGGTCGGGCGCAATCATCACTGCGTTGGATCGAAGTGCATTCGCTGCGTCAGCAAACCTTGCGGCCAGCTTCTCGAAGGACTATCAACGAGGCTTCATTCATCTTGAGTGCCAGCCATGACCGTCCAGACCAATCGCCAGTTCCTGCTCGCCAAACGCCCGGTGGGCGCCGCGACCCGTGAGACGTTTACCTATCAGCAAGTGCCGGTCGGCGAACCGGGGGCCGGACAAATCCTGGTGAAGAACGAATACCTGTCTCTGGACCCGGCCATGCGCGGCTGGATGAACGAGGGCAAGTCCTATATCGCGCCGGTGGGTATCGGTGAAGTCATGCGCGCCTTGGGCGTCGGCCAGGTGGTAGCTTCGAACAATCCGGGATTTGCCGTGGGGGACTACGTCAATGGTGCCTTGGGCGTGCAGGATTATTTTCTTGGCGAGCCAAGGGGTTTCTACAAGGTTGACCCGAAACTGGCACCACTGCCACGTTATCTATCCGCGCTGGGAATGACCGGCATGACCGCGTATTTCGCACTATTGGACGTTGGCGCGCCCAAGGCTGGCGAGACCGTGGTGCTGTCGGGAGCGGCAGGCGCGGTGGGCAGCATCGCCGGGCAGATCGCGAAGATCAAAGGCTGCCGCGTGGTGGGCATCGCCGGTGGGGCCGACAAGTGCAGGTTCCTGATCGATGAACTGGGGTTCGACGGCGCGATCGACTACAAGAACGAAGACGTCCACGCCGGTCTCAAGCGTGAATGCCCCAAGGGCGTGGATGTGTATTTCGACAACGTTGGAGGCGATATCCTGGATGCGGTGCTCAGCCGCCTGAACCTCAAGGCTCGCGTCGTGATCTGCGGCGCCATCAGCCAGTACAACAACAAGGAAGCGGTAAAGGGTCCAGCCAACTACCTGTCGCTGTTGGTTAACCGGGCGCGCATGGAAGGCTTCGTGGTCATGGACTATGCATCGCAGTTCGCCGCTGCCGGGCAGGAAATGGCCGCTTGGATGGCCAAGGGGCAGCTCAAGAGCAAGGAGGACATTGTCGAAGGGCTGGAGACATTTCCCGAGACCTTGACCAAATTGTTCAGCGGAGAGAATTTCGGGAAGCTGGTATTGAAGGTCTGACACAAGAACAACTGTGGGAGCGGGCTTGCTCCCACAAGGGATCTTGGGTTTTTGATCAAGCCAGTTCGGCCACCACCGCCGCCAGTGCCTTGGCCGGGTCTGCTGCCTGGCTGATCGGGCGACCGATTACCAGGTAATCGGAGCCGGCGTCCAGGGCCTGGCGCGGGGTCAGGATGCGGCGCTGATCGTCCTGGGCGCTGCCTGCCGGACGGATCCCCGGGGTCACCAGTTGCAAGGACGGGTGCGCCGCCTTCAGGGCCTGGGCTTCCTGGGCTGAACAGACCAGGCCATCCAACCCTGCCTTCTGTGCGAGGGCCGCCAGGCGCAGTACCTGCTCCTGGGGCTCGATGTCCAGGCCGATGCCCGCCAGGTCCTCGCGCTCCATGCTGGTCAACACCGTCACGCCGATCAACAGCGGTTTCGGGCCACTGCGCTGATCCAGCACATCACGGCAGGCCGCCATCATGCGCAGGCCGCCGGAACAATGCACGTTGACCATCCACACGCCCATCTCCGCGGCCGCCTTGACGGCCATGGCGGTGGTATTGGGAATGTCGTGGAACTTGAGGTCCAGGAACACTTCGAACCCCTTGTCCCGCAAGGTGCCGACAATCTCCGAAGCGCAGCTGGTAAACAGCTCCTTGCCGACTTTGACCCGACAGAGCTTGGGGTCCAACTGGTCGGCCAGCTTCAGGGCGGCGTCACGGGTAGGGAAATCCAGGGCGACGATGATGGGCGTCTGGCAGGCGGACATGAGCGGGCTCTCAGGCAAGTCGAAATCGGCGCGCATTGTAGCGGAACGAGCGCGCGTGCGGGACCCGATGATCGGTAAATCTCATCGCGCCTGGCTCTTGCTCCAGTCCGTCAACAGGCTGTACGCCACGGCCAGCAAGGTCGGGCCGATGAACAGCCCGATGAAACCGAACGCGATCAACCCGCCGAACACGCCCAGCAGGACGATGACCAACGGCAGGTTTCCACCGCGACTGATCAGATAAGGCTTGAGCACGTTGTCCACGCCACTGATGATGAACGTGCCCCAGATGCCCAGGAACACCGCCATTCCGTACTCTCCCTTCCACACCAGCCAGGCCGTGGCGGGTATCCAGACCAAGGGCGGCCCCATGGGGATCAGGCTGAGCAGGAACGTGGCGATCCCCAGCACCAGCGCACCGGGTACACCCGCGATCAGGAAGCCTATCAGCGCCAGAACCGCCTGGGCCGCGGCGGTGCCGATCACGCCGTTGACCACCCGTTGCACCGTACCGGCCACCAGCTCGATGTAGTAGCCGGCACGGTCACCGATCAGGCGTTCCAGCAAGCCGTGGACAAACGCCGCCAACCGCGGGCCGTCACGGTAGAAAAAGAACACGAACACAATGCTCAGGGTCAGTTCGAGGATGCCCCCACCGATCTGCTTGCTGCGGGCCAACAGCCAGTTGCCGACCTGTCCCAGGTACGGCTTGACAGACACCATCATCGCCGCCCCCTGCTGGTCGACGCTGTTCCAGATCGCCACCAGCCGCCCACCCACCAGCGGCAAACCGGCCAGCCATTGCGGCGCGTCCGGCAGTCCGTCGACCTGCACGTCCCGAATGAATGCCGTCGCGTCGCGCACATGGTCGGCCAGGTTGGAACCCAGCCACACCAGCGGCACCGCCACCAGCAACATCCAGCCAAGGGTGAGCAATGCCGCCGCCAGGGATTCGCGTCCATTGAGCCAGCGGGTCAACAGGCGCATCAGCGGCCAACTGGCGAATGCCAGCACCGCGCCCCAGAACAGCGCCGACCAGAACGGCGCCATCACCCAGAGGCTTGCACCGAACAACACCAGGAGCAGGATCTGCACCAACAGCCGATCGTTATTGAACATGTAGGGTCTCGGAAAAAGAACAGGGTCCGGGCGGGGGCAAGAAGCCCGCTGCCCGAAACAGCTTATCGCAGCAGCTCAAGGTGCAGGCCCGCTGTATCGCCAGCGGTGGCCTCCATCCGCGCCGCACGCACCCCCTGGCCCGTCAGCGCTTCCCGCCAAGCCTCGGCCCTGGGCCCCGAGAGGCTGACCCGCAGGCCGGTATCCAGGTTCAGCGCCCGCGCCAACAGGCGCAGCCAGGTTTCGTCCGGATCGCCGACCAGGCGCGGCAAGTCCAGCACACCGGTGTCCTTGAGCTGGCGCAACAACGTAGCAGACGTCGGCAGCAGGTCTCCCAGGGGAGCACTTGCCTCGAACTGTTCGACGTGCAGGTAGGCCTTGCGATTACCACGGGTGATCCCGTACAACGCGATCAATGTGTTGTCCGCCGGCGGCGCCAGGCGCAGCAGCAGGTAGGCCTGGCCGTTGTCGGCACCGTAGAGCTTGGCATTGCCGAACACGTCGTTGGCCCAGAGGCTGCTTTCGCCGCAATCACGGGCCTGGCACCAGAACAGCAGTTCGGCGCCCTGCTTCTGCAACGCTTCGCGGGCGGCGGTAAACCCTTGGGTGGCGGAGTGCTCCGGCGGCAACTCGTAGGTCACCGAGGTGGTATTGCCACGGGCGTCGACCTGACCGTCGAAGCGCAACTGGCCGCTGATCTTGCGGATAGAGCCCAACGGGTAGATCCGCTCCTGGTCCAGGCCTTGTCGATAATCAACGATCTGCGCATCGGGCAAGCGCGGTACGCGGGCAAGGTCCTGGCTACCGGGCACATCGGCGGCGAACGCCGTCGAGCCCAAGCAGGCCAGCACCAACAGTGCAAATGATGGCATGGATGGTTTCATCGGATCGACTGGGTCCGGCACATTTGCACGAAACCGGCATCGACCCTGGGCCGCGAGGCGGGTAAACAGAGATCTGTCATGGTTGTCTCCCTTTCAACCCGCCCAGCCTCGACAGTTGCCCGTCGCAAGTCAAGAAACGGCGAAGAACCGATTGAAACAGTCTGCTACAAGCGCCGCACCGGACTCGTCGTTAAGGTGCAGATGGTGACCGCCGGGCAACTGCTCATGACTGAAGGGTAGACGTTCCAGCAACTCGGGGTGGCGTGCAAGCATGCCCTCGGCGGCCACGATCAGATGGGCGGGACAACCCACCCGCGCCACGAAGGCCATGGCCTGCTCGTCGGTCAGGCGCAGCGGTGACGGCAGGGTCAGGCGGTTATCGGTGCGCCAGGTGTAGCCGCCGGGCACCGGCATCAGGCCACGCTGGGCCAGCAACTCGGCAGCCTCGCGGCTGACAGCCACCAGCCCTTTCATGCGGACCTCGATGGCCCGTTCGAGGGTCTTGTAGACCGGCATGTTTTTTTTCTGCAGATCCAACTGCGCCTGCAGCGCCATACCCATGCGTTCGGCCGCGCCATCGCCCTGGGCGGTTGGGGGAATCACACCGTCGATCAGCCCCAGGTGCGTCACCCGTTCCGGCAATGACCCGGCGAGCACCAGCGACACGATGGCGCCCATGGAGTGCCCCAACAGGGCGAAACGCTGCAAGCCCAGTTGCTCGGCGACCTGCAGCACATCATGGGCATAGTCCCACAGGGCGTAGCCGGCGCCAGGTGGACGATGGCCCGAATGACCGTGGCCAGCCATGTCCAGGGCAATGATGCGCAAGCCTTCGAGCCGGGGGGCCAGGCGAGCGAAGCTGTTGGCGTTGTCCAGCCAGCCGTGCAAGGCGATCACCGGGCGCCCGTCTTCCGGCCCGAACAGATGCGCGGCCAGCTCGATGTGAGGCAGGCTCAGGCGCACTTCCTCGACTTTATTCATTGACTGCGACCCTCCCAGCGCTGGAACAGATCCTTGATCAGGTTGGCCGTGTCCAAGGGACGCTCCAGCGGAAACATATGCCCGCCGGGCAGGCTCAGGGCTTCACCGTGGGGCATGCGGCCCACCGAGCGGGTGTGATGACGCATCACCACGCGGCTCTGCCGACCCCGCACCACCGCCAGCGGCACCTTGAGTTTACGAGGCCGGCCGGGGCTGGTGTGAGGCACACCGCGGTAAATGCTGATTTCCGTGGCCGGATCGAAACGCAGTCGCAGTCGGTCGCCGACCGGTTTGAGGCCATGTTGCAGGTAGGCGTCGAAACAGTCCGGATCGAAACCACGAAACAGTGTCTTGCCGGAAAAATACTGCCGGGCCGACTCCAGGTCAGCGAACTCCTCGCGCCGTCCCAGGGTCCGGCCGGCCGGGGTCAGGCGGTCGATGAAGCCCAGGCGCTTGGCAGCCAGGATCACCCACTGGTCGGCGCGGGTCAGCACCGGCGAATCGAGCATGACCACGCCGCGATACAGCTGGGGACAACGCAACGCCGCATGCAAATGCAGCACACCGCCCAGGGAATGCCCCACGCCCCACACCGGTTGCGGTTGTTGTTCCAAGTGATGAATGAGTTCATCCACCAGATTGTGCCAGTTGTCGTCGACCGGAAAACGCGGGTCATGACCATGGGACTCCAGGTACGTCACCTGGTACTGCGGCGCCAGCGCGGCAAACAGCTTGCCGTAGGTGGCCGAAGGGAAACCATTGGCGTGGGCGAAGAATATGTGTTGCGGCATGGCGGCCGATCCATTGTGGTAACTGGAGCCGATTGTCCGCACAACCCTGCGGGGCGGCAATGACCGTAAATGACAGGAATGATGACAGTCAGGATTGGGCTATGGCGCGAGGAAACGTGCGGGAGGAATCTGTAGAGGGATCTGTGGGAGCAAGGCGGTGGGCCTCAACGAAGCCTTGCTCCCACAGGATTCTCAACGCGCAGGCGGCTGCTCGCCCAGCGGTACCACGGCCATGGTCAGGCGCGACACGCAGTTGACCTTGCCGTCATCGTTGGTCAGGCGGATATCCCAGACCTGGGTGGTACGGCCCAGGTGAACCATCCGGGCCGTGGCGGTCACACGGCCGCTGCGCACGCCGCGCAGGTGATTGGCATTGATTTCCAGGCCCACGCAATAGTATTTGCTGGTATCCACGCACAGGTAGGCGGCCATGGATCCGACCGTTTCGGCCAGCACCACCGAGGCCCCGCCATGCAGCAGGCCGAACGGCTGGTGGGTGCGGTGATCGACCACCATGCTGGCCGTCAGGGACTCGTCGTCGAACGACTCGAAACGAATGTCCAGCACTTCGCTGATGGTGTTCTTACCGGCGGCGTTCAGTTGCTCGATGTTGGGGGTGGTGCGCCACAGACTCATCGTTGCCTTTCCTTTGTTGTTTTGGTCGCATTCGGTTGTTGCCGCCTCATGGATGACACAACCCCTTGAGCATCATCGCCCCGGCCAGCGGCAAGTCGCCTTCCAGCTCGGCAAGACCGGCGGTTTTCACCTGCTCAGGCTGTTGCAGGTGGCCGTGCTGCAACAACCCCAGCAAGCTGCCCACCAACGGGTTATGGCTGACCAGCAACACGTCACCCTGGTCCGCGAGGTGCTCCAGGACGGCTTGCGGTCGGGTTTGCGGCGTAAGCCAATCCACCGTGATCAGCTCCGGCTCGAACCCCAGGGCTTCGCGCACCAGTTGCGCGGTCTGCTGGGCACGCAGGTACGGGCTGGCATAAATCGCCTGCAGCGGCTGGCCGATCAATCCGGCGGCACTGCGCAGCACCTCTTCGCGACCATGGGCGGTCAGGCTCCGCTCAGGATCCGGTCGAATGCCGTAAGGCTCGGCTTCGCCATGACGCAATATCCACAGTTTCATAACTTCGGCTCTTCGTCCCGAGCCGGATGAGGGGCCGGCGGCACCGCATGGGGCGCCTCCCCTTCCGGCGCACGCGGGGTTGGCCAATCCGCGAACGGCCAGGGCTTCTGGTCGCTGTGGAAGGTGCCGAATCGGCCGATCTGGGCCAGGAACTGGCTCAGGCTGTCGCCGAAATTCATCAGGCTGGCGCTGGGTGCGCCATAGATCAGTCGATAAATCAATTGCACCAGGACTACGGCGCCGAGGATAAATTGTGCCACCTGCCAGACCAGCACGTAGATGATCATCCACAACACGCGTAACAGAATGGATTCGTATTGGGCCTCGCCCTTGGGATCGCTCATGGCTCGCTCCTGTTCCTCTATCACCCGCGACTCAATTGAAGCCGCTGGTGGAAATGAAATCGACGTCGGTCTTGGGTTCGCCGCGCATCAACAGTTCGATGACCTGCTCCAGCGTACGCCCTTCGAACAGAATCGCATGCAGACCAGCCACCAGCGGCATATAGACGCCGGTTTCCTGGGATTTGGCCTTGAGCACCTTGAGGGTGTTCACGCCTTCGGCCACCTCCCCCAGCCGCGAGACGGCCTCGTCCAGGCTCAGGCCCTGGCCAAGGGCAAACCCGACCTGGTAGTTGCGACTCTTGGGCGATGAGCAGGTGACGATCAGGTCGCCCACGCCGGCCAAGCCAAGGAAAGTCATCGGATTGGCGCCCTGGCTGACGGCAAAGCGGGTCATCTCCGCCAGCGCCCGGGTGATCAGCATGCTTTTGGTGTTCTCCCCCATGCCCAGCGCCACCGCCATGCCGGCAATGATCGCATAGACATTCTTCAGCGCGCCGCCCAACTCCACACCGAAACGGTCAGCGCTGGCATAAACCCGGAAAGTGCGGCCATGGAGCGCGGCCTGGACCCGCTGGCACAGCTCTTCGTCCTCGCTGGCCACCACGGTGGCGGTCAGGGCGTGCTCGGCGATTTCCCGCGCCAGGTTCGGCCCGGAAATGACACCGATCCGCGCCTTGGGCGCGATGTCTTCGAGAATCTCGCTCATCAGCTTGAAGGTCTGGGCCTCGATGCCCTTGGTCAGGCTGACCAGCAGCTTGCCACTCAAACGATCGGCATGGGGCGCCAACACTGAACGCAAGGCACTGGAAGGCAAGGCGACGAAAAACAGATCACTGTCTTCAAGAGTCGCCTGCAGGTCGGTCACAGGCTCCACTTCCGGGCGAATCTTGATGCCCTTGAGGTAACGCGGGTTCTCGCGGTTGACCCGGATGGCCTCGGCCTGCTCGGGGTCTCGCATCCATTGGCGCACCGCGTGGCCGTTTTCGGCCAGCAGATTGGCCACGGCGGTACCGAAACTTCCGCCCCCCAGGACCGCAATCGGGCGCTGTTCAGTCATATGCAATCCGTTCATCCATACCAAGTGGCGATGCCGGGCATTATACGGAGCGGCCGGATGGCGACCAGCCCTGGCAACAATTACCGGCAGCTGTAGGAAGCTGACCATCAATTGCTCGGAAAATGCTGTCAACGCAACTGGAAAAGTCTCTCAGCTCGGTTAACATGCCTGCCATCCGTCTGCTATCCAAAGGCTATGCCGTGTCCGTTGGCCCCTCCCGCCCAGGTTCGTCGCTGCTATTGGCGCTGCTCATCAGCCCCCCGGCATGGGCCGACGACTTGTTTGTCGACAGCCAACCCCTGCCCCAGGTATTGACCGCGACGCGGCTCAAGCAATCACCGGCAGCGGTGCCGGGCAGCATGACCGTGCTGGACAGCGAGTTGATCAAGACCAGCGGCGCCCGGGATATCAGCGAACTGTTGCGCCTGGTTCCGGGCATGATGGTCGGCAACCTGAGCGGCAACCAGCCCACCGTGAACTACCACGGCACCAACGCCAGCGAAGCCCGCCGCATGCAGGTGTTGATCGATGGCCGCTCGGTGTACCGCGCCGGCCTGGCCACGGTGGACTGGAGCGACATTCCGGTGGCCATGGAAGACATCGAGCGGATCGAAGTCTTCCGCGGCCCCAATACCGTCAGCTATGGTGCCAACGCGCTGATGGCGGTGGTCAATATCATTACCCGCGCGCCGGCTGACAGCCACGGCACCCGGCTGAAAATGACCCGGGGCCAACGGGGCATCAGCGACTGGTACGCAAGCCAGGGCAGCGGCTGGGATGGCGGCAACCTGCGGCTTTCGCTGTCGGGGCAGGAGGACGATGGGTTTGACAGCAACCGCAACGGTGCCGATTACCGCGACAGCCGGCGCCTGAACCGCTTCAACCTGTCGGTCAGCCAGACCCTGGACGAACAGCAGAGCATCGACTGGCAATTGAACGCCAAGGACGGGACCAACCAGCGGCCCTATACCTACAAACCTGTGTTCGCCGGGATTACGGCTGCCGGGGATAACTCTGATGTCATCGCCAAGGATTACGCCGGTTCGCTGCGCTGGAACCTGGACCTGAATCCCGACCACAGCCTTTATGTCCAAGGCTCGATGCAGCACTGGGATCGTCAACAGACCTGGCGCGCCTGCGATGCCGAAGTGTCCTTCAGCCCACAATTGACCGACCTGTGGCTACTCAATCCCAACTACGCCGAGAAGCTGGCGCGCAACATGCCCAGTTTCACCAGCATCGGTGCGCCGCCCGGTACGGCGCAGGAACAGGCGCTGGCCAACCAGGTGCTCGACCAGTGGCGCAATGGCGCATCGCGGACGTTGTGCGGTGATATCGACCAGAGTGCCCGGGAATCACGCTACGACCTGGAAATCCAGGACACCCTGAGCTTGTCCGACAGCCTGCGGCTGGTCACCGGAGCGAACTACCGCTACGACCGGGCGGACTCCGAAACCTATTTCAACGGCACCCTGGATGACACCACTTGGCGGCTGTTCGGCCAGTTCGAATGGCGAGCCACCGAGCATTGGCTGCTGCAGGGTGGCGCCATGTTCGAAGACACCCGCCTGACCGGCAGTTCGCTGACACCGCGGGTAGCGGTCAACTACCTGATCACGCCGCGCCATGGCCTGCGGGCGGTGTACTCCGAAGCGGTACGCTCACCGGACATGTTCGAAAACAACGTCAACTGGAGTTATCAGGTCACCAACCTCCAGCCCGGCGCCTTCGGCCGCAGCAGCGCTCGCTACTTTGTCCAGACCCGTGGCCCTGGGAACCTCGACCAGGAGCACATGCGTTCCCGGGAACTGGGCTACAACGGCTACTTCACGGACCTGGGCCTGTCGGTGGACGTCAGGCTGTTCCATGATGAAATCACTGGCATGATCAGCGAACCGCTGCGCAACAACCAGTACATCGCCAGCAACGCCAATGAATCACAGTTTTCCGGAGCTGAAACCCAGCTCGACTGGCGCCTGACCAATGTCGACCGATTGCGCCTGACCTATGCCTATGTCGACGCGCTGGCCAGCAACCCCCTCGACGAACAACTGACCGCCCGCAACAGCGGTTCGGCGGGGTGGCTGCGGGACTGGGGCCGCGGGTGGAACAGCTCGCTGTTCTATTACGCCGCCGATGCACTCAACGGTTATCGCTTCGAACGGGTCGACACCCGCCTCGCCCGGCGCATCCCATTGGGCAAGGCCAACCTGGAACTCGCGGGAGTCCTGCAAGAGCGGCTGGACAATCAGCCCACTACGTTCATCGACAACCGCTACGACTCCCGCCACGTCCTGTATTTCAGCGCAGAGTTGTCCTTCTAGATGTTCCGGGGCCGATCACCCATGAGGCCATTTTCCGGCCGCCTGCCGCTGGCGCTGTGCCTGTTGCTTGCCGGCTGGTTGGCGACGATGCAGGCCCGGGCCGTCGAGATTCTGCTGACGGGCGCCCAGGACAGCCCCGGCGTGCAATCCTTCACCCAGGCCCTCAGGGCCCTGCGCCCGGAAGACACCGTGCGATTCACCCCGCTGGCAAACCTGCCGGCCGCGGACAAGTTGCCGGCCGATACCCGCTTGGTCCTGCTGGATTTGTCCAGCCTCGATTGGCGTCTGCAAGCCCATCAAGGACCGGCCACACTGGTGCTGCGGATCAGCCGCCAGCAAGCCCGGGATCGCCTGGGTGAAACATCGCCCGCCCACTTGAGCTTGCTGTGGAGCGACCCACCCATGGCCCGGCAATTGCGGCTGATCCGCGCGGCCCTCCCGCAGGTGCGCCGCGGCGCGCGCCATGTACTGCGACGTTCCGCAACCGACGATGCAGACGTCGGCACCGGCGGCCGGCAGCACGCTTACCTGGACGATCGAATTCATGCAGCCCGTGCGTCACCTGGACGGGCAGGGCTGGTATCGGTATCGGGCGTTGATCGAGCACGCGGCCGATGGCTACGGCC
>Ga0209795_10001770_pt1 | contig 12835 bp, 24 predicted proteins | sample AgamicOrMarz_FD_187166 | JGI IMG/M metagenome (GOLD analysis project Ga0209795, IMG submission 187166) | Agave microbial communities from Guanajuato, Mexico - Or.Ma.rz (SPAdes) (version 2) | ecosystem: Host-associated > Plants > Phyllosphere > Phylloplane/Leaf | place: Guanajuato, Mexico...
CAACAAAGATTTGCAAGATATAAAAGATAAATTGAATGAGATCAGCGACAAAATACCACCTGTTCCAGATTGGGACAAAGTTGCTGAAACGTTTGCGGATAAGATTAGTCCAAAACTAACTAAAGATATAAAAGATATGTTAGGAGAAGCGCCAGACCCACCAAAACCACCACCACAAATCCCGAAAACAGATAATAAGGGATTGGATAATAGGCAACCAGAATTTAAAGATAATCCTGATCTAGAGAAAGCGAAATTTACAAAGGATGATATAAAGGACGGTGCGCCAGAAATAAAGTTCGAGGAAGATAAGTCTGGGGGATTCGATATAAAAGACCCGATGGACAATTTACCCGAGCTACCTGATGAAATGCCAAAGCCTGGTGAAACAACGCCGAGTGAATGGGGAAAAAATAAACCAAAAGAACCAGAACCACAAGAAAAACCAGTACCGAAAGATAAAGAGAAACCAAAAGACCCACCAAAACCAAAACCAGATGAAATAAAACCACCAAAACCAAATGAAGGTGATAGCGGTTTTCCGAAGCCGAAGGAGGACGGAGGGAAGCCACCGAAACCCAAAGAGGATGTAGGGAAACCACCAAAGCCGAATGAAGAAGGTTCAAAACCACCAAAACCAAATGATTCGGGAGATAAACCACCGAAACCAAATACAAATTTAGACCCACCAATACCAAATAATCCGTCTGGTTCGTTCGGGAAGTACAAGCGACACCCAGGAGACCCAGATGGCTCGGGTTAAAAGGAGATTGAGAGATATGAAGACAATAGCCAAACGAGAAATGAAGAAACAATATAAGGCATTGCAAATACTAAATAGCGAGTTTTCGGGATTCATAGGGAAGCTTGGGGAAAATCATAGTTTGAGTGAATCGGAAAATAAGACGATAGAGAGTATGAAGCAATATTTTGAGCATACAAACAAGTTATTCGTACAACTGGAGAAATTAGTGTCTTAAAACCTTGCTGACAGCTTTTAAACGGGGGAGGGATACATAATGTACCTGTCAACGGTAAGCGGAACGTAGTGAGCATTAAGGAGTTGACAGGGCATCTTTCCAAAGACCCTCTTGCAGTCCTCAAAACGCAGTACGTTTTGGGCTGGCTACCGCCGAGGGAAGCCCCTTGGATAAGGGGTTTGGGGATGGATGTTTTACAAAAGGAGTGAATCTATTGGTTTTTAAAAAATGCATATTGATGCTGTCGCTTGTTGTTGTGACGGTTTTGTCTGTCCCTGTTTTTACCAAAGCGCAAACGTTAAATGTTTTGCAAGGGAAGATAGGTTATAGTGATTTCGGTTTTAGTACAAGTAAAGACTTTAAAAATCAACCTTTTCATTATTTAACGGATTCGGGTAAGGGTTCTGAAAATGTTTTTAGTATATCGAATACAAGACCCACAAGGGTATTTTTTGATTTAAAAGAATCAGTGGATATATATACCTATTCTTTAACGGTCGGTGGGGGTAATGTGGTGGAATGGTATTCACCACTTGCAACTATTAGATTTTATGATGAAAAGAAAAGTTTGATAAAAGAAGAAACCAGAAGAGTAACAACTACTACTTTGAATGTGAGTACTTCTGTATCGGTGGAAAAGGTTAGATATGCTTCTATGTGGTTTGATGGTGGTATTTCTACTGATTATACGATTGGTGTTTCTAATTTTGAATTGGGTGTATTTAAACTATCGGAAATTGAGAATTTGAAAGTTAAAGAAGAAGTTGAAAGGGTAACTTTTGAATGGCTTAATCCAAAAGAAGATGTTTTTAGTTATGTGAAAGTATTTAAAGATAACAAACAGATTGCAGTAATCGACAATAAACAAAATAAATATGTAGCCGAAGGCTTAAAGGAAAACACTAATTATGATTATAAGTTTATTGCAGTTTATTCTGATGGGAAGGAATCGAAAGGAATAGCTAAAACTGTTACGACTAAAAAGAAACCATTACCCGTTTTAAACCCGCCAGATAACGTTTTTATTACACCTCAAAACGGAAAACTTGTTATTGCGTGGAGTGGGATAAATTCACCGCATTTAAAGGGTTATAACGTTTATGTGGATGGGAAGAAAATTACTGATAAACCCTTAAATTCTAATAAATTGATAGTTAATAATTTAGAGAATGATAAGTCTTATAAGGTTCAAATCAGTGCTGTAAATAATGAGGATGTTGAAGGAGAAAAAAGCGGTGAAGTTGCTGAAAAACCTTCAAAAGATGCAACAACGATTGAATACGATGTGAAATCTCCTTTAACAGCAATGGAATTGCTTGAAACAGCAGGAACTATTGTAATGTGGTTGTCGCCATTTATTTTAGTAGGAATTGCGATTATATGGTTCAAGCCATTGAAAAAGTTAATTGTACAAGCAGTCCTCGATCATAAGAAAAAGGGTGAAAAGAAATGACTTTATTGTTTGATGCAGTAATGACAACGATTTTTTTAAAAATGATGCCGTATTTAACACCTCTTGTATTTGCACTTAGTGTATTAATGTTTGCTGATAAACTTATTGTTCTTGTTTATTCGGCAACAGGTTTCCGTAAGTAATGGGTGTAATTGGCGGTGCGTTTAAAAAGCTATTTGGGCTTTTGTGGGACTGTATAAAGTGGATTGGAGAGTTTATTTATAATCTCTTCCAACCCTTTATAGATGCGATTTTAAACGTTATACAAGTGTTCTTAGATATTTTGGATGCTATCTTGTATTTTTTCTATATGGTTGGCGTCGTAATCGTTAAAGTGTTTACGCTCATTTTTCAGACAGCAAAATTATTGTGGTCGTTGGTTGTTGGGTTCGGTAAAACTTTAGCGAGTTTACAGTTTACTCCTGGTTCTTCTGGTCATGGATATTCGGCGATGATAGGGAAAGTATTCGGTATCGCAGAATCGATGCAATTGAATTCTGTTGCTTATATCATGCTGTTTATCTTGTGGTTTTTCACCGCAATTTCGGCGATGAAGTTAATTTCATCTATAAGGGTAGGCGGTGATTGATATGGGCGTGAAAGAGAAATTAAGGTCGTTTATTGATTCTATTTTTGATCCGATTGTTAGTTTTTTGGATTTGTGCATCGAGAAGTTGCAAGGAATAAACATGGTAACAGCGCAGGGAATTAACGTTGGTAAGTATTTATCAGTGTTTGGAGATATGCCAACAGTTTGGCAAACTCTCATCGTATCTATTTTGGGTTCTGTCACTCTTTTAGGGGGATTAATCATTTTTAGATCATTGATGAGAATCTATTACAGTGCTAAGGAAGGTGTTAAGTGGTGGTAGAAGCATTTATGTATATGTTTGTACTTAGTTCAGGCGCTTCATTTGGCGTTATGATGGTGTTTTTTATAGCAATGAAGATTTACAACAGAAAAAGAAAAACGAAGCATACAAGCGTTATAGGGTAGGTGTAAAGGGATGTTGAATTTCAGTAAGTTTAGCAGGCAAAAGTTGAAAGAGGAGGATTTTTTTCCTCAAACGAATGACGTTTTAATTATTTTTGATGAAGACAATAAAACAAGTGATATTAAGCGGATTAGTAGTATTTCTGATGGAAAGATATTTGTAAATGGTGAATATATGTTGCCTTTAGATGATTGTGAGGTAACGAATAGTACGACAGGGCGGAATTTCTTTTGTAGAGCGCCTAAAGAATATGTACAGGAAACCAGAAGATTAGCGGAACTTGAGAAGAGTATGGTTCTTTCGAAAATTACGCAATACAAACCGAAACCAGTAGAAAACCCAATGGATTATACGAGAATAGCGCTGTTTGGGCTTCTTGCATTGTGCATTATTGTATTTGGTTGCACTAGCTGTTCAAATAAGGAAGAACCGCAGCAAGTACCGACTCAAACATATCAGCAGAGTAAATAAGGGGTGAATTTCAATGAGTAACAACGCTGAAACGTTACAAAGTGTTATTACAGATAATTTATTTCCGGAAGTCCAACATATAAGCGATGTAAAGCAAGTTTTGGAGGAAATGCAAGGGAATGCCCAAGAGTTACAAGAAGCGCAAATACGGGGCATTATCTTGCTACGAAAGTTAGGGGAGAATACATATCTTCATGGGAATGAGAATCCGTATGAGCCGATCATAGATTTTATTATGAAAAGTAAAGTTCATGTTGCTGATCCGGATTACTTTATTAAGACAATTGAAGCATTAATACCAAAGCCACCAAAACCGATTGTAATGGCGGAAAAGGTAGGTAAGAAGTAAATGCATCATATGTTTATACAAGGTCCTCTAGGAGCAGGGAAAACCTTTATTATGTCGGTTTTAGCACATTATTGGAAACAGAAGGCGGCGGAAAGGGGAGCGGATATAAAACTTTTCTCTAATTATGGATTAAAGGATTCATATCCGATGACTCATTATACCGATTGGTACGAAGTAGCTGAAGCACAAGGGAGCATTTGTACATGGGACGAGTGTCAAATGGCTTTTAGCAACCGAAAATGGGCACAGCATGGCTCTATCATTGCAACAGAAGTAATGATGTTTACAAGGAAAATGAAGAGTATACAAATGTATTGCTCGCCATCTATTCAAAACGTTGATAGTCGTATTAGACAGATCGTAGAAGTGTTGGTTGATGTTCGTAAAATTGGTAAGAAAGGTTTTTCGTTACGATTTACAGATTATCAAACAGGGGAATTTTTGAATAAGACATTTCTTCCGATGAGTACGGCCAAGAAATATTTTGCTCAAAATTTATATGACACTTATGCAATGGTTCAATCTTTCCCGTTACCACCAAATGAAAGAGAATCTAAGGCATTCTTTGAAACGTTAGAAGAAATACATGATAGATCAAGAAAGAAGAAAGTTCGTTTAGACAAGAAGGGAGCATAAAAAATGATTGCCGAGTATTCAGTTTTACCAAATACATTCAAAGACAAGGACCCAAGAAACCTTTTATATTTTACGCCAAGCCTTCCAGTGGTGCGTTTCGCGAAGTTGTACCAGGAATTTGCGCATTATAAGCAGTTACAGCTGGCGGAATCAATGGCGAGGAAATTTAATTGTATCTTAGTTCCTTTAGAGTGTATGAATTGGCGTAGGGCTAAAAAATTCGGTCATGATAAAAAGGTTAAAGTTGGACGTAATTCATATTTCATGATGCATCCAAGTGAATTAACGAGAAACGAAAAAAGAAAACTCGAAGAATACATTGAAGAAATGAATTATAGTTCGTGAATATAGAAAGAAAAGATCCTAAGAAGATCCAGGAAATGCAGAAAAAATAGCTTAAAATCCGAACAATAAGGGGTAGGTAAAATGTATGGTTTATCGTTGTTTGTGGGAGGGGCTTTATTAGGTGCGTTTGTTGTGAGTATGTTTTCCATAGATAAAGCTGAAAAGGAGGAAGTGGCTTGAAAGAAATAACAAAGTCAGAAGCCTTTAAAACGTCTGTGTTGAATGCTTTGTTTGCTGTAGTGCTTTTGGTCATTGTTTTTATTTTTGTCCAATACAGCGGATAAGGGGGCTTTAAAATGATGTTTGTATGTTTGGGAGTTGGGTTGGTTTTGTTATTTGAAGTCTATGACTTAATGAATCTAGTTTGGAAGAAGGTGAAGAAATGATAACGACAAAGGGATATATTGTTATGTTGATTGTTCTTATGTGTATGTGGGCTTGTGAGTGTGTTTATAAAGCGGTGAAGGGTGCTAGAAAGGTGGATGGAAATGAAAAGTAGTTATGCTTATCGTAGAGATAGAGTGCAAATGATTCTTCTTTTCTTGTTTTTTTCGATATTATTTGTAGTTATAAATATCGGTTTGGAATACTTAAAAGAATTTCGGATTTTAGTATTATTTATGAAGTTTTTTATTATCATGGCGCCTGTGGGTATGATTTTATCTTTATTAGGTATTATTGCTACTAGTCTTTTAATAAAAGAGATGGAGATGGAGAAGGAATGAGTTATATAGATATTCCGTATGCAATCATAATTGTTTTAGGTTTGGCTGGTATAGTAACGGGGATTCGCAGCATGTTCATTGAATTAAAAGAAATCCGAGATATGGATAAACAAAAACAATAGTTAAAAAGTATACAAAGGTGGTTAATCCAAAAAAATGAAAACAATAACAGATTTTATTATTTTTATAGCGCAAATATCTCCATTGATTTGTATTGCTATCGTCTTGTTATATGCTGGTAAATTGTTAGAAAGAAGAGATAAATAATAAAAAGTATACATAGGAGGAATGATCATGAATTTTGAACAATTTTTCACTATAAGTTTGTTTGGCTTATTGTTAACAATAATACTAATTATGATAAATCATTTGTTATTCCATAAAAAAGAAGGTGTTTTCAGAAAGTACACAAAGAAATAGTTTAAAAAAGTATACTTTATGATACGAAAAAGTAACCCTATGAGAGTAGGGGTTTTTTGGTATCATAAAGTATATTTCTATATTTAGAAACGTATATAAAAAGATGTTGACTTTTTGAGACGGTAATTATAGAATAAACGTATCAAAAGAACGTTAGGGGTTATGAGACATGAAAACGTTTGGTTATATTCGAGTGTCTTCGAAAGACCAAAAAGAAGATAGACAAATTAAGAAAATGCTAGACATAGGAATTAATGAAAGAGATTTGTTAATTGATAAAGTTAGTGGTAAGAATTTTGAACGTCCTAGCTATCAAGCATTGAAGCAAATGGTAAGAGAAGGGGATACGGTTGTATTTGATTCTATTACTCGTATGGGGCGAAATATGAACGATACAATGAAAGAATATGAGTGGTTCGTTGAAAATGGAATTAATCTATGTTTTATAGAAGAACCAATGATTAATACGAGTAATAATTCAGATGATGTTATGAAACAAGCGATACAAAAAATTATCCTTACAATGTTAACGGCATTTGCTGAAAAAGAACGTAAGGAGATTAAAAATAGACAAGCTGAAGGTATCGCGGTTGCTAAGGGAAAAGGTGTGAAATTTGGTAGACCATCTTTGAAAATCCCTAGTAATTGGGAGAAGTATTATAAGCCTTGGAAATCTGGAGAAATTACCGCAGTTGAATTTATGGAACATGTAGGTATGTCTAAAGCCACGTTTTATAGAAAGTTAAAAGAATATGAAGCAGGTAAAAAAGAAAAAGTTTGCTAGTCTCTCTTTTTTTTGAGCTGTTGGCGAAAATTAGGGAGGCTTGCAGAGTCATGGTGCAAGATAAAACGAAGAGTAGGGAAGACATATAACCCCCCTATGTAATACGGGTTGTGTGACCTCAAAAATAAAGGGGGTGAAACCTGTCGTGAATACAGGCGTCACAAGGGTTTATAGGTTTTTTGTTTTCTGAAAAAAAGTTTTTTAAAAAGATGAGTTTTTAAAAACCATTTATAATTAGAATGTGTTCTTAAAAATGGGGTCTGGGGAGGATTCCCCAGAAAGGATTTGGGCATTGCCCAAATAGTTTTTTCTTATCTTGATACGTATTGTGAATAATTCAACGCAACGAAATGGACTTGAAGCCTTGATACTGTAAGGCGGAACGGTGATTTTTGGGGTAAAAATATTTGAAATTTTTTAGAGAGGAAAAACAGCATGAATAAGTTTGATAATTTAACAGTTTTATCAGATCATCGGAAATCTGATGGTAAAGAAATACCTTGGCAAGATAAAAAAGAACGTTCGATGAAAATGGCTGAAGTTTTTCAAGAAGCAGGTTTGGAAAAAAAGGCAGCTCGAATGTGTACTTGTGGTAATGTTTTAGTTTTTAATAAGTTGGAACAGGGTATGAAATTGGCTTATGCTCAATTTTGCCAAGTGAGACTTTGTCCAATGTGTACATGGCGTAGATCGTTGAAAATAGCTACACAAAATAAACAAATTGTAGAAATTGCTAATGAAAGACAACGATTAAGATGGATTTTTTTAACTTTAACAATTAAAAATGTAGAAGGTCATGAGCTTAAAGATACTCTTAAACATCTAACGAAGTCTTGGAATAGATTTATGGGGTATACAAGGATAGAAGATAGTATAAAAGGGTGGTTTAGAGGTTTAGAAATAACGAGAGTTAAGGGTAAATTTTTAAGTAAAGACCGTTATAATAGGAATCCAAAGTACTACGATTCTATTGGAGTTAAACCAGGCGAAGAAAACCCGAATTATAATACATATCATCCGCATTTTCATGTTTTAATAGCAGTTCCACCAAATTATTTTGGTAAACATTATATAAAACAATCAGAATGGACAAGCATGTGGAAAAAGGCTTTACAAGTGGATTACACACCTATAGTTGATGTTAGACCAGTAAAAGCAAGAAAGAAAAAGAAGAGTATTTTTGAATCTATTCATGAAATTGAGAATGCAATTGAAGAACAAAATGCGGTATTTGAAGTTTCGAAATATCCAGTGAAAGATACTGATATTGTTGATTTAGATAATATAGAAGAATCAGCAGAAGTTATAAAAGTTGTAGATCATGCGTTACAACGTACGAGATTAATTGCTTATGGCGGATTGTTAAAAAACATAAAAAAAGAATTAGGCTTATCCGATGCCGAAGCAGAAGATACAGACCTAATTCAGATAGATGAAAGCCAAAAAGATGAAATTGCTGAAGAAGTTCAACAAGTAACAGCTTATTGGCATTTCGGATTAAAAAATTATGTTCTTCAACAATAGAGAAAAAGAAACAATGTTTTTCAATCCAAATAGAAATAAAATAAACCAAACCAAAAACCAAACCATATATAGTCCTTTTGAGTGTAACCAGCACTTAAAAGGATTTTTTTTATTGACTATAGTTTATTTTAATATTTTTTGATACGCATGTCATTAGTAAAATCAGGTTGTTGTTAAAAACAAGTTAAATTGTTTTTTTGAGTAGTTGTTTAGTTGTTGTTAAAAACTACCTTTATTGTTGTTTAGTTGTTGTTAACGTGTTATAATATATTATATAATAAAGATTTAATGATATATGAGGAGCGTTGAATATATGGATTATGAAAAAATATTTGAACGTATTCAATCGGGGGAGAAGTTAAAAGGGATTGCTGATGAGTTAGGGTGTAGTACAAGTAAGATACAGAGAGGTCTTAAAAAAGCAGGATTTGATTATGTTTCTAATAAGTGGGTAAGGGGAGAGGGACAACCTTTGAACAACCAAACAACAAGTAAAGAACAAGTTAATGACAATAAAGATGCAACTAAACAACAAGTTGACAACAACAATACGACAATTAGTCAATTTTCAAATGAAGAAGTAGCAATTCTTAAAGAAATGATAGTTAATTTTAAAAAAGGTAGTTTTGAGGATATAGACCCTTTATATGTTCGTCTTAAATCTAGATATACAGGTAAAGAGAGAAATAATATTTTCTTGAATGTGGATGTTCAAAAACGATTAGATGGTTTTTTGAAGGATAATAATTTGGATCGAAATAAATCCTTAATCGTAGAACTTGCTCTTGAGGATTTTTTAAAAAAATATAGTGAATAAGGATTTGAAATGATTTGATGGATGGATTTTCATTTTTTCGTGTTATTGAATATTCTAAAGAAATTTTTAGTTCATTACCTTTACCGTTAACTATTTTTTTGATTATTGGTAATGTGTTGTTTGTTTTTCGATTGATTATTGATTATTTCTTAGAAAGAGATGCTAGTAAAAGGTATTGGGAAAGATATTATGCTGAGCAAAATGAATCTGAAGAAAAAATTTCTTTAAAAAAATAGGAATTATGATTTATTCGTTTGCTATACTGGTGAAAAATAAAAAAAGAAAAAAGAAATGGAGATTGATAATAAAAGGGATAGAGGATATTGACATTATGCCACGACCAAGAAAACCACTAGAAGACAAGATCGATACTATATTTGTTAAAGTCCCCAAAAAAGTTATATGGGCATTCGAAGAGTTAGGAAACAAAAATGAAATAGCAAGTAAAATCATCATGGACTACTACAACGAGAATTTAGCTAAAAAAGATTAGTAATTTCCTTTCTTTTTTTTACAATTTATGCGAACATGTTTATGTGTGCACGAATATACGTTCGTATAAATTTCGAGAACAAAAATTACAGGAGGAATCAATTTGGCATATCTAATAAGTAAAACAGCGGGAGGAAAAAGGTATTTTTATCTTGCTCAATATAGCAGTAAGGAAAAATATACAACGTGTAAATATAAACTTTTGTATAATTTTGGGAATGAAAGAATTGCACTAGAAAGATTATCTCTGTGGTCATTAGATAGAACTTTTATTCCAAATGAGTTAATAGAATTAGGCATTTCACTTGAAGACGTGAAAAAGTTTAAAGAAAAGGTTGTCGGATTAGTTAAAAGGGTTTCTTAATGCAATTATTATCTATTTATCTTTATGTTTAATTTATAAAATATTCGTTGGTTGGAACGAAAGTTTCAACCATTTTTTTGTGTTCAATCTGGTATGTGAAATTATTAAAAATGGTGGAACTTTTTAATGATATAAAATATCTATGGAATGAATATGCGAGCCGAATTTTTTCGGGTTCAGTGAGTCATGGGGGTACGGGGGGGAGCGCTGTAATTCTATGATCCAGGGAAAAAAAGAAAACGGGAAACAAGAATTTTAAAAATCGAGAAATTCGGATTTTAAAAAATAAGAGCAAATAATTTTCAGTCATTCGTTTTGTAGAAAATAGCAGGAAATTTATTTATGATATGTCATATATTCCAACCCAAATTCCAAAACAAAATAAAAATAGTTGCAGTCCCACTCGGTGCGTCAACACCGAGCAGGGATTACGAAGTAGGCAAATACTTCACAACCGAGCAAACGCTCACTACAACTATCTACGTGCTATTATACACATTTCGTATGTGTATGTATATGCATGTTTTTAGATGTATACGTATAACAGGACAAGTATGCCTTCTTTTGACATTAAGAAGACAGACTTGTCCTTTTTTATTTTGTTAAATGAGGTGAGACAGTTGAACGAAACGTTGGTAAATACGGATGCTGGAAACATTGTGGTAAGCCATACGATGACACTTGGAGACGTGATTATATCGACTCTACTTGTTCTTATACTATTCGTTATGGTTTTCACTAATATCAAGGGGAGATTTTAAATGTATCAAGTGCTATTAGGAACACCAAAAGATATAGCAATCTTATATTTCGCAGCCTTTCTGGTATGTTTTCTACTCTACCCAGTCGCAATTATAAGTATGAACATTATTACAAGGGGAGCAGAAAAATGGAAATAGGAGGACTTGTTTTACAAGCATTTAAAGTTTTCGCAGGTAATCCAGATGTTGTTTTTATCATTATAAGTTTTGCTGTTCTTTACTCTGTTGTATTTACGTTAATTGGGATATATGAAAGAAGTAAAAAAGCAGAGGAGTAGGGGAGTTGGAATAGTTGTTAAGTAATGTTTATGATTGGGATTTTTTTTGGAACACTTTTGGAATGCTTTTTAAAATGAATTCGTCTTTCGTTATGATCGTCATTGCCATTTCGGCAGTTTGTCTTTTAATCGGTGGAGTAATCGCAGCCGTTATGCAGAAGAAGAAATAATTTATGAAACTACCAGAGTATGAAACATTTCTAGCAGGGGATACTCTAGCCGATTTTTGGAATCTGGTTAAGTATTTTGTGTTTTATGGCGCTTCATTAAACATGGTGTATTTCGCTTGTGGAGCTGTTTCTCTTTTAATAGTTGGAATTGTTGGCGTTATAACTAAAAGGCGAAGAATCGAAGACGAAGACGAAGATGACGATGAATATGAATACTATCATTACAAATGACATTCTCTAGCAATTTGCTAGTGAAATATATATTAAAAATGGAGGTTTTTCAAAATGGTTGATTTTTCAAAAGTAGCGGTAGGTTTTACAGCAACAGATTTAGTTGGGTCAGCAATGTCAATTATGACGCAATATAAAGAATTTATTTTAGCAGGTCTTGCGGTTGTGTTTGCACCTAAACTATTCGGTTTAGCTCGTGCGGCATTGGCAGCGCGTGGAAGTAAGGCGTAAATAAAAATAAAAAAGGGCGTGTGTGCGCCTTTTTTTTAGATAGAAAGGTGCAACTTTTTAAATGATATATAAAAACACATTAAACAAATTATTGATGTGTGTTGGAATGGTTTTATCTTTGTTCGTTCGAGTTGGTCCGGTGTTTGCTGATGGCCCATCTTTTCAATCGGTAGGAAGTAAGGGTGTTTCAGTACAAAATAACGGATTGAAAGGTGGTTACTATAATCTTATTTTGAAGGTTAATGATGCTGAAGACATAGTTACGTTTCAACTATCTGAATTAATGCTAGTAAACGATTGTTCATTCAATTTTGGATTAACCAAATGGACAAGACCATCACAGGAAAAAAACGAATTTGCTATCAATATAAAAGAGAATGGGACGTACGCTTTTTACATAGTTGCTAACGGAAAAGTAAAGGGATATTTACGTTTCAAAATTAAAGGGTTTGAAAAAAATGCAGTCGGTGGAGGTGGAGTGACGCAATATTGGGGCAAAATGGCTGAATATTACGAGTTACCTTCCGAGCATGTGAATCCAGATGATTTCAGAGATAAAGATGAGAAAAACGATGCTATTTGTACAAATGAAAAAATTCCAGATGATAAGCCACATGGTTCGGGTGATGTAGAAGAACCGAAGGAAGACGATAAAGGGAATGGCAATAATAACAATGGTGGTAGCAACAAAGATTTGCAAGATATAAAAGATAAATTGAATGAGATCAGCGACAAAATACCACCTGTTCCAGATTGGGACAAAGTTGCTGAAACGTTTGCGGATAAGATTAGTCCAAAACTAACTAAAG
>Ga0209795_10001773_pt1 | contig 12784 bp, 10 predicted proteins | sample AgamicOrMarz_FD_187166 | JGI IMG/M metagenome (GOLD analysis project Ga0209795, IMG submission 187166) | Agave microbial communities from Guanajuato, Mexico - Or.Ma.rz (SPAdes) (version 2) | ecosystem: Host-associated > Plants > Phyllosphere > Phylloplane/Leaf | place: Guanajuato, Mexico...
TCGATCTCAACATGACTGAAGCTTATGTACCGACGTATTACCTGATTGCGCCAGCAGAAGCATCTTCTAACCTATCTCGTTATGACGGTGTTCGTTACGGCTACCGCTGTGAAAACCCAGCAGACTTAATGGATCTTTATAAGCGTTCTCGTTCAGAAGGCTTTGGCCCTGAAGTTCAACGTCGTATCCTGATTGGTACTTACGCGCTTTCTGCGGGTTATTACGATGCTTACTATGTGAAAGCTCAAAAAGTACGTCGTTTAATTCAACAAGACTTCTTAAAAGCATTTGAAAATGTAGATGTGATCGCGGCTCCTTCTGCACCGACGACAGCTTATAAAATTGGTGCAAACTTAAGTCCAACTGAAATGTATTTAGGCGATATCTATACACTTGCAGTGAACTTAGCAGGCTTACCAGCGATTAATGCTCCTGTTGGTTTTGATAAAGACAGCTTACCTGTAGGCTTACAATTAATTGGTAACTACTGGTCAGAATCACAATTGTTGTCGATTGTTCATCAATACCAACAAAACACCGATTTCCATACTCAACGTGCGGCAATTGCTGAGGAGAATGCATAATGGCTGAAGCTCAAAAGTTGAAATTGATTGACGGTTGGGAAGTCGTTATTGGTATCGAGATTCACACTCAGCTTGCAACCAATTCTAAAATTTTCTCTGGTTCATCGACTGAATTTGGTCAAGACCCCAACACGCAAGCAAGCCTTGTTGACTTGGCAATGCCAGGTGTACTCCCTGTTTTGAATGAAAAAGTGGTTGATCTTGCTATCCGCTTTGGTTTGGGTATCGATGCTTACATCGATCAAGCATCTGTGTTTGCACGTAAAAACTACTTCTATCCTGACTCTCCAAAGGGCTATCAAATTAGCCAAATGGATAACCCAATTGTTGGCTTAGGCCACATTGATATCCAGCTTGAGGATGGTACGACTAAACGTATTGGTGTAACTCGTGCTCACCTTGAAGAAGATGCAGGTAAATCGATTCATGACCAATTTGATGGCATGTCTGGCATTGACTTAAACCGTGCTGGTACACCTTTGCTTGAAATCGTTTCTGAACCTGACATGCGTTCGGTTGAAGAAGCAGTAGCATATATCAAATCAATTCACACACTTGTGCGTTGGTTAGGTATTTCTGACGGTAACATGGCTGAAGGTTCATTCCGTGCAGACTGTAACGTGTCTTTACGTCGTCCGGGTCAACCGTTTGGTACGCGCTGTGAGCTTAAAAACCTCAACTCATTCCGTTTCATTGAACAAGCAATCAATGTTGAAATTGAACGCCAAATGGAAATTTTGGAATACGGCGGAAGCATTGACCAAGAAACACGTTTGTTCGATCCAAACAAAATGGAAACACGTTCAATGCGTTCGAAAGAAGAAGCGAACGATTACCGCTACTTCCCAGATCCAGACTTGTTACCCGTGATTATTGCAGATGAGCAAATTGAAGCAGCTCGTGCTGCACTTCCAGAGTTGCCTGCTGCACGCCGTGCACGCTTTATCGCAGACTTTGGTGTAACCGAGTACGATGCACATGTACTTACGCTCTCACGCGAAATGGCAGACTTCTATGAGGCTGTTGTGGCTGCTGCGGGCGGTGCTGCGCAAGGTAAAGTATCTGCAAACTGGGTAATGGGCGAATTCTCAGGCGCATTAAACAAAGCGGGCCTAGATTTGGCTGACTCACCTGTTTCTGCTGAACAGCTTGGCGGCATGATTGCTCGTATTATTGACAACACCATTAGCGGTAAGATTGCTAAACAAGTCTTTGGCTTTATGTGGGAATCGGAAGGTAAATCTGCCGATGACATTATTGCGGAAAAAGGCTTAAAGCAAGAAACTGACACTGGCGCAATTGAAGCAATCATTAAAGAAGTACTTGCAGCCAATGAAAAAATGGTTGAAGAGTACAAGTCTGGTAAAGAAAAAGCCTTTAACGGTCTTGTTGGTCAAGTCATGAAAGCTTCTAAGGGTAAAGCCAACCCTGCTCAAGTAAATGAATTAATGAAGAAATTGATTGGTTAATCTGATCAGTTCTAGAAAAGAAAACCCGCTTTAAAGCGGGTTTTTAATTTATAGCAATAGATGACTATTTTATCAGGAAGAATAAATATCGACCAGCTAAGCAATAAGTTATTCTACTCTTATAATTTCACTTGATAGTAAAATATTTATATAATATAAAAATCACTACTATTAATAGGTTGAAATTTTTTAATCTCATCTTCACCAATAAACAATTTTAATTGACCATTCATGTCTAAAAATATTTGATAAAAAGTACTCATTTTTTTAATAAGTAATTTATCTTTGTAAACAAATATATCTCCTTGAAGATTATTATTTCCATCCTTAAAATGAGCACGAACCTCCAAAGAGTTTAAAGTTCCTAATCGAAATGTTAAGACCTGCTCCCTATTATTGATATTTATTACAATACTTTTATCCATTAAATCATTTAAATATAATTTACAAAAATAATTTTGATTAACACACTCACTTTTAACACTAAAAATCTTTCTTAATACTGTATTTTTCTTAATATCCTCAAACAAGTCTGAATTACCAAATGCTTTATTATTTTCCTTTGCACTCATATATAAAATTGGGAAATTCCAATACTCATGATTATTATAATGATTTCTAAAATCCATATGTTCAAAAATTCTAAAATTATCTAGCAAATTAGAATATTCAGGAAATCTTTCATAAACATTTAACATCAAAAGCTGTAAAATCTTTGTATCAAGACTAGCTCTGATCATATTTCCATAAAGTCGAAAAAGATCATCTTTTTCACTTTTATTAAGCCTCTCCAAATTATTGATTCTTTTATTTGTAAATTTTAATATTTGATACAGCATTAAGAAGTATTTTCTCAATAGCGCATTATCTTCAATATAGCTTACTCTATCTTGCAAAGTATCATAACTTGAAGAAAAACACTTTTCATATGTAAATTTAAGAGTTTCCTTTTTATCTGATGTAGAAAGTAAATCATCATAAACTTTATTTAAGTTCTGAATCATAGAAAAAAAAATTGTATCGAACTGCTGAATATATTGAAGCCCCTGTATTCTAATCTGATCACGTTTTGAGGAAATTAGAGTTAACACTAATAGAATAATACTAATTAGCCCTATTATTGGATTTAAAGTTCCACCTATGAAATCTCCAAATGTTCCCCAGTCTCCTATTTGGCTAGAGTAAGTATTTTCTACAGATCTTATATTATCATTAACTAAATCACTAAAAATAAAATAATTATTTATTAATTTATTGTTAGCATCACCAAAAGATTTAAAAAAAACATCATCTTTATTGACATTCCATACATTTTCAAAATAAGGAAAATAAAAATCATATAACAACAAGTAAATAAAATAAGAAATTAAACCAAAGATAATTACTAAAAATACACTCTTAAAGATATCAATTTTTAATTTAGTTTGCCCTCTAAAATCATAAGAAATTCTATTAAACCAACAACTTAATCTGTAAAAAAGATTATATTTTTTTTCAAAATTCCATAAAATAACGGTTATCAACACTAGGGTGAAAAGAAACAATAGCAATATAAGCATATGATTTTTTTGAAAGTTATAAGTTTCACAATTTTAATTTATATTTATTTTTTAGCAATATAAAAATATCAAATATGCATATTCTCATCAGTAATGTTATCTATATCCTCTTCTGTTGGACAAAACACGAATCATTCTTATAAGAAAAATTATAAGTTGATCTTAACAAAAAAATTGAGCTACTAATCACTCTTATCACCTAAATTATTCCAAGTCTTTAGAATAAAAAAAACTCATCACCAATTTATTTAAATCAACATAGTGCAAAATTCAATATAACCATTTAATATTTAACAATATTTCACAAAAAAATTGTGACTAACTATTGAAAATCTCCTCCAAACACCTTATCCCCTTGAGCCTGAATCGCACCTTTGGTCAAAATTGATTGGTTAATTTGACTAGCCAACTCAAGAAAAAGCCTCGATTTATCGGGGCTTTTTTATATCCGTCTAAAGCACCCTTCGACTAAAGAATGCACTTTTTTCCTAAAGAATTACTCAGTGACTGTGCTAACTTAAATTAAAAATTGAAATCACTTATATTTTAAAAAGAGAGATAAATCATGTCTAAAAAGATTTTAATGTTGGTCGGTGACTATGCAGAAGACTATGAAACCATGGTTCCTTTTCAGTTCTTAACTGGTTTAGGTTATACCGTCCATGCTGTTTGCCCAAATAAAAAGAACGGCGACCATATTGCAACAGCTATTCATGATTTTGAAGGTGATCAAACCTATAGTGAGAAACGCGGTCACAACTTTGCCATTAACTATGATTTTGATGCTGTTAATACTGAAGACTATGTAGGTCTAGTTATTCCGGGTGGTCGTGCACCAGAATATTTACGCATGAATGAACGTGTTGTCGAAATTGTACGTGAATTCGATAGAGTGAAAAAACCGATAGCAGCTGTATGCCATGGCGCTCAATTACTCGCTGCAGCAGATGTATTACAAGGTCGCCTTTGCTCAGCTTACCCAGCATGTGCTGCCGAAGTAAAACTGGCAGGTGGGCAATATGCAGATATTGCTGTTACCGAAGCTGTTACAGATGGACATTTGGTGACTGCACCTGCTTGGCCTGCACATCCGGCTTGGTTAGCTCAATTTGTGAAAGCTTTAGGGGCTACGATTACGATCTAAAGAGATTTCTTTATCCCAAATACAATAAAGCCTGCTCTTAGATAGCAGGCTTTATTACTAACACAGAAAGCTAGATTTTTATCTAGTAATTCCCAACTTATTCCAAATTTCTGGTGTTAAAAACGTTGTTACCAATTTATTTAAGTCGATATAGCGTAATGTCCCCTGTAACTGCTGTTTAACGGCTGGGTCTTTAACAATATCTTCACCCGCACTTTGGCCTAACTGTTGAAAAGCTTCCCCAACTGCTTTCACACCTTCAGCCTGAATTACAGCTTTGGTCTGAGCAGAACATTGCTCAACAATCACACGTTGTAAAACCTGAGCCAGTTTTTGGTCTAACTGATCCTTTTGCTCAGGCGTTACATTACTAAATGCTTTTAAATCGGGATGGGCAGCTAAAGCCGTAAATGTCCATTGAAGCACCGTGGTCTTGTCTGAAGCCGTTGTAGCCTTAACTAAACAGTCACTTAACTGATCAACTGTTGGACCCGCCATCGCAATTTGTGTTGTACCCAGTACAGCAACTGCCATACAAACTGAACGGCTCAAATGTGAAAACTTACGGCGGGCAATCGCATAAACTTGACGTGACATGGGTCTAGCTCCAATAAACAATCTGTTCTTTGTATCACAGAGCTAGTGGTGTTACCTGTTATGACTCTGTAAATCGTCTATTTCTTCAAATTTAACAATTACTTTAATATTAGCCTATTCCCGCATAATTCCATGCTTCTGGAATATTGGGCTGTTCTGGTGCTTTATTTAAATCAATATTTAAGTTTCTAGTGCCCTGATAAGATTTTTCACCTGAATCTGAGGCAGGTGATACGCTTAAACTATAACGATAGCGGAATTGCCACAACATAGGTTTAACTGGACGAATATCCAAACTTGAAGAATCCTCATCATGACAATTTCCTTTAGAACTTTCATAATCCTGCTCAGAAAAACATGCCCGAATCATCCGATTGAAACTAAAGGGATAATTTTTAATAAAGGAACGTTCATTACCTGACTCTTGTAACTCATAAAAACTAGCCCGTTCAATTCCTGCTCCACCACCTGAGTACATTTCAGAAAACTGATCAATTATTGCAATTGCATAACGCTGTTGAGTGAGTGGAAAAAGCTTAGGAAATATATATTGTTTATGAAAGTCATCTTCGCTTCCTGTTGTCACAATATTCCATTTGCTGACTAATTTAAAACCTGTAGATGTAGGTTTAAACTGTGCGATATCATTACGGCTCGATAATATCCATAAATTTTGGTCTGGAGTTTTTAGACTACGCCATTGCGCGCCTTGCTGGCATAAATCTTTTATTTGTTCACACAATTGACTTTGCTCTGTTGAACTCAATTGCCCTTTCTTAAATTCCAAAATTTGTAATGGCGCAGCAAAAACGGATATAGCCGAACAACTTAATACAGCTGCTAAAGCAACCATTTTTAAATTAATTTTATAATTCAAAATCTTATTTCCTTAGACTATTCTTATATATTCAATGCATTATTTTACAATAGCTTCAATTCGATCAAGCTCCCACACCCCACCTGCTGCCAAACCTTTGCACATCCCTGTCCACATATCTTTTGTGTGTATAAAACTCTTACCGTCCCAGCCCCATTCTTCACTTGCCCAGCAATCACCTATGCCTCTTCCTTTTTGAGCACTACTAATAATACCGCTATCGAAATCAGAAGCTGTCTCTGTCACAAACGTTGCCTTACCAGTCAAAGACTCATCGAGTACCCAAGCTCCATACCCTTCGTTATAGGCCCCTCTCCAACACAGCGTAGTCGCGAGAACTTTCTTATTGGTTAGTTTATATAGCTCAATTTCTTGTGGTTCAGCTCCATCACTATTACCACCATAAATTCCTTCACAAAAGTCTTCTTTAGGATTCGGATTAGCTGCAATCAAGCTACGATGTATTACTTGGTACTGCTTGCTTTTAGGCTGTAAAGTTAAATAAGGTTTAGCTATAGTTTTAATATGTTTAACAATTAGTTTTGGCTCAGGCATAAGTACTTTAGTTTCATTGGCACTGCCCTTTTTAACCAAAGCGCCAACCGTCCCAATACGCTTCTGAAAATCATCCATTTTTAATAACACAGCGGTCATTCCTGCATCGGAAATTTTCCATTGATGCTGCGCATTTTTAAATACAATTTCAGTTTTCTGTTTAGACTGTTGTAGTACAGCGTTGACTTGTGAATTATTCAATTTCCCCATCAATGGCAAATCGGTACCATCTGTAGTCACAGTGCCTAAATCTTTGCCATTTATATAAAAATGAATATTTTTAAGCTGATTGGCTGGCAAGCTTTGCTCATAGGCTGATAAAGCAAATTCAGCTTGCACAGCTTGTTTTGGCCCTGCTTTACGCACTAATAAAAGCGATGCTGGATTATCGCCATTTTCTTCATTTTGATAGCCTGCGGCTTTACATGTACCCGTATTGCTACACGAGATTTCCCACTCTTGGTGTGAAAATGAAATACCTTTTATTTCTTGAGCAAAACTATAAGAACTCATTACCGTCAAACAGCAAATTGAAAGCATTTTTTTCATTTTTCATGTCTCTGCTGGTCTGTTTTATTATTAAGTTAAAACAGTTTAAAATTTTGGACTAACATCTAGTTTAAAAGAATATGCTAGGTTTATATAAAATTTAAATGATTACTTTTTTAAAATGAAAAAACTGAATTTTTTATTAAGCACAGCATTGGTCAGTCTAACTTCAACTGCTTATGCAGAAGTAAAAAGCTTTACGCCTCATTTTCCAAAGTTTTATAGCTCTGCTGCAACCCGCAAAGCAGATAATCAGTTCTACGCTCTAGGAGAAGCAAAGTTTTTAAACGCTGTTACAGTGCCTTTTTATGGTGTTACAGCACAAAGCCCAACAGAGAATGGTTTACTTAAAGATTTTGAAACCTGTACACCTAAAAGCTGCCGTTTTAATTTTAAACTCGATGCTCAACATGCAAAACAACTCAAACTTCTTGCATTACCTGAAACAGGTTTAGTACTCGTTCCAAGAAATTGGCAAGATGTGCAAGCAAATGCAGGTGCGAATGGAACTGGCTTTGCGCTAATAATGAGTACGGATCAAAAACAAGCAATAGAACTCTATGATTCTTCATTTTGTGTTGGCTGTGGACTACCAAATGCAACACTTTATTTTCCTGAGCTGCTAAAAGAAAGTCTTGAAAATGAATTCGGTGGTTATAACGATCCTAAAAAACTAATCAATATTGTTCATCCTTCTAAGAAAGTGGCTTTTTTTAGTTATCAAATTCCACAAGTGAACAATAAAACGCATGGTATTGCTAAATACCATGATGAAGACACTTTTAACTATAAAGAGATTCAAGTCACCTTAGATAAATCAAAACAGGCATTGGTTGGCCCTATTCTCAATTTTTATAACGCGACTCATTAATCCAATGCTTATGAAAAAACCCGCTTTCGCGGGTTTTCTTTTATTTATGTAGTATTGATTCAAAAGCCTTTAAACGCTTATAAATCGAAAGTAGTTCAATAATTGTTTTCCATGAAGTAATTAAATATTGAAATGATTCACGGACCTTATCAAACACATTGCTTATTTGTGTAATTAAGCCTAATGTCATTTTACCCGCTGCAATAGATGGGAATAAAACAACTAAGCTATATAAAATATCTAATTGTAGATACCAGATACTGACCAGATTAAAATAAGAATAATGCAAATATAATCTAAAATAATTCAGCTTAACACTCGAGAAAAGTTCTTTTAGTGTTTTTGGTTGCGCTCTTTCCTCATAATCTTCGCCATAAACCAGTTCTTTACGGTAAGCAGCTTCTACTTTTTGATTATTAAATTGTAGACCAGGCAATTTAATACCAACCACCATTAATAGAACTGTACCAAAAACAGCCCATACTATTGCCGCCCACACCAATGAATGGTCAATTTCTCCTACCAGAGGAAGTACCTTAACTTGCTTAGAAAGCTCAAACAGAATAGGTAAAAATGCAATTAATACCATAATTGCCTTTATAAAATTTACCCCTAAATCCTCTAAAACAGATGCGAAACGCATGGTATCTTCTTGTACACGTTGTGAAGCACCTTCTACATGACGCAGCTTATTCCAATGCTCTGTGTAGTATTCGTTCATTGCTGTACGCCAACGGAATACATAATGGCTAGCAAAAAATGAATTAATTACAGCTAAAGTCACACCAACCATAGCAATTAAAAGGAATGTAACCGTTCCCATATAAAGTTTATTAATGTCACCACCACCGTGATCTAACATACTTTGAATGAGATTATAAAAAGGTCCATACCATGCATTAATAGCAACACTAACCTGAACGCTAAACCAAATGTTGAACAAAATAAATGCCGAACCCCACACAGACCAACGTTGCCATGGATTATTCGATATAGCCTTCCAAAACCCAGCAAACAGTGCTGTAGAGATTAAAAACCAAAGGTAAAACCATAAGAAGGTTGGAGACCAAAAACGGCTAACACCTATTGGCAACTGTGCATCATGGTAGCCTTTAGCAAACCCAATAAAAGTTCCCCATGTGTTCCCACCGGAGTACCAGAGCACCATATTTAGCACGATCCAAACAACCGCAGATATAAAAAAATACCGTGGTGATGGAAAAAAAGATTTGAACATTGAGCGTGGATATCCTTATATTTCTTCAAATTTACAATGGAAGGAATACTAAAACCTAAACCTTAAAATTGTGAAGGGCAAAGTTTAGAGAATTGTCAGTTTTTCCCGTTTCATTGAAGGATTTGATCGTTTTTTTGTAAATTCATCCCTTTTTGGCAATTTAATCCTTTTAAATTACCTTGTATATGACTCCCTTAAGAGCCATATACGGCTTTTATAACACAGCAATATCAGAGATTAAATCTCTTCTTTACGAACAATATAGCCTTCCAACTGCATTGCCTGAATGAGCAAATCTAAGTCGGAAGCACTTTTAAGCTCAACATCAACACTCACAGCGCTTTCTTTGGCACGGCTTGTTGCGGCAAAGCGCTCATGACGCAATTCATAAATATTACCGCCTTGCTCAGCAATGATTGCTGTTAAACGGGCTAAAGCACCTGGGTTATCTGGTAATTCAACACGAATACGAACCATACGCCCTGTACGCGTTAAATGACGTTGTAATACAGAGACCATAACGCGTGTATCAATATTGCCACCAGAAAGCACTACACCAAGTTTATGACCTAAAAATAAATCAGGACGAGACATAATTGCGGCAATACCTGTTGCACCGGCCCCTTCACATACTGTTTTCTCAATATTGAGTAACAGCGCAATTGCCTCTTCAATCATGTCTTCAGTGACAACAACAATGTCATCAACATATTCTTTAGCAACTTGAGTTGTAAGCTCACCCGGAGTTTTTACCGCAATACCTTCTGCAACTGTAGAGCCCATTGAAACGGCATGCTGATAATTGCAAAGAAGTTTCGCCATACTTGGATATACAACCGATTGCACCCCAATCACTTTAATTTTGGGATTGATAGCTTTAGCAGCAATCGCAATACCAGAAATTAGACCACCACCGCCAATTGGCACAACTAAAATGTCTAGTTCAGGAACGGCTGCAAGCATTTCGAGTGCAATGGTTCCCTGACCTGCAATAATTTCTGCATCGTCAAATGGATGAATAATTGTTAAAGATTCTTCTTGTGCAACACGGTGCATTTCAGCGGCAGCTTCTGAAAAGTCTTGTCCATGTAAAATGACTCGTGCCCCATATTCACGCACTCGTTGTACTTTTACATTAGGTGTAGATTTAGGCATCACAATAGTTGCTGTTACGCCTGTGCGCTGAGCATGATACGCTACGCCTTGTGCATGATTACCTGCCGAAGCTGCAATAACACCATGTTGTTTTTCTTGGTCAGATAAACACAACAGTTTATTCAGTGCACCCCGTTCTTTAAAAGAAGCTGTAAATTGTAAGTTTTCAAATTTCAGCCACATCTCAGCCCCTAAGGTTTTAGAAATGGTTTCTGAGAAAACAAAAGGAGTTTTTACGACTAAACCTTCTAAACGCTCTGCGGCAGCATGAACATCATCTAATGTTGGAAACCCATTTTTAACCTGTTGCTGTATCATTTATCTAGTCAGCCTCAATACATTACAAATCAATTATTTTTTAAAAATGACTCAATATTTTATATTGGTCATCAGAGTTTTCAGCATATCCAACATATACTTAATATACAAAAATTTTTATTCCAAAAATTAAGGATTTAAACTCACATAAAAAAAAGCCCTATTCAGGCTTTTTAATTAATTTTCAAATAATTAACATCAAATTATTGAGTTTGTGCACTTAATCCTTCAGTAGACATATTCTGTTCAGCTATTTTTTCATCAATAGCAAACTGAATATCGGAAAGTTTGGCATTGGCTGCATCGATGCCAGATTTCATGGTGGCTTCACGGCCTTTCACATCAAAAATATGCGCTTTTTCTCTTAAATCTGGCTGAATAACAACATCCGCATATTGTAATTCTTCTGCCGCCAAACGACCTTGCATAATATTAATATTCTGGTTAAACAGTCCCCAGACATTCGAGGTTTCTGTGTAAATAGGCTGAGCTAAAATATCAACAGCAATAATGACATCAGCACCTAAATCTCGTGCGACTTCAACCGGCACAGGACTCACTAACCCACCATCGACATATTCAGATTTACCAATTTTAGTGGGTACAAACATACTTGGAATTGAAGCAGATGCTCTTACGGCTTGCCCAGTATTACCATAGTTAAATACGGTTTTAGTGCCATGCTTTAATTCAGTTGCAACCACATACATTGGGATTTTCATTTTTTCGAGTGGCATGTTGTTTACTTGCTGGTTAACGTAGTTTTCTACTTTTTTACCATCAAAAAAACCTTTTAGTCCGATACTAATATCACGTACATCGCCAGCTTTCATTTTTAAAGCCGTATCACGTAATTGAGCAGGACTTTTACCACTGGCATAAAGTGCTCCAACAATACTACCGGCACTAGTACCTACAATAAAATCTGGTCGAATACCATGTTGTTCCAAAACCTCAATAACACCGATGTGAGCATAACCTCGTGCTCCACCGCTGCCCAATACAAGCGCAACAACTGGACGCTTTTGCTGTTTTTTAATTCGTGCAAATGGCTGTTCAACAGAGCGAGCATAAGCTTCCGTTGTTTGCGGTTTTAGAGCAGCAGACAAGTGTGTAGTGGTCTGGCATCCTGCCAACACTATAGAGAGTCCGAGAACCCACAATTTAAGCTGTTTCATGGCCTATATTCGCACTATGAGGTTTAAGTTCGGATTGCAATTTTAGTTGCTAGTATCGTTAAAAGCTGTATTGAATTTATTTAATTTGTCATGTTTAAAATTTAGACTCAAGTATTTTATCTATCCCCTATAAAAAAGGCCCCTTATTTATAAGAGGCCTTTTGTAACTTACCAGATATCTGAATCAACTTTTTTCTTCAACTCTGGATACTTATCAATTTTAAACTCAGGCTCTTTAATGCCTTTTTTCAATTGTTCACGGTAATCTTTTAACAATGTGCGTGCCATCGGTGTTAATAGTACGATTGCAATCAAGTTAATCGTTGCCATGATACCCATAAACAAGTCAGCCATAGACCAAACGAGTGGAACACTACCAATTGCACCGAAGTACACCATCACCAATACAAAAATACGGAAGATGAACATGACTTTCGGGTTGTTATTAATAAACTGCACATTACCTTCAGCATAGGCATAGTTACCTAATACAGCTGAATAACAGAACAAGAATAATAGAACAGCAAGGAAGTCCGATCCCCAATGCCCAACTTGAGTTTCTAACGCACGTTGAGTTAATTCAACACCGACAAAACCTGCATCTTGGTAAACACCAGAAACCAAAATAATGATTGCAGTACTTGTACATACAATGAAAGTATCTACAAATACACCGAGCATTTGTACCAAA
>Ga0209795_10001774_pt1 | contig 12782 bp, 7 predicted proteins | sample AgamicOrMarz_FD_187166 | JGI IMG/M metagenome (GOLD analysis project Ga0209795, IMG submission 187166) | Agave microbial communities from Guanajuato, Mexico - Or.Ma.rz (SPAdes) (version 2) | ecosystem: Host-associated > Plants > Phyllosphere > Phylloplane/Leaf | place: Guanajuato, Mexico...
TTAATCCTAGAATTCCGGCAGGCCCAAAAATCGCTGCTACAGCTAAACCAATACCAGCACCTACGATAAATTTTCCTGTTAATAATATTGCACCCTTTTTTATTGCCTTTGGTGCTAATTTGAAATTAATTTGGGAACCAATTAAAAACATAAAACATGCCAAAATGGTTGATGATGCTTCTTTACTGAATAAGGCGGTTGTAAAACTACCAATTTGTAAAACCTGCGGAAAAAATGTATTCGTTAATACACCTAAGAAAAGTGGAACAACCATCAAACCGCCTGGAATTTTATCAAGCGTTTTCTTAATTGGAATTTGCATTTTTAATCCTCCTAAAATCATTTTTATAATCTTGCTATCTAGTTTTTTTAGCTGCTTTTAAGATTTTTTCTGCTATATTTGCAGCTACTCTTTCTAGATGTTAAATTAAAATGAATAGCGCTTTCTTTGTTATCATATTCCTATGTAAACCGTTTTCATAGATTATGAAAGTTTAATAATTCTTTTTGTAAATAAAAAAAGTAAGCAGCTGCGTAACTGCTTACAGAAAGTTTCCTAACTTCGAAAAAGGGCGAGAACTGTGATTATTTCATAAAAAAAGGGTAGAAGACTTAGTCTCCAACCCTTAAAATTTCACAGTTTTTCGCGAAAGGATTACATCATGCCGCCCATAAGGTTAAAAGGTGTGACATCTTTAACGTAAAATTACGTTTTTAACTTCATTGCGTTAGCAAAATGTTAGCATTTCTCTCCCATTTTACCTGAAATCCTCCACTCATCACTATTTAGTTTGAATTAATAAAATTTCATCAATGATAGGAATTTCTTTTTTCAATATGGTTAAGAGATTTCCCTCGATCTGATTGTCGATTTCACAAATCGTTATCGCCGAACCATTGATTTTTGAACGTTCATTCGCCATACGGGCAATATTTAACCCTTTTTGATAAAGAGATCCTGATAGCTCGGCAATAACCCCCTTTCGATCGGTATGTCGGATTACAAGGGTTGGCCGGTCTCCGGAAAATTTTAATGGGTAATCATCCAATTCTTGAACTTCCACTTTGCCGCCGCCTAAGGAACTTGCCAATACCTTTACAGTTCTCGTTGCCCCTGATAACTCTACTAGCACCGTATTCGGGTGGTAACTTCCAAGCACCCGTTTCGTAAACTCGTATTGTAAGCCATTTTCTTCGGCAATGGATTTCGCATTTGGAATGCCTTCATCCATTGTTGTTAACCCAAGAGCCCCTGCTAATAATGCTAAATCTGTGCCATGGCCTTGATAAGTTTCAGCAAAGGAACCCATCAGGGAGAACTTTGCAAATAATGGTTTTTCGTTTAACAGTTGACAGGCTATGTTGCCAATGCGGACAGCACCCGCTGTATGTGAACTTGATGGCCCGACCATGACGGGGCCGATAATTTCATAGGCGCTTTGATATTTAGCCGGCCCGCGGCCGCTTGTCTTTTCGCTGAAAATCTGCGCTTTCAATTTTTGACCTGTCGGGGTGCCTGCCAGACCGCCAATCCCGGTTTCCCTTAGCGATTCAGGCATTTGCTGCCCTACTTCATGCATCACATGGATCACCTCATCCGGTGGAATGATGCTGACCACCCCTGCTAACGCCATATCTGCCGCAGCCTGGGCGGTAATAGCGTGTAATCCGTTCCTAAGGATACATGGAATTTCCACCAGCCCAGCGACCGGATCACAAACTAGTCCCAGTGAATTTTTTAAAGCTATTCCGATGGCATTTCCTACCTGCTCTGGAGTGCCGCCGGCAAGCTCAACTAAAGTGCCGGCGGCCATCGCGGTTGCTGAGCCTATTTCCGCCTGGCATCCGCCGGCTGCCCCTGATATGGAAGCTTTATTGGCAATCACCAAGCCAAGGGCAGAGGCAGTGAACATCGACAGTACAATCCGCTCCCGTGAGAATTTTCCGCTGTCCAGAGCGTGTACGAGTACTGCCGGCAAGATTCCCGCTGAGCCTGCAGTCGGTGTCGCCACAATCCGACCCATTGTCGCATTGACCTCTGATACGGCCAGGGCATTGGCTGCGGCATTTAATGTCACAGGATTGATAAAGGATTTTCCATTTTCGGCATACTGGTGAAGTCGGTATCCATCGCCGCCGGTCAAGCCGGTACGGGACATGACAGCACTTTTCGTCCCCCTAAGGACAGCCTCCTCCATTACCTTAAATTGCTCGGCCATTTTTTCTATAATCGCTTCCCGTGGGATGCTCTTTTGCTGTATTTCAGTTTGGATCATTAATTCCGCAATCGTTATATTTTGCTGCTTAGCTAGTTCAATTACTTCTCTTAAACTCGTGAAAGACATAGTATCACTCCCTCAAAGAAGACGGTCCCCATGCATGAAGCATTAGAACCGTCCCCCCTGTTTCATCCTTTGTTTTCTATATATTATACTGCTTTCGTTTTTGTGCCTTTTTCGTTTTCGGCCTCGTCTAACGGTACGCGTTTTTCCATTTTTAACAGATAGAAAATGGCTGTCATAATGGCAAGAAATCCAATTCCCGCGATTAACGGGATGCGCGTGCTTGGATTGATCGCCATACCAACAAGGACGACCAGTAAAAATACAATGGTAGCGTAGTTGCTGTACGGTGTAAGAGGCATTTTAAATGGATGTTTTTCCATTGCACCAGCGTTTACTTTTCTAAATTTGATTTCACTGATGAGCAGTACAAACCATGGAATCATTCCTGGAAGTACACTCGCACTATAAACATATACAAAGATGGATGGCGGTGCAACATAGCTTAACACAACACCAATAGCCAAACCTATTAAAACCGTTATGGTTGAATAAACAGGAACTTTATTTTCCGATAATTTGGCAAAAATCTTTGGTGCCTGTCCATTTTTCGCCAATGCGTAAAGCATTCGTGTGGCGCTGAAGATGCCGCTGTTACAGCCGCTCATTGCTGCCGTAATGACGACAAAGTTGATAATACCAGCTGCAGCCGTTATTCCAATTTTAGCAAAAACCGATACGAATGGGCTGCCAACTTGATTGAGCTGGTTCCAAGGATAAACGGTTACAATTACAAAGATAGCACCAATATAGAAAATTAAAATACGCCAAACAGTGGTTTTCACAGCATGTGTAATTGTTTTTTGCGGATTTTCTGCCTCTCCAGCCGTCATCCCTATTAGTTCCACCCCTTGATAAGCACCGATAACGATGGAAAGAGCAAAGAAGAAACCTTTAAATCCCCCAGTGAAAAAGCCGCCGTTTTTCCAGATGTTTGAAAATCCAATTGCATGGCCGCCATTTCCGAACCCAAAGAGAATAATGCCAATACCAGCAATAATCATGAAGACAATCGTTAACACTTTAATTAATGAGAACCAGAATTCAAATTCACCAAAGTTTTTAACCGAAATCATGTTGGCAACGCCCAGAATCACCATCGCGACCACGCCAGGGACCCATGTTGGCAAGTGTGGGAACCAATAATGCATATATGCACCAACCGCGATGATTTCCGACATGCCGACAGTGATCCATTGGAACCAATAGCTCCAAGCTGTCAAATAGCCAGCCAAAGGATGGATATATTTATTGCCGAGGTCAGCAAATGAACCGGTGGTTGGTTCCAAATAAAGCATTTCCCCCATCGAGCGCATGATGAAAAATAAGAAGAGGCCGGCAACTGCATAGGCAATCATAACCGATGGACCCGTCCATTTAATTGTACTGGTCGAACCCATAAATAAACCAACCCCGATCGTACCACCCAAAGCAATCATTTGAATATGACGCGACTTAAGCCCACGCTTTAATTCCTGGTTTTTTGACATAAACTTCCCTCTTTCCCCTTGTATTTTTTAAACCCTTTCTTCTTGATGTTATTCTTTCCTTTAAACCAATATAGGTTCCCCAAATGGAATGTCCAATTTTTTGGCTAAGTTTTCGAGCATTGATTTTGTCATACGGTCTAAATCGTACCGCGGATTAAAATCCCATTCCTCTTTGGCAGCGTTCGCATCAATGGAGTTTGGCCAAGAGTCGGCAATCTGCTGCCGGACTGGATCCACTTGATAATCCATCGTAAATTCCGGTATAAATTTCCTGATGGAAGCAGCAATTTCTTCAGGTTCAAAGCTCATCGCTGTAATATTAAAGGCATTTCGATGTTTTAATCTCGATGAATCCGCTTCCATTAGTTTGATAATCGAATCAATCGCATCTGGAATATACATCATATCCATGTAAGTGCCTTGGGCAATATAGGACGTATATTTTTTGTTCTTTAATGCTTCATAGTAGATATCAACCGCATAGTCTGTCGTTCCTCCGCCCGGCAGTGTTTTGTAGGAAATCAATCCAGGGAAGCGGACGCCTCGGGTATCGACGCCAAATTTTGCAAAATAATAGTCACATAGCAATTCGGCGCTGACTTTGGTGACACCGTACATCGTGTTTGGCCGTTGGATTGTATCCTGGGGCGTATTGTCTTTTGGCGTAGATAGACCAAAAGCGCCAATCGAGCTTGGTGTAAAGAACTGTGCATTGGAATTCCGCGCCACCTCGAGTGCATTTACCAATCCGCCCATATTTAAATTCCAGGCTAGCAGCGGTTTTTTCTCGGCTGTGGCCGATAGCAGCGCTGCCAAATGGATAATCGTATCAATGTTATAGTCATTGACCAACTTCTGCAGTTTCTCTCCATCCAGCACATCCAATGTATCAAATAAACCATTTTCCACCACTGGGTTGCCATCAACATGGCGGATATCAGTGGCGAGGACATTTTTCTCTCCGTAAAGTTCCCTAAGTCTCAACGTTAACTCTGAACCGATTTGACCTAAGCTTCCAGTCACAAGAATTTTTTTCACCGTAAACAACCTCCTGAGTATTTCCCTTATATAATGAACACATGCTATCAAGTTGTAACAGAGGGACCCTATTCCGGAAACGGGGCCCTCCCCTGTTTATCTTCTAAACTTAGATGACGCCCAGCTCTTTTCCAACTTTTCCATATACAGCAAGCACTTGGTCCAGCATTTCTTTTGTATGGGCTGCAGTCGGCATATTGCGCACCCTTCCTGTTCCCTTCGGCACTGTTGGGAAGGTGATGGCTTTGGCGTAAACTCCCTCTTCCATTAGACGGCGGGAAAATTGCTGCGTTAATGTTTCTTCTCCGATAATACATGGCGTAATCGGTGTTTCAGAGTGGCCAATATCAAACCCCAAGTTTTTCAAGCCTTCTTTTAAATAGCGGCCATTTTCCCATAGCTGATCGACTCTCTCCGTTGATTCCGCCATGATGTTAATGGCTTCAATGCAGGCAGCAGCAGCTCCTGGTGTAAGCGATGTTGAAAATAAAAATGGACGGGCGCGCACTTTTAACCAATCAATCAATTGCTGGGTACCGGCCACATAGCCGCCCACGACACCAATGGCCTTGGAAAGCGTTCCAATTTGAAAATCAATTTGATCGGAAAGGCCAAAATGTTTAACCGTGCCGGCCCCATTGCCCATAACGCCTGATCCATGTGCGTCATCAACATATGTAAGCAAGCCATATTCTTCGGCGATTTCCACGATTTCCGGAAGCTTTCCCACATCCCCATCCATTGAAAAAACACCATCGGTAATATACATAATTTTTTCATAAGCGCCGCTTTCGACTGCTTCTTTTGCAACCACCCTTAAATCATCCATGTCCTGATGCTTGACCCGAAGGATTTTTGCTCCGGACAAACGGCAGCCATCAATAATCGAGGCGTGATTCAATTCATCAGAAATAATCGCGTCCTTCTTCGTCATGACTGCCGAGATTGCGCCCATATTGCAATTAAATCCTGACTGGAACGCAATCGCCGCTTCCGTATGCTTAAATTCGGCAATCCTTTTTTCCAATTCATTATGAATGGTCATCGTTCCGTTGATTGTCCGAACGGCACCAGCACCCACACCATACTGTTTTGTGGCTTCGTTCGCCTTTTGGATTAATCTTTCATTGTTTGCTAATCCAAGGTAATTGTTGGACGACATATTGATGACTTCTTTGCCATTGATTGTCACGATTGGGCCATTAGGTCCCTCTACTGTATCAATGACGTTATATAGCCCTTTCTCATGCAGCTCTTGCAGCTGGGGAGTTAATATCTCTTCTAAAACTTTTCTTGACATCGTATAAACCTCCATCGATTAACTTTTCAGTGAAAATTTCTTTCTATTCTCGATTAAGAAGAGTTAAGTTTGAAAACGTTTTCATATACCTAGTTTATATCGTTTTTTGTCGATTTACATTCCCATCTTTGTTGTATGTATCACCCATATTTGCCCTCCTTCACATTTTCGTCACATTCAACCACAAAAAAAGACCATTAAGTTTTAACTTAATGGCTTAATTTCAAAGAGATGAAAAGCGTTAAAGGTCAGGGTGGATTGTAAATAAAGCTCTGCTTCGACTTTTTCCTCATAAATTTGCAGATCAGGGCGGGTTCCCTGCTTGATAAAAGAAATGACCTCCTGGTCGTAAATATCCTGATGCTGCAAATTTATCCAGTTAATATAAAATTCGCCGTTATTTTGATCAAGAATGTGCTTGCGAATTTGGTAGCGTCCAGGCGGCAGACCCGAAATCACGACTTTCTTTTCCTTTGTGATGGATTGCAAAAAGAAGCTCTCGACCGAATAAGAAGGATTGATATAGGAGGGGTTATAAACGGCCAATTGATAGCCGCCTTCCCCCATTGCCATGACAAAATCCTCACCTTCAGCTAAAATCCTTAGGGCCATTTTTTCCATCAGTTGGAAATTAAAATAAGCAGGGCGTTTAATTTGATAATAATAAAGGAGGGCAATTCCATTCATGGCAATATGGTCTTGATCCAGATTATTTTTTTCCAGCGAGTGGGTATCAATCCAAAACCCCAAACCAGAAAGTTCCTTCATCGCATCCAGCATTTCTTTAAAAATAAGGGCTGAACGGAAAAAGGTGCCGCTTAAATCCATCGTATTTCCATATAGCGTATTCCAATCCGTAAGAAAAATCGGAATCTCCTCCAAACCCGCAGACGATAAGCATTCCTTTAATCTGCTGCAAGCTTTCTTTACATAATTTTTTACTCCTTCAAAAGTAAGATTATCCATATCGGTAAAATCCACTTCTTCATTCGGATTGCAGGTGAAGCAGACCAGCTCGCAACGATCGGAAATTTGGTTTAAAAAGTCATCAGCAGGACCGGGTATAGCCTTTCCTAAAGAAAACGGCACATGAAGACCCACTTTTGCGGCAGAAGCCCACTTTTTAACAGTTTGATAAAAATCTTGATAAAAGCTCTTTGCTGTTTCACCCCATTCCGAGAAAACCAATTCAAACCGCCATTTGCCTACAAAGGCACTGCCAAAATAACTAAGACTGTGCTGTAAGAATTCATCAAGCTTTTTAAGATATTCAGAGCTGCTTTCCACTTCCTTTTCAACTTCTACGCGAATGAAAGGAACCAACCTTAATTGCTGAAAGCGGGTGAACAAGGCATCCATCTGATAAAATTGCCCACCGATTTGATAGAGGGGCGTTGTCATCGCAAAGCTGTCCGAAAAAAGGTTCGTAAAATAGATATAGTCAAATCCAAGTTCCTCTTGAATTAATTTTAAGTCTGCCTGCACCTCTTCATGCAAAGCATATTCCAGCTGCCCAATCACCAGTACCTTTAAGGCTTTTTCTTTGATAAAAATGGGCTCCTGCGGCAGGTCCACATATACGGCTGAAGCAGCCGGTTCCATCAGCGTAGTGCTCTTCTCATTTCCTGAAATATATTTGCTGATTTCCATTAAAAAATTAGGCGATTGCAGTAAAGTATATTGTTCCGTTTCATGTTTCATTTCCTCGACATCCATCGGTTCCACTTTATGAAGGCTGCGATATTCAGTAGGCGTTTGCTGGTACATTTCTTTAAAAGCCTTATTAAACGCCTTCACATTGGGAAAACCATTATTCAGAGAGATCCAAAGAATGTTATGGTCTGTATACAGGAGCTCATGAACCGCTGATTTCAAACGGACACTTTTGACATATTGGGAGAAACTAACCCCAACTTCCTGCTTGAAATAACGCGATAAATAATAAAGAGACAAATACTGCTGCTTAGCGATTTCCTCCAATGATATCGGTTTGCGATAGTTTCTTTCGATAAAAGCCAGAAGCTCTCTAATTCTTTCATCCTTCATTTCGGTGAATTGATGACTCCCGAGGTGTGTTGTTTTAAAATTTCGAATCAACAGTGTAACTAACTGAAAAATCAGTCCGTTAATCTCGATCTCACTTCCATCCTGCTTTTGATAATAGGCAATCAAAATTTTCGCCATTAGTTGGCGAATTTGATCAAAAAGCAGATACAGCCCGTTACCCTCTTTGGATGAATTGCAGTTAAAATAGCACTCATGAATATTCGGATAATGCGGCTCGATTAGATCCAAGGGGATTTGTAACGATAAGACCACATTCTCCTTATTCCCCTTAATAGAGCGTATATCATTGGCATTAATAAGCAGAAGATCATTTTCGGCTAATTGGAAGGAATGTTGATTGACCGTAACCTCAATTTCTCCCCTTATAACAAGAAGAATCTCAATTCCTAAACGGATATGGTGTGAGTAATATTCAATGTTTTGTATACTTATTTGATAAGAATCATCTTTTATTGGCCGGTTCATGAACATTCACCTCAGGACTGGATTAAAAATGTGCGATGCACTAACAAAGAACCTGGATTTAAAGTTGATTCCATGACTTTTAAATACACGCCTAGAGTGTATTAACTAGGAACTGAACTTAATGCAGGTGACTTGGGATAAATCAAATTTGAATTATTGAATTATAAGCATAATGATGGAAAAGCATTCTAAATAGTAAATCAAAGGAGAGAAAACTGCAACTTTTTGTAAGTAGTTTAATGCATTATTTGCCTTCCTCACTCTATCACATATGGGATTTTAGCGCGGGTGAATTACTATCAATTAGAAAAGGCATGGGTAATACAGGGGACACCTTTATCTCTACATTATTCCTCAGTATCATTTCACTTTTACTATGGGTGATTCCAAATGGAATTTAATTTTTCAAAAGAAGAAAGGATGTTTATGAAGTGAAAGGATCGTTTTACAGAAGAGATTGTGAATGCGAAAAGGAAGCAAAAGGATGCACTTGCGGGGCCAAATGGGTATTCACGATCGACGTTGGTCCAAATCCAGTGACTGGTAAAAGACCTGAAGGCCTCTCAGGAAAAGGATGAAAAATGATTAGGCGATGTTTATGTAGATAAAAACTTTGTGTTTGCCAAAACAGAGAGACATACGGGTTACCCTATCTTGTTCCAAACGGTTTAAAACAGAATGGAGCGAACTGAAATTAGCGGGATTAATTGAACCCTCCCCCCTCACTCCCTGCATCACACGCCCACATTGCTGGTAGAAGCTGAGGTTGTGTTAGAAGATATTATGGAAAGCTGGGGCACTCTGATGACGACACCACACGGATCATCTATCGTCATGTGACAAAAGAAATGAAGAAAAAGGCTTCTCACAAGTTTGGTAAACTCATGAGAAGCCTTCTTATGTTAGCAAAATGTTAGCATTTCACTCTCACCTTACTAAAAAAACTAGTTATATCAAGGGTTGAAAGGCGTTATTACATCATGCCGCCCATTCCACCCATGCCGCCCATGTCAGGCATTCCAGCAGCACCAGCAGGTTCTGGCTTATCAGCAACTACAGCTTCAGTTGTTAAGAACATAGCTGCAACAGATGCTGCGTTTTGAAGAGCAGAACGAGTAACCTTAGTTGGATCAACGATACCAGCTTGAATCATGTTTACCCATTCGCCATTAGCAGCGTTGAATCCTGTGCCAACTTCTTCACGCTTTAAGCGGTCAACAATTACAGATCCTTCAAGACCTGCATTGTGAGCGATTGTGCGAACTGGCTCTTCCATTGCACGTAGAACAATGTTAATACCTGTTGCTACATCGCCTTCTTCTTGAAGCTGAGCAACTTTGCTATATACGTTAAGAAGGGCTACACCACCACCGGATACGATACCTTCTTCAACAGCAGCACGAGTTGAGTTCAATGCGTCTTCGATACGAAGCTTGCGCTCTTTTAATTCAGTTTCAGTAGCCGCACCAACTTTGATTACTGCTACTCCGCCAGCTAACTTAGCTAGGCGCTCTTGTAATTTTTCACGATCAAATTCAGAAGTAGTTTCTTCTAATTGAGAACGGATTTGATTGACACGAGCTTGGATATCTTCAGTAGCGCCAGCACCTTCAACGATTGTTGTATTTTCTTTTGTTACAACAACTTTCGCTGCACGGCCTAAAGAAGAGATTGTTGCAGACTTAAGGTCACGGCCAAGCTCTTCAGTGATCACTTCACCGCCAGTTAATGCAGCGATATCTTCAAGCATCGCTTTACGACGGTCACCAAAGCCAGGAGCTTTAACAGCAACAGCATTGAATGTTCCGCGAAGTTTGTTTACTACTAATGTAGATAATGCTTCACCTTCGATATCTTCAGCAACTAGTAATAATGGCTTGCCTTGTTGTACTACTTGCTCAAGTACCGGAAGGATTTCTTGAATGCTAGAAATCTTCTTGTCAGTGATTAAGATATATGGATTATCTAGAACAGCTTCCATTTTGTCAGTGTTCGTTACCATGTATGCAGAAACATATCCACGGTCAAATTGCATACCTTCAACAACATCTAACTCAGTTGTGAAGCCTTTAGATTCTTCAATTGTGATAACGCCGTCGTTACCAACACGCTCCATTGCTTCAGCAATCAATTGGCCAACTTCTTCGTCAGCAGAAGAGATTGCAGCAACTTGTGCGATTGAAGCTTTGTTTTCGATTGGTTTAGAAATCGCCTTTAATTCTTCAACTGCTGTAGCAACAGCTTTCTCGATTCCTTTGCGGATACCCATTGGGTTTGCACCAGCAGTAACGTTCTTTAAGCCTTCACGAATCATTGCTTGAGCAAGAACAGTTGCAGTTGTTGTTCCGTCACCGGCAACATCATTTGTTTTGCTAGCTACTTCAGCAACTAATTTAGCACCCATGTTTTCGAATGCATCTTCTAATTCGATTTCTTTTGCAATCGTTACACCGTCATTTGTTATCAGCGGAGAACCAAATTTTTTCTCAAGAACCACGTTGCGTCCTTTAGGTCCAAGAGTCACTTTTACTGCATTTGCAAGAGCATCAACACCACGAAGCATTGCGCGGCGTGCATCTTCACTAAACATAATTTCTTTAGCCATTGTAAAAAAACCTCCTCGTATTTTTTACTCTGAATCTATTCTTTGAACTTCAATACCTATCAAGGGTCAAGTTCTAGCGTATTAACGCTTTTTATTACTCGCCTACGACAGCAAGAATATCGCTTTCACGTAAAATTAAGTATTCAACACCCTGGTATTTCACTTCTGTACCAGCGTATTTTGAGAAGATAATACGATCGCCTACAGCCACATCAAGTGCTACACGCTCACCGTTTTCAAGGACACGGCCATTACCTACGGCAACAACTTTTCCTTCCTGAGGCTTTTCTTTCGCTGAATCCGGTAATACGATTCCGCTTGCAGTTTTTTCTTCGGACTCAACAAGCTCAATAACAATACGATCACCTAATGGTCTTAACAATTCAAACAACCTCCTCAAATATATGTAGTTTTCTCATTATTAGCACTCTCTTCTAATGAGTGCTAACACAATTATTATAATAATGAATCTGAGATTTTTTTGCAAGTATGATGCATAAATTTTTACAAAGAAATTTTCTTTTTTGCAACCTTATAAAGTATGTGAAAAAGCATGCATTCTATACCTCTTTTATAAAAGAAAATAGACAAATTTCTATATAGTGCCGTTATAGTTCAGAAGCCTTCATTTTTCATAAAACAATTCTTCTAAATTGATACAATCACAGCTTTAAGAGTAAAATAAATATTAGTGCTTCTATCGGACCGATTAATAATCGTACGTTACTCGCTGTATCATATAACTGTATTTAAAGGAGATTGTCATTTGAAAAAGGAATATTGGTGGGTCATTATTGTTTATATTGTTATGCAGTTTTCAAGTCTAGTGGGGCTACCCATCTTAATCTTTGGCTTTAAACAATTTGATATCAATCAAAAACTTGCTGTTCCTGTTTATCTGATTGCTAGTTTTTCAATCGCCCTAATTATTATCCTTTTACTATTACGGAAAGAAATGAACACTCGAAGCCTGGATGAGAAAGGAACTTCATTTGGCTATTCGGCGATGTGGGCCGTGTTAGGGGTATTTTTAGCTTTATTTGCCCAGTACGTTGCCGCTATTATCGAGAGCCTTTTAGGAGTTGAAATGGGCTCAGAGAATACACAGGATATCCTGAAAATCATTGAAACCCTGCCCCTGGCGATCCTTGTAACGAGCATTATTGGACCTATCCTAGAAGAAATTGTTTTTCGCAAAATTATTTTTGGTGCACTGTATAAAAGATATAATTTTTTCATTTCAGCATTGATTAGTTCCGTCATCTTCGCTTTAGCCCATATGGAACCTGTACATATTTTGCTTTATTCAGCGATGGGCTTTACGTTTGCCTTTCTTTATGTCAGAACTAACAGAATCATTGTCCCAATATTTGCTCATGTATCGATGAACACGATGGTTGTTTTGGTTCAATCTGTTTATAAAGATGATATTGAACGGCTAAGGCGTGAGGCGGAAGCGATTCAAAACTTTATCG
>Ga0209795_10001777_pt1 | contig 12767 bp, 13 predicted proteins | sample AgamicOrMarz_FD_187166 | JGI IMG/M metagenome (GOLD analysis project Ga0209795, IMG submission 187166) | Agave microbial communities from Guanajuato, Mexico - Or.Ma.rz (SPAdes) (version 2) | ecosystem: Host-associated > Plants > Phyllosphere > Phylloplane/Leaf | place: Guanajuato, Mexico...
TGCATACTTTCTTTCATACAGGGCATTATAATTCTTGAAGGGAAAGCAACACACTTTCCAGTTCAAAATTTGAAATGAGGTGTGTGTTAAAGGTAATTTAATTTGCGTTCAAACCTATGCAAGGGTAGTTGTTGAAGTGAAATTTCTCCATAGATAAAACATCGTTGTATAAACAGCAGTGAAAACATCAAAGGAGATGGTTAGCTTGAACATTATCACTTATAAACAAAGGTTTTAGTATACCAATTTGTAAATGAGGTGTCTCGACCAGAGCATATAAATTTCTTATAAGGTGTACCAATTTATTGAACATAAAAGCAAATGAGGTCTGTTAAAGACAATTTATAATTACTCCAATAAAATCTTTCTCCTTCATCAAGAAGCAACATAGGTTGCTTCTTGTTTATTTTTTCCTGACCCCCTATTTCCCCTTTAACCTCCGCCTATGTTAAAATAAGGAAAAAAGTGAAAGGAAGTATAAAAAATGGCACATGACGCTAATTGTATTTTCTGTAAAATTGTTGAAGGTAGCATTCCAGCTTCAAAAGTATACGAGGATGATGATATTTTAGCTTTTTTAGATCTAAGTCAAGTTACTAAAGGACACACATTAGTCATTCCAAAGAATCATGTTGAAAACATATTCGAAATGAGTGAAGAGACAGCTAGTACATACTTCCGAAAAGTACCTCAAATTGCTAATGCAATGAAAGAAACTTTTAATGTCCAAGGTGTAAATATTTTAAATAATAGTGGTGAAGTTTCAGGTCAAACTGTATTTCATTATCATATGCATATTTTACCACGATACGGAAATAATGATGGCTTTGATGTAAAATGGCTTTCAAACCAAAATCAATACACAAATGAAACGCTACAAGAGATTGCAAAATCTATCGAAAATAACATTATTAAAAAATAATAAAATCACCACTTTTAAATACGAAAACAGGAGAGTGAATATCTCCTGTTTTTATTTTTTTTATGTAAATTCCATCTGAATTCTGCATTTTATACTATATTTTTATAGATTTATATTATATATTTACTATATTACCAATAATATTTTATCGACAATCACTCTATAGTTTCGTTAAAATTATTATATAAGCATAGTTTTCAAAACCCACAACACTTAATTATAATATAAAAATGTAGAATTTTATCAACTACTTTGTGAAAATTTTTAAAAATTCTAACTAAAAGTTCTTTATTTCTTCACATATTATTGGCATAATAATAAATAGATAGTTAAATAGAAAAGAAGGTGAATTGATGAAAACTGAACAAAAATTATACACAATGAAAGAAGCTTTGATTTTTAGTCAAAGAATTGCCCAAATTTCTAAAGCATTATGGAAGTCAGTTGAAAAGGACTGGCAACAATGGATTAAGCCCTATGATTTAAATATCAATGAACATCATATTTTAATGATCGCCTTCCACTTAAAGGGTGCGTCTATTTCTGAAATTGCTAAATTTGGTGTAATGCACGTATCGACTGCTTTTAACTTCTCTAAAAAGCTAGAAGAACGTGGTTTATTAGTGTTTTCTAAAAAAGTAGAAGATAAACGTAATACGTATATTGAATTAACAGAAAAAGGTAAAGAAATGCTATTAGAGATCCTAGGTGAATTTGATCCAGAGACAAATTCAGTTTTTCAAGGTACTTTACCATTAAAAGAATTTTATGGTAAATTTCCAGAAAATATGGAAATTATGGCTATTTTACGTAATATTTATGGAAAAGACTTTATGGATATTTTTGAAACAACGTTAGGTAACATAGATAAAGAATTCATTGAAGAAGATAATCGTTTAATTAAGAAACCTTAATATCTTCTTTAAAGTTGCAATTTCAGTTTATATGTCCTTGAAATTGTACAAATAAATAGAAGCGGGGCAAGATTAATTAAATCCTTCCGCTTTTTATTTCGGCCACTTTTGTTCAAAATTTCACATAAATACCTCTTTGAAACCCTCAGGCTCATTTCTTTTTCATTTATTTCAAAATTTCAATAAACAAAGAATATATACATCATTAACTATTTTAATCTGGAATAAAAACTCAACCGGAGGTACACTACCTCCGGTCGAATATTTGTCTTATTTACAAATTAGATGCAAGCTGCTCCTACGATAATTAATAAGATGAACAATACAACGATTAACGCAAATCCTCCACCATGGAATCCTACGCCCATCATTCACACCTCCTTTTGCTACATATCTTATCTTATGCGTGTAGTAAAAAATGGTCTGGGCAAATGTATAAATAACCTTCATTTTTGAAGATTCATACTACTTATAAAAATGAACACCCAATTATGATTAACAAAATAAACAAGATCACGATTAATACAAATTCACGCGATGCTTTCCCCTCCATTTTTCCACCCTCCTAACAGTAATCCATAATAATATATAGACGAATGCCTTAAATGATTGGGCGAATGTCACGATTGACAAGTTTTTAATTTGCAGGATAAGCATGATTTTTTAGGCAATGTTAGGAGTTAAAATATAAAAAAGTAGAAATCTGCATTCATTTATTCCCCTACTCTCATAGTGCCTACATTTCATATAAAACTAGTTCAAGTTTCCTTAAAATTAATTAATTTTTAGTTAAAAAGCATACCAAATTATTCTTTTTTTGGATAAACTTTGTCACATTGAAGAAAAATATGTTATATTAAGTGAAGTAATTTCCAGTAAAAGGTATGTCTAAATACAGGAAAAATTAAGATTTAAGCTCCATACTTTAATAAGTAAAATTTTTCTTTTTAAGAAATCATTTTAAATTTTTATTAGGAGATGTTTAAATGAAAAAGTTAATCGTATCTGCAGTTTTAGCTACCTCAGTATTCGGACTAGCAGCATGTGGATCTGCTGGTGTAAGTAACGATGTAGTTGCTACATCTAATGCGGGAGATATCACATCTAAAGATTTATATAATAAGATGAAGGATACAGCAGGATTAGCAATGCTTAAGCAAATGGCTATTGAAGATTATTTAAAGAAAAACTACAAAGTTAGTGATAAAGATGTTGACGCTAAGTTCAATGAGTATAAAACACAAAATGGTGACCAATTTAAAGCTTTCTTAGCTCAGTACGGATTTAAAGATGAAGCAGCATTTAAAGATCGTGTTAAAATCGATTTATTAACTGAAAAAGCTGCTGAAGCTTCAGTAACGAAAGCTGACCTTGCAAAATATAAACCAGAAATTAGAGCTAGTCATATTTTAGTAAAAGATGAAGCTACAGCTAAAAAAGTTGAAGAAGAATTAGCTAAAGGTGCAGATTTTGCAGCAGAAGCAAAAAAATATTCTACTGACACTGGTTCAAAAGATAAAGGTGGAGATTTAGGCTATTTTGGAGAAGGCGCTATGGTACCTGAATTCGAAGCAGCTGCTTATAAATTAAAAGTTGGAGAAATTAGCCAACCAGTTAAATCACAATTTGGATACCATGTTATTAAATTAACTGGTAAAAAGACTGCTAACGAAAAAGATGCTCGCAAAAAAATTGCAGAGTCTAAGCTAAGCCAAGAAAATTTCCAAGCATTCTCTGATGAACTTCTTAAAAAAGCTAAATTTAAAGTTAAAGATAAAGACTTAGAAAGCCAAGAGAAAAAATCATAAAAAAAAACCTGCCTAATTGGCAGGTTTTTTCACGTTGTTGAAAAACAACCTTGTCAATTAAATTACCAAATTTTCGTAAAAGGAGTAGAGTGATATTGATTTCCACTACAGGATGCTCGCTTTCCATGGGGCGAGATTCTTTAGCCTTCCCGCTAGTCCCATAGGAGTCGAGCACCCCTTTCGTTCCAATCAACTTATTCATCAAAACAAGTCTGTAATAAATCCTAATCAAATAGCCTTTACTTAGAGGAACCTTTTTAATTAATCAGTTTGTAGGTCAATTAATATTGAACATTAATTAAACTAATTAATTGAAATTGTTTTTTCTAAAAATTAGCTCATAATCTTTTTAACTTCTTTAACTTCTGTAAAAAATCATTACTAGTGTTCTTGGAATCATGAAATTGCACAAACATATTAACATTTAAAACCATTAATAGTCATCCAAAAAATGATAATTCCATCATTAAATAGATGTTCATTAAATGTCCGTTTTCCCTATTGACCATTTTTTATTTCAACACTTTGAAAAAACCTGCCTAATGGCAGGTTTTTTAATTGGATGAAATCTCAGAGTTAATAAGTAATTGCTCTCTTCGTTCTCTTTCTTCCTTAATTCTTTGCAAGTAAATTTCTCCCTCTTTTTCAATGAATGCTTCATCAGCATCTCTTTCTTGTTTCGAGGTGTAAAGCACCATAAATCCACTTACAAAAATTCCTAAAATCACGATATACATCCAAAATGGTAATATTGGCATTGATTTTCCTCCTTAGTAGACAAGCATTTGCTTCATTATATGGCTAATAAGGAGGAAGTATGATTAATTTAAAATTTTGGTTTGTAAAAACTACGATTTTCTAATGGGAAAATACGCTCTGTATATTCTCCTGGTTCAACTCTTTCAAGTGCGCGGTCTAACATATTCATTTTTGCATCAATATTATCAATATAATGTAAAATTTCAGCTTCTTTAATTAAAGGTAGTTTTGGACTACCGTACTCATACTTACCATGATGACTTAAAATAAGATGCTGTAGAACAGTAACCTCTTCTCCCTCAATACCTAGTTCGATTGAGGCATTTCCAATTTCAATTGCCATAAGCGAGATATGGCCTAACAAATTACCTTCAACAGTATACTTTGTTGAAACGGGACCAGATAATTCTCTTACTTTTCCTAAATCATGTAGTATGATTCCAGCATATAGTAAATCCTTATTGATTGAAGGATATAAATTAGCAATTGATTCACCTAATTTCAACATACAAAAAACATGATATGCTAAACCAGAAACAAATTCATGGTGATTCTTAGTTGCCGCTGGAAAATCAAGAAAATCCTCTTGATTTTTTAATACTAGATACTCAGTCAGCTTTTTAAGTTTTTCATTGGTCATATTATTAATATATGAAGTAATTTTCTCATACAATTCTTCTTTAGAAACTGGTGCTCTTGCGAAAAAATCTTCTGGATTAACTTCGTCTGTATCTTTAGTTGGACGAATTTGGCGTAATTTAAGTTGAAGTTTTCCTCTATAATCGTGTAGCTCCCCTTCAACTTTTACAACAGTTCCTTCTACATACGCTTCTTCTTGCTCTGTAGAAATATCCCAAAGCTTCGCCTCAATATCTCCACTTTGATCTTGTAAAGTTAAAGATAAGAATGTTTTTTGATTACTTGCTACACCTTTAGTAACAGCTTTGACAAATAAAAATGTTACAAAACGTTCGCCAACTTCATAATCATATACTTTTTTATCCATAAGTACCTCCATTTTGTATATGCTTCCTTAAGCTCTACTTAAGTAAATAACTTAAAATATTTTGGAAAATTAATTTCACAAAATAAAAAAAGGAAAATCAAATTATGTATTAGTCGTTTTACTTATCCTATTATACGTTAAAATAGATACTTAGCCCAACAATGTTCATACAAAAAATTAAGACATAATCTAACAATTCTTAAAATCTGTTGTAACCTCCAAATGTCAAAATTTTAAATCTGAACTGATTTTTTTTATAATTCAAATTATTACTTTACACAGCTTTTCAATCTATGCCAAAATAGTAATATCGCAACTACTTTAGGGAGGTCAAGGACATGGCAACATATCGAATTACTGCTTTTGAAAAAAGTGGCGAATCAATTGTCGATGAACAATTTGAAGCTAATTCTGACTTAGAAGCAAAAAAAATTGGTACAGAAAAACTTAATACACTCGGTGCACTTGATAAAACACACCGCTGCATTAGTCAAACTGGTAAACTACTTTTATTTCATCCATAATAAAAAAAGCTGCGAAAATTTATCGCAGCTTTTTTGTTTTGATCTAAATTAAGTACCAATCAAAGTTTCAACACTTTTCAACTTCTGCTTGGTGTGGACTACCTTTTAATGAAAACCGTCGTGAATTTCTCAACAGCCATAGGATTACCTTTAAGGGCATCCTATTTACATTTTATGAAGCAGGTTCAACTTTTGTAGCTTTATAGCCAGAGCCATCCCATACGAGATATACTCGATATTTTTGCGAGCCTTTTGTCTTTGCTGATACAGTCCCGACTGAGCCACCTGGGTTGCTTTTGTCACTTCCTAAAAACCAAACAGTCATATTACCTGAATCTATTCCTGCAGCAGAAGAGATTGTCTGTAGCATTGCCTGCCAGTCTTGCGAATTTCGATCATAGCTTGTAATATGCTTCGTACCTGTTTGTGCACCCGCTTGTTCTGGTGTTTCCGGTGCCGTGCCATCTGAATCGTCATCATCAATTGTTTGGACCGTTGTTGATGTCTCTTTTACACCATTATCATCATTCTTATTGCTGTTTTTGGCCGATGCATAGTCACTTTTTTTAGATCCTGCCTTATTATCATTTGGCGAAAAAATGGAATACGAAACAAATGCTATTAATATTATTACGATTCCAATTGATCCAAATAAAATGAGTTTTGTTTTTTTTCTTTTCGCTCTTGACGTTGTACGTGAATTGCTTTGATTCTTTTTCAATCTAACCACTCTCCCAAAACTGAGAATGTCAACATTCTACCATGAGTGGAGAAAAACTTATAGTCTTGTATTTTAAAATTAACCATTTCGTAAAACAACTGTTAAGTTTTTTTCATTGTCAGACACAATTTAAACTAGTGCATAATAGAATATAGACAATCAAATTTTTAATGATTTATTCTTTTTTATATTAAACATAGGATTACAGTAAGAAAATAGTAGTGTGATTGTAGTTAGTCGTTAAAATTTATATCTACTATTTCAGGTTATTTAATTGTACTTTTGTTAATTTTATTTGTACATCTTTTCTTTTCTTCTAATCAAAAAAACCGACCGAATCCAGTCGATTTCACGATCCTATTTCCCAGTAAAAGTAGGTAGTCTCTTTTGTAAAAAGGCTTGTACACCTTCCTGATGATCTGCTGTTCTTCTCATTGCACTTTGGCCTTCTTTTTCAAATAAAAGTACATTTTTTAAGAACTGTACGTTACCGTTACAGTAAATTTGTTTTGATTGGATCATCGAACTTACGGGTTTTTGAAGAATAGACTTCACGCGATCATTAATTTTTTGTTCAAAGTCCCCACTGATTACTTCATCAATTAAACCGATTTCTAGGGCTTGCGTTGCATTTAGTTTTTTACCTTCCCAGATCAGTTGTTTAGCTTTTGTTTCACCTAACCTTTTTTCTAAGAAGTAATGTGCACCACCATCAGGTATTAAGCCAATTCCGATAAAGTTCATTGCCAATACACCTGATTCGTGAGCAAGAACGAAATCACTAGCAAGTGCAAAACTTAGTCCGATACCTGCAGCTGGCCCATGAATTGCACTAATAACGATTTTAGGTAAAGTATATAATTTAATTACTACATCCGTAATTAAATCCATTACTGGACCAAAAGCAGATTCATCTGTGTTACTTAGCATTGATTTTAAATCTCCACCTGAAGAGAAACCTTTGCCATTTCCACATAGAACGACTACATTAACGTCTGAGCTAGCGATTTCATCCAGTACATCTCGAAATTGTCTGAATGTATCTTCATTCATTGCATTCAATACTTCAGGTCGATTAAATACAACAGTTGCAACTCGTCCCTCTTTTCTTAATAAAACATGTTCTGCCGTGTTCGAAATAGACATAAAAAATCCCCCTTGTTTTCATGGTTAATTTAAACATTAAACATCGCAAGGGGAATTTCCTTTATTTTTCATTAATTTGATTGATTACTTTTCGAAAATAACTCATCTAAAATCTTAATTTTTGCATTTGTATAATGCTCATAACCTTCATTATATGATTTAGGATCTTTCGCATTAGCAAAACGAGTTATTTGACGAGTTTCTGGATTTACAAACTTACTAGATGCACCACAACCTAAACCAATAATTGTTTGCTCTTCTTCCATAATTAATATATTATACAAGCTTTCTTGACCATCAACAGAGTATCCAATGTTCTCAAGGTTACCTAATATATTTTTTTGACGATATAAATAGTATGGATGATAGTTATGATTTTTTGTCCATACAGTTGCTTCATTCATCATTTGCTGCACTTCATCTCGATCTGCAACTTTATATTTTTGTTTGTTTTGCGTCATTTCTGAGGCTCTTTTAAATGAAAGCGTATGAACAGTCAATGATTCAGGCATTAACTTTTCAGTTTCATCTAATGTATATTGAAATTCTTTTAAACCTTCTCCAGGTAAACCGATAATCAAGTCCATATTTATATTATTCATACCCATTTCACGGGCTAAATGATACTTTGTTATTGTTTCATCCACAGTGTGATGTCTACCAATCGCTTTTAAAGTTTCTTGAATATAAGATTGTGGATTAATACTAATTCGATCAATATTCCATTTATTTAATACATCTAATTTTTCGGGCGTAATTGTATCAGGTCTACCAGCCTCTACCGTAATTTCACGAACCTGCTCCATATTTGGAAATGATTCGTGCATCTTAGCATACAGTAAGTCCATTTCTTCTGCTGTAATACTAGTAGGTGTCCCTCCACCATAATAAATCGTCGTAATGTTAATTCCACGTTCCTTTAAAAATTCGCCGATTTTTTCCATTTCGTAATGTAATCCATATAAGAATGAATCGACTGCACCTTGTTTCCCTTGAATAGCATAGGCTGGGAATGTACAATAAGCACACTTAGTAGGGCAATATGGGATACCAATATAAAGACTAACTTCATTTTGCAAGTTATATAAATCTGGTATTACTTTTAATTGACGATCGACGATTGATTGCATTAATTCAATTTTTTCGTCATGGATTAAATAGTCATTTCGTAGCTCTTCATGCGCCATTTCCTTTGACATACCAGATTTAAGTTTTGAATGAAGGAGCTTAGTTGGTCGTATGCCAGTTAAGATTCCCCACTTTTGCTGAATTCCAGTATGTTCTTGTAGTAATGATAAAAAGACAAAGTTAACTGCTTTCTTTTTAAATTTAAATGATTCTCGATCATCTTTACCATCTACATAGCTTGTATTTGCTTCGAAATTCGTACCTAGCTTACCGGTTACTTGTTTATTAACTTCATCTAGCACAAAACTTACTTCAATATCTGCATCTATTTTTTCTAACGATACATCACAGTCTTCAAAAAATAGTTGAGCTAATAGCTCTAACGGTCTTTGAAAACGAATATCCTCTAAGCCTTTAATATATATTTTCATTTTATTATCACCTTTTTAAGTTATCACTTAAGTATAAAATTAAAGAGTAACGAGGTCAATTATTTAAAATTCACTGAAAAAGCCTGGTTTTCGAAGAGAATTCTCTTGAAAGCCAGGCTTTTATTTATTTTTCGATTTTTAAATGTGTTTTTAAGAATGGCAGTGGGAATTGTTTCCTGAAATGCTCCTTGATCATATAAGGAACACCATTTTGATCATTTGATCTTGTAATCCAGTCTGCAACTTTTTTAATCTCTACAGGAGCATTTGACATAGCAACTCCTAAACCTGCATGCTCGATTAATGGTAAATCACTGTAATTATCTCCGATTACAACCATTTCGTGATAAGAAATTCCTAAATGTTCACCTAATCGTTTTAATCCTGAATATTTTGAAATTCCATTTCGGACGATTTCAATTTTACGATCTTCATCACATAAGCAATCAAGATGTGGATACTTTGCATTCAGTTCTTTTTTCACTTTATTTTTCTCTACCTCATCAGAGAAATAACATTCGATTTTTAACGGTGATATTGAATTTTCCAGAATGCTATCTGAAAGTGATTCAACAAATTGGATTGGATAAAAGACAGGATCAGCATTTGATAAAACTGCTTTTGCCACTAAATTAGATTGTAATTTTTTTCGATTTCCAATTGAAAAATGTTCATGTGACAACCGAATATTACAATCATATTTTTCTAGTTTTTTAACGATGTCATAAGCTTCTTCCTCTTCAATTCTCTTTTCAAATAATGGTTCATCAAGCTTTGAAGAGATAAAGGCACCTGAGTGAGAGACCAAAAGGTTATTAACCTTAAGAGCTTTTGCGATTTTTTTTGTAGCTTGAAAATTTCTACTTGTATATAAGGTTACATAAATCCCTTTGTCTTGAACGTATTCAACAGCTTCTTTCGATTCTTTTGAGAGTTTTCCATTGGATTGCAATAAAGTACCATCTATATTAATTGCAAGTAACTTATAAATCACTTAATCTCCCCCATTTCGCGAAGAAATACCTTACTAGAATATATGACATGCTTCATTTAATTAGAACATTATAGGCAGTTATTATATCCATTCTGTAAAAAAAGACTCCAATTAAATGAAGTCTCTCTTATGTACAAAGAAGGATTTAAAAAAAGGCAGGAAAAAGTAAAAGAATGAATGATCCTCTTCTTATCCTGCCTTTTAAATATTAAAGTTCAAGTAAAGCTTTATAAAATTCTTCTAATGGACTCATGACAATTTTATTTACATCTTGGATGACTAAATTTAGTCTTTGTTCCACTTGCATTAAGTTTGCAATTAAAGGATTTTGAGATACTCTTGCAACAATTTCTTGTCCTTTTGCATTTTCTTCAGGTGTAACTGCTTGACCTTGATACATTTTTTGTTGCATCGCTTTTTGGAAGTTTTGAAATTCCATAAATAATGGTTTTGCATTTGGATCAGCTAATACTTGTGAGTAAAGTGATTGTAAGTTTTTAAATTCTGGTTGCTCCTTAAAAGCGTTTTGTAGTGAGTATGCAATATCATAAATATTTACAGCCATGTAACTACCTCCTATAAACTTTTGTATCTCCACTATAGCAAACATTCTATTATATGTCAGTCTTTCTAAAACAAATCAAACTTTCTTCCCTAAAAATTTCCTAAATACATTCACCAACTAGGCGAATATCACATAGTATACAACGACAATTATTTTGGAAAGGAGGAGAATCATTGCAATCTTTTCCTAAAAATCAAGAACCCCACTCATTTGTTATAGTAACTGATTCGATCAATGAGGAGTCATTAAATCCGCTCGGTTCAATAACGACACTTTGTGAGGAACTATCAGAGTTATGCGGAGACTCTGATATTGATTTCTATGTAACGACATTAAAAAAACTACTAACGAATGAATTAAAAGGATATAAGCGTTCAGATAATGGCTGGACTTTAATGAATGTACCTGCCCCTTCAATCATTCATAATCGAATTCATTCGAGAAGACTTGAACGAACGAAAGAGTTTAAATTACTTAATTCTTCGCTAACAAGTCAACAAATACCTTTTTTTAATGCTCGCTTCTTAAATAAGCTTGAAGTTTTTAAAGCTCTGATTGATTCAGCCTATATAAAGCCATACGTTCCATACACTGAGGAATGCTGCTCAGTCGAACAAGTAGAGAATTTTATTCAAAAATATGAAACGGTTTTTATTAAACCAATTCATGGTAGCCAAGGTAGAAACATTTTTAAGGTTTCAAAAGATAAAGATTTGTATCGTTTAAAGAATAGCCAAAATTCCGAAGTAGAAGTTGAATATAAATCAATTTCTCAACTATTTCACCCAATTAAACAGCAATTAAGTAAGCGGACTTTTATTATCCAAGAAGGCTTACCTTTAATCAGTAAGGATGATCGACTTGTTGATTTTAGATTTTTATGTCATAAAAATAAATTTAATAAATGGGAAGTAACTTCAACTGTAGCTAGGCTCGGTCATCCTACGCAGTTTGTAAGCAATTTGGCACGCGGGGGAGACCTTCAAAAAATTGATGAATTTTTAAGTCAATATTTACCAAAGAAAGAGCGAATTCACTTTAAAAAGTTAATGATTGAATTAGCCATCGAATGCTGTATATGTATAGACTCCTCCTTTGATGGATTATTCGCGGAGTTTGGTGTGGATCTCGCAATAGACAATGAATTTAACCCTTGGGTTATCGAAATAAATTCAAAGCCTTCTAAGGATTTACAAGTTTCAGACCCAATTCAAAAAATTAGACCTTCAACAAAAGCTATTTTTTCTCTTGTTCAATCATATTTATAAGTACAAGGAGTGAAAAGAATGAGAATAGGTTATTTATCTCTTAAAGAAAGACAAGAAGGTGAATACGTTCAGCATATGGCGAAAGAAGCAAGTAAACTTGGTTACGAATTCGTTCAATTTACCCCTTTTAATATTCAACCAGCTACTGAAGAAATTATGGGCTGGAAGTATATAGCAGAAACAGAACAATGGGAGAAAACAACATTTGAAATACCGAATTATATTTATGATCGTTGCTTCTATTCCCCAAGTATTAAAAGCAAGCAGGCAAAGCCTATTGTTGACTGGCTAAAAAAACGTAAAGACATCACTTTTTTAGGATATGGACTACCAGGAAAATGGGAAACTTATCAGGCTCTAGCAACTGATGAAAGTTTAAATCCATATATCCCGAAAACAAAAAAATTATTACACTTAGCTGTATTCTTTGAAGAACTTAGAAAAACGCGCAAACTCGTTATTAAGCCGATCCATGGTTCAAGAGGAATCAATATTTATTTTATTACGTTAAGTGCCTATTCAATTAGTGTTTCAACACAAAAACAAAAGGAAGTAATTGAAACTGTTTACGAAACACGTGA
>Ga0209795_10001781_pt1 | contig 12735 bp, 10 predicted proteins | sample AgamicOrMarz_FD_187166 | JGI IMG/M metagenome (GOLD analysis project Ga0209795, IMG submission 187166) | Agave microbial communities from Guanajuato, Mexico - Or.Ma.rz (SPAdes) (version 2) | ecosystem: Host-associated > Plants > Phyllosphere > Phylloplane/Leaf | place: Guanajuato, Mexico...
GGTGCCGATTGCAATTTCGACCGACAGCAATCCGGGCACGTCACCCGCCACGTCGTTGCTGCTGATGATGAACATGGCGACGACGCTGTTCCGCATGACCGTGCCCGAAGTGCTGAAGAGCGTGACATCGAACGCGGCGCGCGCGCTCGGCAAGGCGGACCGTCATGGTTCGCTCGAAGCAGGGCGCGCTGCCGACTTCGCGGTCTGGTCGGTCGACTCGCTCGCGGAGCTTGCCTACTGGATCGGGCGTCCGCTGTGCTCGCGGGTCGTGCGTGCAGGCGAGACGGTTTATGCCACGCCTTCGCGTGCTTCTCGTGCTTTGATTTCTTCTACACGCGACGCGAACTGAGTCAGGACCTGAGAGATGACACCAGAAAAACAGTCGCTATTCGCCGAACACGCGTACCTGCCGGACGGCTGGCGCCGCAACGTGCTGCTCGAATGGGACGCGGACGGCACGTTGACGGCGGTCACGCCGGACACTGCGGAAATTCCCGCAGACGTGCAGAAAGCCGCGGGTCCGATATTACCTGGCATGCCGAACCTTCACTCGCATGCATTTCAGCGCGCGATGGCCGGCCTCACCGAATATCGCGCCGCTTCCGGCAACGGCGCCACCGACAACTTCTGGAGTTGGCGCGATCTGATGTATCGCTTTGCCGCGCGCATCACGCCCGAAGGATTGGCGAGCGTCGCGCAATGGCTCTACATCGAAATGCTGAAGGCGGGCTATACGTCGGTGTGCGAGTTTCATTACGTGCATCACACGCCGGAAGGCAAGCGCTACACGAACCAGGCGGAACTTGCACAACGTGTCGTGGATGCGGCGTCGGCGGCCGGCATCGGCATGACGATGCTGCCGGTGCTCTATCAGTACAGCGGTTTTGGCGCGCGCGCGCCGCGCGACGATCAGCGGCGCTTCATCAACACGCCGGAAAGTTTGCACGAACTGCTCGCCGCGTTGCGCGCCGCTCGCCCTGAAAACGCGGCATTGCGCTATGGCGTGGCGCCGCATTCGTTGCGCGCGGTGTCGGAGCAATCGCTGCGTGCCTTGCTCGACGGCCTGGACCGCAGCGCGCCGGTTCATATTCATATCGCCGAACAGACCGCCGAAGTCGACGCGTGCATCGAAACGGAAGGCGCGCGTCCGGTGCAATGGCTGCTGGATCGCTTCGACGTCGACGGAAGATGGTGCCTCGTGCACGCCACGCATGTCGATGCAAACGAAACGCTCGCGCTCGCGAAGAGCGGTGCCGTTGCGGGCCTGTGTCTGACCACGGAAGCGAATCTCGGCGACGGTATTTTTCCGGCGCACGAGTATCTCGACGCGCAAGGGCGCATCGGCGTCGGCTCGGATAGCCACATCGGCGTCGACTGGCGCGCGGAATTGCGCCTGCTCGAATACGGGCAGCGTCTGACGCGCCGGCAACGCAACGTGCTGGCCTCGGCACACACGCCTTATGTGGCCGATCGTCTGTTCGACGCGGCGCTCGAAGGCGGCGCGCGCGCCACGGGTCGCGCGACGGGCGCATTGCAAGCCGGCCATCGCGCGGATTGGCTCGTGCTGGACCCGGATCACGCGAGCATTGCCGGACACGCGCCGAATAACTGGCTCTCGGGCGTCGTTTTCTGCGAGCATGGCGAGACGCCGATCCGCGACGTGTACGCAGGCGGCGACAAGCTCGTCGAGAATCGCCGGCATCGCGACGAAGAGGGCGCTTACGCGCGCTATCGCATCGCGCTCGCGGAACTGCTCAAATGAGTTGACGCGATGCATGCAACCGCATGCGCGCCGCGCCCGCGTCACCGCAACGTTCTTCCGATTCAGGACTGACATGACTGCTTCGAACACTCCACCGGTTTTCACGCTGCATCGCGGCAACCTGCCGATGCTGATCTCCATCCCGCATCTGGGCACGCAGATCCCCGCGGACATCGCCGCGACGATGACGCCCACGGCGCTTCGCACCGACGATTGCGACTGGCATCTCGACCGGCTCTACGCGTTTGCGAAGCGCATGGGCGCGTCGATCATCGCGCCGACTTACGCGCGCTACGTGATCGACCTGAACCGTCCGCCCGACGGCGCGAACCTGTATCCGGGGCAGGACACCACGGGCTTGCTGCCCGTCGATACGTTCGACAAGGAGCCGTTGTACCGCGAAGGTCATCTGCCGGACGATACTGAGGTGGCCCGCCGTCGCGACGTTTACTGGATGCCTTATCACAGCGCGCTCGCAGGCGAACTCGCCGCGCTCAAGGCGCGGCACGGCAAAGTGCTGCTATGGGAAGCGCATTCGATCCGCTCGCGCGTGCCGCGTTTCTTCGAAGGGCGCTTGCCGGACTTCAACTTCGGCACGTTGAACGGCGCGAGTGCGATGGCGGGTCTCGCCGAGGAATTGGCTGCGATCGTCGAACGGCATGGCGTTTATTCGGCTGTCGCGAATGGGCGCTTCAAGGGCGGCTACATCACGCGCGAGTATGGTCAGCCTTCACAAGGCGTGCATGCGGTGCAACTCGAGTTGTCGCAAATCACGTATATGCAGGAACAGTTGCCGTACGCGTACGATGAAACGCTTGCCGCGAAGATCGAGCCTTTGCTCGAGCAACTCGTCGCGACCGCGTTGGAGCGCGTGAAGACGGCGTGATCGCGGGCGCGGACCTCTCGCGCGCGAGATAGACAATCAAAAAGAATGGCCTCGCAAAAAATGCGAGGCCATTTTCATTCGCGCGACGCTTGGCGTGAGCGTCCGCCGCCGTTACCCTCTATGCGAGGCAAGCTTAACGGCAGTGGCGTTCCCAGTGATGATGCACGCGCACCTTCTTGCATACCTCGTGATGGTGCCCAGCGGCCTGTGCGGGAGCGATTGCGCTGAAAGCAGCAGCGGCTGCGGCAAGAGCCAGGACGATCTTCTTCATTACAAAACCCTTAATCAGTGTTGTGGAGTTGGCGGTGCAGCAGGACGTATGCCGCACGGCACGCAAGCATGCCACATCGACGGCTGCTGCGGAGGAACGCCGCCGCTCCGTCAGTGTCAATCCTCACGGCGGATGGCGCAAAAGGCCGTCCGCGTTGACGTGGAGCAACGCGAGCCGGTCTCCGCACAAAGTTCGCGTGATGTGCGGCGTGCCGCTTGCAAGCGAGGCCGGGCAACGGCTACCCTTTCAGAATGATGACGCTCGTCACGGCGTCGTCTTGACATCGGGCAAAAAGATGGAAGACCCCGCAATGGAAGATTCCGACGAATTGCTGCTTCCCGTCTGGCGCGCGAATCTCGTGCTGCTCACGCGCGAGGTCGGCGCGGCGAGTCGCCTCGCGCGCATGATGACGTTTTCCGCGAGCTATCTGAAGTTGATGTTGTCGGGCCAGCGCGAATTCAGCGAGGAGTTCGTGCGCGGCATCGAAGCGGTGACCGGCTTGCCGAATGGCTGGATGAACGCGCCGCATACCGAAGAAGAGATTCCGCCCAACGCGCGCGCCGCGATCGACAACGAAGAGCCGCAGGCGCGCTTTCGCGGCACGGCGCATCCCGCGCGAAAAAAGACCGTGCTGCGGCCACCCGAGCCGATTTTCGGCCAGAGCGCGCCTGCCAAACGTATCGAGGACGAAGCGCTGGACGCGGAAGCGCATCGGCGTCAGGCGTACTTTCGCAAGGTCCGCGAGCTTGCGCTTCAGGAGGTCCGGCGTTTCGAGCGGCATCTCGCGCATGCGCCTGTCGAACTGCCGTCGTTGCGCGCCAAGGTCGAAGAGGTGATTGCCGCCGCCGATCCCGACGGTCCGATACAGGCCGATCTTGCCGGGCGGCTCGAACAGATCGAGAAGCATCGGCATTTGCTGTTGCGGCATGTGGAGAGCCTGCAGGCGTTGCTCGCGCAACTCGGCGAGGGCGACGGATGAGCGGCGCGGCCGGTGGCCTGCTCCTTCGGGTGTTACGCGGGAAAGAGCGGTCATGACGCGGTGCGTGAGCGTCCTGAGTTGCATGAAGCTGCTGCGGTGCCTGCGGATAGCCACCGCGCTCGCATTAGGCGCGGCGGCGTCTGCCGCTTTCGCCGACGGCGCCACCTCCGATCCCTCCACCGACGACCGCGCGCCCTACACAACCGAGCGCGACGTTCATCTCTTCGTGATCCAGAAAGACGGTTCCATCGAGGAACACGACGACAGCGTGTTGCGCGCGAACACGGCGAGCGGCGTCGACGACATCGCGCAACGCTACGTGTGGTTCAACAAGGACATCGAACAGGTGCAGTTACTCGCCGCCGAGACGATCGACCCGGACGGCGCGACGCACACGGTCGGTCCCGAAGCGATCCGCGACATTCAGGAGCCGCGCTCGGCAGGCGCGCCGAGCTTCCAGGACGGCGTATTGCGCACGGTGATTTTTCCGGGCGTGGAGCCGGGCTCGCGCGTCCATCTGGCGTTTCGCAAGACGCGCGCGAAGCCGTTGCAGGCGGGCACGTTCGCGTATCTCGTCGAGCCGACGCGCGAACCGGTCGAGGATCAACGCCTGATCTTCGATCTTCCCGCCGATGTGCCGCTGTATGCCGACGCGCGCGGCTACACCGCATTGCCGCCCGTCAGCGAGAATGGCCGCACGCGTTACGAATTTCGCTACCAGCATGGACCGTATGCGCGGCTCGAAGCGGGCGCGGTCGGCTACGCGAATTGGGGCGATCGTCTGATGGTGTCGACGGTGCCCGACTTCGCGAGCTTCGCCGCGCGTTATCGCGGTCCCGCGACCGACGCCACCTTCGACGATCCCGCCATCGTGCGGCTTGCGCAGTCGCTCACCGCGCGCGCCGCGGACCCGCGCGAGAAGGCGCGGATACTCTACGACTGGGTGCGCATGAATATCCGCTACGTCGCGCTTTTTCTCGGCGAGACAGCGGCGATTCCGCACAAGGCGGCCGACATCCTGCGCAATCGCTATGGCGACTGCAAGGACCACGTCGCGCTGTACAGCGCGCTGCTGGCCGCGGTCGGCATTCGCAGCGAGGCGGTGCTGCTCAATCTCGGGCCGTACTATAGTCTGCCGAACGTGCCCGGCTACGGCTCAAGCGCGATCAATCACGCGATTATCTGGATTCCTGAACTATCGCTGTACGCGGACACGACCGCGGGCGGCGTGGGCTTCGGTTATCTGCCCGCCGCCGTGATGGACCGGCCCGTCTTGCTGGTCGGCGAAGGAACGCTGTCGCGCACGCCCGCCACTCAAACGCGCGAGCGCACGGCGCGCGTGCAGATCGACGTCGATGAAAACGGCACCGCGAATTACGCCTATCGCGTGGAAGATGCGGGCTTCACGGCCGAGATCGAGCGCAATATCTTTCGACGTGCGTCGCGGCAGCGCACGCAGCAGATCGCCGGCAATCGTCTGTTGCAAACCGGCCTGCATGGCAGCGCGCAATTGCGCACGGGCGACGTGGCCGCGACCGACGGGCCGTTCGCGACGTCGATAGAGGGCAAGCTCGAGCACTTCATCTGGAGCGACGGCACGACCGCCGTGCCGTCGCTGACGAGCTTCTCCGGCGGCATGGGTTCGCAGGTGCAGGCATGGCTCGCGGAGCCGGCTCGCACGCAGCCGTGGACCTGCATCGGCGGCGCGTTCGACGAGACGCTCGAAATCACGCTGCCGCGCTTCGCGAAGATAACGGACATGCCCGTCGATACCGATGTCCACGACAAGTTCGTCGCGTTCTCGTCGCGCTATGTATTCGACCCGGCGGCGCGCGTGCTGCAGATCAGGCGGCAGCTTCGCGCCGCCTTCGGACACCAGATGTGTTCGGCAGAAGAGTTTGCCGCGATGAAGGACGACCTCGTGCGGATCGAGCGCGACCTCGACGCACAGATCGTCGTCAAGGCCGCGCGGCCTGCGTTGAACCGCTAACGGAAACTAAGGCCGCTCAGCTCCCGCTCTTCGTCACGACCGGAACCCACGCGCCGTTCTTCACCTGATACAACGTCGACGCGCCGCTTTTCAGCGCGCCGGTGTTGTCGAACGAAATCTTGCCGGTCACGCCTTCGAAGTCGATCGTCTTGAGCATCGGACGGTAGTCGTTGGGCGACGTCGATTTGGCCTGCTGCATCGCCTTGATCGCGGCCCACGCGCCGTCGTAACCGAACGGCGCATACGACAGAATCTCGCCGCCGAAGCGCTTCTTGAACTTCGCGGAGAAGTCCTTGCCGCCGGGCAGTTGCGCGAGCGGGCGGCCGTATTCCCAGGCCATCACGCCTTCGGCCGCGTCGCCGGCGAGCTTGATGAACTCGGGGTCTTCCACGCCGCCGCCGCCCACCAGTTGCGCCGTCACGCCGAGCTGCTTCATGCGCCGCGCGAAACCGGCGGCCTGCGTATCGAGCCCGCCGAAGAAGACCAGGTCCGCGTTCGCCGCCTTGATCTTGGTGATCTGCGTGCTGAAGTCGACCGCGTGATTATCGGTGTATTCGCGCGCGACGATCGTGCCGCCATGCGCCTTCACCGCCTTCTCGAACTCGTCGGCTTCGCCCTGACCAAAAGCGGTGCGGTCGTCGATGATCGCGATGCGCTTCGCCTTGCTCACTTCGACCGCATAGACGCCTGCGTTGCCGGCGTTTTGCGCGTCTGTCGAAATCACCATGAACGTGTTCGCGAAGCCGCGTCCGGTGATGATCGGGTTGGTCGCCGCCGGATCGATCACGGGGATGCCCGCCTGCTCGTAGATCTGCGAGGCGGGAATCGTCGTGCCCGAATTGAAGTGGCCGACCACCACCGAGACGCCCGAGTCCACCAGTTTCTGCGCGACCTGCACGCCGATGCGCGGGTCCGCCTGGTCGTCCTGCGAGACGATCTGGAACTGCGCGACCTTGTCGCCGATCCTGATCTTCTGCGCGTTGGCTTCCTCGATGGCGAGCCGCACGCCGTTTTCGAGGTCCTTGCCGTAGCCTGCGTTGGCGCCCGTCATCGGCGCGGCGAAGCCGATTTTCACGGGCATGTCGTCGGCGAAACCGGCGAGCGGCGCGACCGCAAAGAGGGCGCCGACGAACAGGGCAAGCGGTTTGAGCGTGGTGTGGTGACTCATGGTCTCTCCTTACTTCGACAGTTCGAGTGATGAAAGCGGCAAAGCGATGACGCGGCTCGGCGCTGACAAAGCGAGCGGGTTCCCGCGGGCACGAAGGCTCGCGATACACCGTGCGGAGTACGTGTGGTTGTATTCGCACGCCGGTCATGTGGCGCGAATATAGGAAGCCAATATGCGGCCGTCTTGGCAGTTCGCGGCGCTTTGAATGAGGATTTCGGCATAAGCTCGCGAGGGGGGCCGCGAGCGTTGATGGGTGCGGAAGCGGGAGTGCGGATTGGCGCACACATGCATGGAGACATGTGGCGAAGTGGTGGGCTTAACTGGTTGCAGGTGTCGAAGCTATGTGTTCAACATACAGCACGAAGATGCGCGCGAACACGATGGCCGCGGGGTGCAAGAGGAATGCGAGAGAAGCGAGCAACAGGACGCGCGAGCCCATGCCCGCGCGCTCGCCTAAGTCACCAGCGTTACCGCTCGCCTTGCTGACGCAGCACTTCTTCACGCAGACGCAGCAGCGGCGCTTTGGTTTCGTCGTCGGCCCACGTGTCGAGATCGTCGATCGCGCGCTGGCAGCCGTCGAGCACGAGGTCGAGGTCCACCGGCACGCCGTTGTTCAGCGCGAATTCGATCGTCTCGGCGAACTGCTGGCAGTCGTCCTCGCCGTACGAAATGTCGAGGTTGTCCGCGATCACTTCGGCGATGTTGCTGCGCGCCTTGTCGTCGGGCGTCACCATGTCGATGATGCCGCGCGCCACGGCCGGCGAGTAGTAAAGCGCGATGTCGAGCCACTGCGCGGGGTCGAAGTCGGGCTGATCGAACTGGTTCTCGAAGAACTCGATGGCTTCCTGTTCATGCACCTCGTCGGCGTCGACGCTGATGCACAACTGCTCAAAATACTCTTCCCGCTCGCTGCGGATATAACCGTCCATCGATGCCTCGTCTGCTGAATGCCGGATGCCTGAGAAAGTCGCCGCGCGAAGCCGCAAAGCCGCAAAGCCATTATCGGCTCGCGCGTGCGGCACGCATTATAGGACGACCGACCGGCTGACAAGGTTCCTGGCGGCGCAACGTCGGCAAGCTGCGGCCCGCACCGCACGATGCGCAAGCTACGCCGTCTCTGCCACCCACGCGTCGAACCATTCGCGCGGCTGCGCGATTTCGTTTTGCGCGGGCACCAGTTCCAGTTCGTAGCGCCCGGCTTGCCACGTCGCCTTGACGACCGCGTTGACCGCGGCGAGCGTGTGCTCGAACGCGCCGCGGATCGTATCGCCGAGCAGCGTGCGCGCGACGAACACCGCACTCGTCAGATCGCCGACGCCGACCGGCTGCCGCGCGAACGGATACAGCGGGCGCTGGCCCATCCACGCCTCGCGTTCGGTGACGACGAGCATGTTGAAACGGTCCGCGGGACTGTTGCGATCGAGCAGATGTTTGACCAGCACGAGCTTCGGTCCGCGCGCGATGATCTCGCGGCACGCGGCGACGGCTTCCTCGAGCGTCTCGATCTCGCGGCCCACGAGCCGCTGCAACTCCGTGTGATTCGGCGCCATCGCGTCGGCCACTTCCGGCATGGTGTCGACGAGAAACTGCTGGATGCCGGGCTCGACCTTGCAGCCGCTTGCCGCGCCCATCACCGGATCGCAGAAGTACCAGGCGCGCGGATTGGCGGCCTTCACGGCCTTGACGATTTCCAGCACCGACTGCGCCTGCTCCGGCGTGCCGAGGTAGCCCGAGAGCACCGCGTCGCAGCGCGGCAGCATGCCGATTGCGCCGATGCCTTCGGCGAGTTCTTCCATCTGCGCGGCGTTGATGGCGGTGCCGGTCCAGTGGCCGTATTGCGTGTGGTTCGAGAACTGCACGGTGTTCAGCGGCCACACGTTCACGCCAAGCCGACGCATCGGAAACACGGCCGCGCTATTGCCCGCGTGCCCGAAAACGACATGTGACTGAATGCTGAGAACGTTCTTCGTCATGGTATGGCTCGCGCAGGCGGACGTGCGCGATCGGTGAAAACGGGAGGGATGCGCGGCGGCGCTGTTCGGGCATGAACCCGCTACGCCGCGCGCAGGACTGCTTCATGTATTGCAAGAACAATGCACGGTCTGCATCGTAGGGGAACAATACAGGAGTTTGCCGCAAGCCAGTTGATCCGTCCCCGTGCTGTTGCGCCGAACCATCACCGGCGACGGCTCGGGCAGGATCAGGCAAGCTCGCGATAGAGCGCGAGATAGCGGTCCGCCGACGCGCCCCAGCCGAAATCCTGGCGCATCGCGCGGCGCTGCGCCGCCTTCCATTCGGTGCGCCGGCCGTGCAGCGCGAATGCGCGGCGGATCGCGGCGGTCAGGCTGCGCGGCGTGAAGTCGTCGAACACGAAGCCGGTCGCGAGATCCTCGGCGAGATTTTCAAGCGATGCGTCCGCGACGGTGTCCGCGAGACCGCCCACGCGATGCACGAGCGGCAGCGATCCGTAAGCCAGCGCGTAAAGCTGCGTGAGACCGCACGGCTCGAAGCGCGACGGCACCGCGATCACGTCGCTGCCGGCGATGATCGTGTGTGCGAGTTTTTCGTCGAAGCCGAGTTCCACCGCGACCGATTCCGGGTGCGTCTGCGCGACGCGCTTCAGGCCGTTTTCGAGCGCTGGGTCGCCAGTGCCGAACACGACGAGCTGACCGCCGCGCTTGACGATCTCCGGCACGGTTTCGAGCAGCAGGTCGAGACCCTTCTGTTCGGTCAGGCGGCTCACCACGCCGAACAGCAGTGCATCGCTTTTTTGCGCGAGGCCGAAGCGTTTTTGCAACGCCTCCTTGCACGCGAGTTTGCCGGCGAGCCGCGTCGCGGTGTAGCGGTGCTCGAGGAGCGCGTCGTTCGCGGGGTTCCAGACCGTATAGTCGACGCCGTTCAGGATGCCGCACAGGTCATGCGCGCGGCTGCGCAGCAGGCCGTCGAGTCCGCCGCCTTGCGCGAGCGTTTGAATTTCGCGCGCGTACGTCGGGCTCACGGTCGTGATGCGGTCGCTGTAATAGAGCCCGGCCTTCAGAAACGACAGTTGTCCATAGAACTCGACGCCGCGCATGTTGAAGAAATCGTCCGGCAGGCCGAGCTGGCCGAACTGATGCGCGGGAAACACGCCCTGATACGCGAGGTTGTGCACGGTAAAGACGCTGCGCGCGGGCGCCCGGCCGTGCTGCCGTTCGGCCGCTTTCAGATAGGCGGCGGCGAGCCCCGCGTGCCAGTCGTGCGCGTGGACGATCTGCGGCGACCACGCCGGGTCGAGCTGCTGCGCGAGTTGCGCGGCGACCCAGCCGAGCAGCGCGAAACGCTGTGCGTTATCGCCGTAGGGTACGTGCTCGTCGTTCAGATACGGATTGCCTGGCCGGTCGTACAACGTGGCCGCCCGAATCATGTAGACGACGAGTCCGTTCGACGGCAACGTGCCCTGTTCGAGCGTGACGCCCGGCGCATCGAAGCGGCGGCCCAGTTGGGCGACCGGACGCAGATCGTGCAGGCCGGCCGCGACCGCGGGAAAGCCGGGCAGCAGCACGCGCACGTCGGCGCCGCGCTCGACCAGCGCGGACGGCAGCGCGCCCGCGACGTCGGCGAGACCGCCCGTTTTCAGGAGGGGATACAGCTCGCTGGCGACGTGTAGGGCGCGAATCGTCATAGGCTCGGTCTCGTTCCTTTAAAGATGTGACGGTCGATGCTTGCGGGCTGCGCTGGGCCGCTGCGGACGGCCGCACCAGCGCTCATTAGTTCACGTCCTGCCGCAGCGCCTCGGGCGTGACGAGCACGACGCCGTCGTCGGTACGATAGAAACGTTCGGCGTCGCGCACCGGATCTTCGCCGATCACCGTGCCGTCCGGGATCGTGCAGCCGCGGTCCACGACCACCTTCTGCAAGCGGCAACTCGCGCCGACGGTGACCTGCGGCAACAAGACTGCCTCATTGATATTACAGAACGAACTCACCTTGACGTTCGACGACAACACCGAGCGCGAAATCTGCGAACCCGAGATCACGCAGCCGCCGCACACGATCAGATTGTTGCCCGAGCCTTGCAGCCCCTTCAGGTCGCGCACGAACTTGGCGGGCGGCAGTTGCTCCTGGTAAGTCCAGATCGGCCAACTGCGGTCGTAGAGGTCCAGCGTCGGGATCGTGGAAGCGAGGTCGAGATTGGCGGCCCAATAGGCGTCGATGGTGCCGACGTCGCGCCAGTACGGCTCGACGTTCGGGTCCGAGGACACGCACGACATGCTGAACGGATGCGCGATCGCGGTGCCTTGCGTGACGACGCGCGGCAGAATGTCCTTGCCGAAGTCGTGATCGGTATCGACGCTCGAGATGTTTTGTTCGAGCAATGCGTACAGGTAGTCGGCGTTGAACACGTAGATGCCCATGCTTGCGAGGGCGGTGTCGGGGCGGCCGGGAATCGCCGGCGGGTCGGCTGGTTTTTCGACGAAGCCGGTGACGCGGCGGTTTTCGTCGACGGCCATCACGCCGAAGGCCACCGCGTCCATGCGCGGCACTTCGATGCAGCCGACCGTGCAATCGGCGCCGCTCTCCGCGTGGTCCGCGATCATGCGCGTGTAGTCCATCTTGTAGATGTGATCGCCCGCCAGCACGACGACATACTTAGGACGAATCGAGCGGATGATGTCGAGGTTCTGGAACACCGCGTCGGCCGTGCCGCGATACCAGTGCGCGCCTTCGACGCGCTGTTGCGCGGGCCACAGATCGATGAACTCGCCGAACTCTCCGCGCAGAAAACCCCAGCCGCGCTGCAGATGACGCAACAGCGAGTGCGCCTTGTACTGCGTGACGACGGCGATGCGCCGGATGCCGGAGTTCAGGCAATTGGACAGCGCGAAGTCGATGATGCGGAATTTGCCGCCGAAATGTACGGCCGGCTTGACGCGTTTGTTGGTGAGCGGACCGAGCCGGGTGCCGCGTCCGCCGGCCAGTACGATGGCGAGAGTGGTGCGTTGCAGATCGTTCAACCGTGCCGGCGTATCCATGTCTGTCTCCTTTGTCGACCGCAGTTAGCGCTTTAGCGCTTACTGCGGTCCCATGTAGGTTCATCGCGGTCGATCTGGGCTGGCGCTTTAGCGCTTACTCAGGTGCCATGTAGTTTCATCGCGGTCGACCGGAGTTGGCGGTTTAGCGCTTGCTCCAGTGCCATGCGAATGCCTCGCTTGCTTCCCCGATGCGGCTGGTCGATCACTTCTACATTGATTTGCGTATTGCGGCTGCTGCGCTGGCGAGCCTGTCCCGTAGTTCTAGCACTGAATGGCCGCGCGCGGGCGACGTTTCTCGGCTACGAGCCGCCGACGCGCCCAACTGCGAACCTTCGGCCCCGGCGCGCCGGCGCTCCGTGCGCCACGGCACATAGCGAGCGAGGTTCCGTGTGCAATATGCGTGCCACACGATGGGCAGCGTGGCGCGGCGTATCGCGGCGCCTCCTCGAGAGGCGGGCTGTGTGCGTGCCGCTGCGCGGTCGCGGTGCCCGTCGTAGAATCGTCCGCGATTGCGCGGCATGTCGGCGGCCGCTTGGGGCGGACTTTTAATGTGCGCTGGCAGCCGCCTCCATCCGCATCCTTTTCCCGGCTTCTTCAATAGAAAAATGTCCATCAGCTTTCGCCGTCTTTCATTGCTTGCAACGTTGAGCGCCGCCGCATTCGGCGC
>Ga0209795_10001784_pt1 | contig 12721 bp, 9 predicted proteins | sample AgamicOrMarz_FD_187166 | JGI IMG/M metagenome (GOLD analysis project Ga0209795, IMG submission 187166) | Agave microbial communities from Guanajuato, Mexico - Or.Ma.rz (SPAdes) (version 2) | ecosystem: Host-associated > Plants > Phyllosphere > Phylloplane/Leaf | place: Guanajuato, Mexico...
GGGGTAGTAACAGGTTACGGCAAGATAAACGGTCGCTCAGTCTATTTGTTTTCGCAAGATTTTACGGTATTCGGAGGCGCGTTAGGTGAAATGCATGCTAAAAAAATTGCGCACGTAATGGACTTAGCTGCTAAAACAGGCGTGCCGTTTATTGGGTTAAATGATTCAGGCGGGGCTCGTATTCAAGAGGGCGTCATGTCTCTTGATGGATACGGTCATATTTTTTATCGAAATGCCATTTATTCGGGTGTCATGCCTCAAATATCTGTTATTATGGGGCCTTGTGCAGGCGGAGCCGTGTACTCACCGGCGATTACGGACTTTGTTTTTATGGTAGAAGAAACAAGTCAAATGTTCATTACAGGACCAAAAGTAATTGAAACGGTAACGGGAGAAAGCATTTCCTCAGAAAATCTTGGAGGAGCAGCTGTTCATAACGAAATTAGCGGTAATGCCCATTTTAGAGGTGCAACAGAACAAGAGGTGCTAGAACAAGTACGAACGCTCTTAAGCTATCTTCCTCAGTCTAGCCAAGAGCAGCCTCCTTTAGCCTCAAAGGCAGAGTGTGATCATTATCGTCCGGATTTATTAGACGTTGTCCCGTTTGATGCCGTGCGCCCTTACGATGTGCGTCAAGTCATTAACCAAGTAGTGGACGAGCACTCATTTTTTGAAGTGCAAAAAGACTTTGCAAGAAATATTGTCATTGGTTTTGCCCGCATAGATGGAAAAGTTGTCGGACTTGTGTGTAACCAGCCTAAAGTAATGGCAGGCAGTTTAGATATTAACTCCTCAGATAAAGCAGCAAGGTTTATTCGATTTTGCGATTCATTTAATATCCCACTTATTACATTTGAAGATGTTACAGGTTTTTTCCCAGGTATCAAGCAGGAACATGGCGGAATTATACGTCATGGTGCTAAAATTTTATATGCATACTCCGAAGCTACCGTTCCGAAAATCACGGTGATTTTGCGAAAGGCGTACGGAGGTGCATACGTAGCTTTAAATAGTAAATCGATTGGAGCGGACCTTGTGTATTCGTGGCCGAATGCAGAAATCGCTGTTATGGGTCCTCAAGGTGCTGCAAATATTATCTTTGCAAACGACATTCGAGGTAGCGAAAACCCAGATGAAACAAGACACGAAAAAATTGAACAGTATCGCGAGAAATTTGCTAATCCTTACGTAGCGGCAAGCGCTGGAATGGTGGATGATGTTATTGATCCTCGGGAAACGCGAATAAAATTAATACAAGCGCTTGAAATGTTGCACAATAAAAAGGAAGAGCGTCCAGCAAAGAAACATGGTAACATACCATTGTAGGTTATTTTTGGAGGGATTACATATTATGATTAATGAACAACGAATCGTTGATTTATTTATTGAATTAGTACAAGTAGACTCAGAAACAAAGCATGAAGAAAAAATTGCTGTTGTACTAAAAGAAAAATTTACCGCATTAGGCGTCGAAGTAGTAGAAGATGATGCCAAAGAAAAAACCGGCCATGGAGCCAACAACTTAATCTGCACACTGCCAGCTACAAAAGAAGGCGTAGACACAATCTACTTTACTTCTCATATGGATACAGTCGTACCTGGAAACGGTATTAAACCATCTATTGAAGATGGCTATATTAAAAGTGACGGCACGACAATTCTTGGAGCGGATGATAAAGCAGGCTTAGCAGCAATGCTAGAAGCCATCACCGTATTAAAAGAAGAAAACATCGCGCACGGCAAAATTGAATTTATTATTACAGTAGGAGAAGAATCTGGCTTAGTGGGCGCTAAAGCTCTTGATTCTAGTCTCGTAACGGCAAAATTCGGCTATGCTTTAGATAGCGATGGCAAAGTGGGAGACATTATTGTTGCTGCGCCGACGCAAGCAAAAGTAAATGCAACAATTTATGGAAAAACAGCTCATGCAGGTGTAGCTCCTGAACGAGGCGTTTCTGCTATTACGATTGCTTCAAGAGCCATTTCTAAAATGCCGCTTGGACGTATTGATGAAGAGACTACAGCGAATATTGGACGCTTTGAAGGTGGAACGCAAACGAATATCGTGTGTGACCGCGTCGATATTTTAGCAGAAGCTCGTTCATTAATTCCAGAAAAAATGGAAGCACAAGTAGCGAAAATGAAAGAAGCGTTTGAAACAGCTGCACAAGAAATGGGCGGACGTGCAGAAGTTGATATTAAAGTGATGTATCCAGGCTTTAAATTTGGCGATGGAGATCATGTTGTCGAAGTTGCTAAAAAAGCCGTGGCTAATATCGATCGTCCTTCACGCCTGCTTCAAAGCGGAGGCGGAAGCGATGCAAATGTAATCGCAGGCTTTGATATCCCAACAGTAAATTTAGCAGTTGGTTATGAAGACATTCATACAACAAATGAAAAAATTCCGGTAGAAGAACTGGTGAAGACATCTGAACTAGTAGTGTCGATTATTAAAGAAGTAGCAAAATAATAGTTGCAGCCTTGCTTTTATATAAAAGCAAGGCTTTTTACATAGTGAATAGTAAATAGTCTGAATTTTTTAACATAATGTATAATGAAGAAAAGACGGTCGTTTTGTACAATAAAGTTAGTAATACATTTTACCAAAGTAGAAGTTGAAAATAACGTATATAAAAAATATGTAAGCGCTTTCAATTTGAGTTTTATCAACAGATATCCTTGGGAGGTTGATGCAATGCGATCACAGGAAAGTTTGCAGTCCATCATTCAAAACTTTAATGAAGTAGAAAAAGGGTTGTCAAATAGAGAAGCGGTCGAAGAATCTAATCGATGTTTGTACTGTTATGATGCACCCTGTATTCAGGCATGCCCTACAGGAATTGACATCCCGACGTTTATTAAAAAAATTGCATCGGGCAATTTAAAGGGGTCTGCCGAAACGATTATGTCTTCTAATCCCGTAGGAGCAAGCTGTTCGAGAGTTTGTCCAACCGATGAACTATGTGAAGGAGCGTGTGTGCTTAACCACTCAACCAAACCAATTATGATTGGAGATTTGCAGCGCTACGCAACGGATTGGGCTATTCAAAATGAACAGGTGCTGTTTGAGAAAGGAAAAGCAAACGGCAAAAAGGTAGCAATTGTTGGGGGAGGTCCGGCTGGTCTCTCTGCAGCAAGAGAACTGGCCCGATTTGGGTATGACGTAACCATTTTTGAAGCGGAAAAACAAGCAGGAGGGTTAAATACATATGGAATCGTGTCGTTTCGTCTTCCTCAAGCGATTTCATTCTGGGAAGTTGAACAAGTGAAAAATTTAGATGTAAAAATTAAAACAAACGTAAGAATTGGAGAAGATATTCTTCCAAGCGAATTGCTGCAGTCGTATGACGCGGTTGTATTAGCTATTGGTATGAGCAAGGTGCCTTCTCTACATGTTGAAGGTGAAGAGCTAGACGGTGTGTATGATGCGATTGATTTTGTGAAAAAAACGAAGTCAGAAGCGTTATCAACAGAATTTGTGGGTAAGCGTGTTGCCGTCATTGGTGCGGGAAATACTGCGATTGATGGTGCTACGTGTTCCGTGCGCTTGGGGGCTGAAAATGTTCAAATTTTATACCGTCGTACACGAGAAGAAATGACGGCTTATGATTTTGAATTTGAATTTGCGAAACAAGATGGTGTTGAATTCCGCTGGTTAACGGCTCCTATACGAATTATTGGAGATGAAAATGGTAAGGTGAGCGGGATTGAATGTGTAAAAATGACTCTAACAGATCCAGATGCAGACGGCCGAAGAAAGCCTGTTCCTGTTGAAGGTTCAACGTTTACCATTCCAGTCGATGCTGTTATTAAAGCAATTGGTCAAGAACGGTACCTGTCTTTGATTCAACAATTTCAGCTGCATCATGAAGACGGAGTTGTCTTAATTAATCAAGAGACGTTTCAAACATCAAATCCAAAAGTATTTGCTTGCGGAGACGTTATTTTTGGTAAAGGGCAAGGAGAAGCAATGGTTGTGACCGCTGCTCAGCAAGGAAAACAAACGGCGTTAAATATTCATATGCAGTTAACAAAAGAAACAATGGAAACAGCTTAAAATCAGGAGGAGGAGAAATCTATGGCAGATTTAACAACAAATTTAGCAGGTATTCAATCACCAAATCCGTTTTGGCTGGCATCCGCACCGCCAACCAATTCAGGTTATCAAGTGCAGCGTGCATTTGAAGCAGGATGGGGAGGCGCAGTTTGGAAAACGCTTGGTGATCCGATTTTAAATGTTTCCTCTCGATTTGCTGCCGTTGGCTTCAACGGTCAGCGCGTAGCCGGCTTTAATAATATTGAGTTAATCACCGATCGTCCGCTTGAAGTTAATTTGAAGGAAATCTATGAAACGAAAAAGAAGTTTCCTAACCACGCAATTATTGCCTCTCTTATGGTAGAGCCTCAGCAAGAAAAATGGCATGAAATTGTCAAAAAAGTAGAAGACGTAGGAGTGGATGGATTAGAGCTGAACTTTGGGTGTCCGCATGGAATGGCAGAACGAGGGATGGGTGCTGCCTCTGGGCAAGTCCCTGATTTGGTTGAAAAACAAACGTATTGGGCTAAAGAAGTTGCCCAAACGCCGGTCATTGTTAAATTAACCCCAAATATCACAGATATCACCGTTACAGCAGAAGCAGCGGTTCGAGGCGGTGCTGACGCTGTGAGTATGATTAACACTATTAATAGTTTAGCAGGAGTAGACATTCATTCATGGAATACGATTCCACACGTAGCAGGAAAAGGCGCTCACGGAGGTTATTGCGGCCCAGCTGTTAAGCCGATTGCATTAAACATGGTCGCTGAATGTGCAAGAAGTCCGTTTATTAACGTTCCAATATCAGGTATGGGAGGCGTTTCGAACTGGCAGGAAGCCGTCGAATTTATGCTCATGGGTGCTACAGGTGTGCAAGTATGTACAGCTGCTATGCATCACGGGTTCCGCATTGTAGAGGATATGATTCAAGGTCTCAATTATTATTTGGATGAAAGAGGAATCGAAAAAGTAAGTGATATTGTAGGGAAAGCCGTTTCAAAATATTCCGACTGGGGCAACTTAGATCTCAATTATAAAGTAGTGGCTCGCATCGATCCGGATACGTGTATTAACTGCAATAAATGTCATATTTCTTGTGAAGATACTTCTCACCAATGTATTGATATGCTGAAAGACCCTTCAGGGAAATCTTATTTAAAAGTAAGAGAAGAAGATTGTGTAGGCTGTAATTTATGTTCGATTGTATGTCCGGTGGACGGGGCTATATCCATGGTTGAATTACCAAATGAACAGCCTCCAATGACGTGGAATGAACGCCAAGCTGCTTTACAAGCGACGGCTGCACAGCGATTAGACGTATAAATACAAAGGGGATGAAGAAATGAAGAAAATCGTTAAAAATGGTGTGGTAGTCACAGCAACAGATACGTATAAAGCCGATATTTTAATTGAAAATGGAGTTATTTCGGCAATTGGCTCGGCATTTGAAGAGCAGGGCTGTGAAGTGATTGATGCAAAAGGTAACTATATATTTCCAGGAGGCATCGATCCTCATACTCATTTAGATATGCCGTTTGGAGGCACCGTTACAAAAGATGACTTTGAAACAGGTACAAGAGCAGCAGCTTTTGGAGGTACGACAACTGTTATTGATTTTTGCTTAACCAATAAAGGCGAACCGCTGCAAAAAGCGATCGGCACATGGCATGAAAAATCAAAAGGAAAAGCGGCTATCGATTATAGCTTTCATCTAATGATTGGAGAAATCACGGAAGATGTATTAAATGAGCTTCCTACGATTATTGAAAAAGAAGGAATTACTTCTTTTAAAGTATTCATGGCCTATAAAAATGTTTTTCAAGCAGACGATGCTACCCTTTATCAAACGCTAGTGCAAGCTAAAAAATTAGGGGCGCTTGTGATGGTACATGCTGAAAATGGAGATGTTATTGAGTATTTAACGGCAAAAGCACTAGAACAAGGACAAACCGATCCTATCTATCATGCACTGACTCGTCCTCCAGAAATAGAAGGAGAAGCTACGGGAAGAGCCGCGGTGCTAACGGAGCTGGCTGACTCACAGCTCTATGTTGTTCACGTGTCGTGCGCTGAAGCAGTTAAAAAGATTGCTGAAGCAAGGGAAAAAGGCGTAAATATCTGGGGCGAAACGTGTCCGCAGTATTTGACGCTTGACCAAACCTATTTAGAAAAACCGAATTTTGAAGGAGCAAAATACGTATGGTCGCCGCCTTTACGTGAAAAATGGAACCAAGATGTTTTGTGGAATGCTCTGCGTAATGGCGACTTGCAAACGATTGGATCAGATCAGTGTTCGTTTGATTTTAACGGTCAAAAAGATCTGGGAAAAGGAGATTTTACGAAAATTCCAAACGGAGGCCCTATTATCGAGGATCGCATGAGTATTTTATTTTCAGAAGGAGTAGTGAAGAAACGAATTAATATCAATCAGTTTGTAGATATAACATCAACAAAAATTGCTAAGCTGTTCGGACTGTACCCGAAAAAAGGAACAATAGCGGTTGGCGCAGACGCGGATCTGCTTATATTTGACCCTTCTGTTGAACGTACGATTTCAGCAAACACGCATCATATGGCAGTCGATTATAGCGCATTTGAGGGAATGAAAGTCACGGGTGAGCCGGTTTCAGTACTTTGCCGCGGGGAATTTGTCGTAAAAGATAAGCAGTTTGTCGGTCAAAAAGGCTACGGACAATTTACAAAACGAGCAAAGTTTAATGAGTTAAACACGGCTAACGAAGCTGAAAAATTAATGTTATAAAAACAGATGAAGAAATAGATCGGGGGCAGGGAAATGTCAAGTTACCATGAATATATGGCAGAGCGAGAAAAGATTGATTTTTTGCTGCAAAAAGGATTCAAAATAATGGCCGTAACAGAGAATCTAAGCGGGGCATTTGTGACGTTTGAACGCACCGAAAATAACCAAACCGAACAAGAAACCCTTCATATATTGACGGCGGATGCTAGAAAATATTTTTCATCCGTACTGATTCAACAAGTATAAAAACGGAGGCTGGGACAAAATTATTTTAGCTGAAGGAAGATCCGAACGATGAATCGTTCGGATTTTTTTATTGGCAGGGTGAACGTAGGTTTCATGTACGTAGGTGCTTCTAGCTGTTGATTGGAATTTTAATTATGTTTCAATCTCTTTATTTGTTTACTAATCCCTATAAGTTTTTTACTATATTGGCTGACAAAAGTGATCCGTTTTTGTGTTTTTTTCGTTTTGGATGTGAAACAAAATAACTAGATATTATCCATTCACTGTATTACAGTTGTTACATTTCGTTTACATCGAAAGAGAAAAGGTTTAGTTATCTAGTAAATTGTAGTAAATATTATAGTAGAACGTTTTCAAACTAAATCTATTAAATACGAAAAGGGTGTGACACGGATGGATCAAGCTATGCAGTGTATGACACAGGAAGAAACAAAAATTATTGATAAATTAAAAATGGAAATGTTAAATGCAGTGTCACTACAAGATTTGCGTTTTTATAAAAAAGAAATTCACCGAATTAAAGAACAAGCGGTTAAACGCCAAGGTTTTTTTAATAAATTACAGCAAACAGCTCAGAAGCTGTAACGATCCATTATCGTTACAGCTTTTTTCGTTTCTTTCATTAAATATTTTATTTCTTCTAAATATTTAATATAATGTAAGAAGATATAGCTTTTGTTCTACACATATGCGAAATACGCGTTAATGATCCAGGAGACATGATGTGAAATTCGCTAGGGGCGGTGTTGACTTGAAATCATATTTAACAGTAACAGAGATTTTAACAAGGAAACATTTTGTAAACTGTGAAGTAATAGCTGGAGAGAAAGGGCTTACTAATTCTGTGAAGTGGGTGCACGTGATGGAAGTGACGCGCATTAATGAGCTGCTAAAAGGAAACGAGCTCATTTTATCAACAGGGGTAGGCTGGGGAGAAGATTCTCAATCTTGTTTATCATTTCTTCAGCAATTAATTTCTTGCAAGGCATCAGGACTGTGTATTGAACTTGGCACTTATACTTCTAAGATTCCGCAAATTGTAATTGATAAAGCGAACGAATGTGATTTTCCGATTATTTTATTTCACGAGGAAGTTCCGTTCGTTGAAATTACGCAAGATGTTCACTCGCTTTTAATTAATCAGCACTATCAAATGATTTCCGATTTAGAACAGTATTCTCATAGGCTAAATCAGCTGCTGTTAACAGTTAATGATCCGGCCCTCATCTTACAGTGTTTATATGAATCTACGGGGCTTCTTGTCGGCCTTAAAGTTTCAAATGAATTGTTTACCTTTGCTCCTGAGATGGACTTGCTCAAACAGCAGCTTCTACTTCATTATATAAGCAGGGAAAATGAAAGTCCGCATTTTACTGAGCAGCCTATTCATTTATTAGGACAAGATTATGCTCAGCTATATGTTGCTTCTATAAATGAAGCGTTAACAGAACTTGAAGTGCTCACCGTTGACCGAACGGCGACTGCACTTGCTCAGCATTTTTTGAAGGACCTGTATGTCGAAGAGAAAAAAAGAGTAGATGAAACCGAATGGATGACGAAATGGATGAACGGAGAGTTAACTCTTGAACAAATAAAAGACTCTATGCACGAAGTGTGTTCAGATTCGCCTATTCGCGGAGGTGTCGTTGTTTGCTGTAAGTGGCAAAGGCGGGAGAAGTTTGATCGAACGTATTTTAAGCTGATCTTGCGAAGCATTTTTGAACAAGAAGGCTTTCACTTATTAGTCTCCGAGCGAAATCGCGAAGTATTATTTATTCTTTTGAACAAACGAATGGTTAGCACGTGGAGAGAGAGATTAGAAAACAGCCTTCATCGCTGGATGAATCAATATGAATCGGATGAAAATTCAAAGAGGAACGCCATTAGCTTTATCGGAATTGGCCAATACTGTGAACAGCTTGACTGCATGCATAAAAGCTATGAAACGGCTAAAGAAACGATTTCGATTCAAGAAATGCTGCAAAAACAAACCATTATTCATTTTTATGATGATTTGCATATGTACCGGATTATTTCGCTTTTACATCAGCATGAAGACTTACAGGAAGTGGTGTTTGAATATCTGCAGCCCGTTATTACATATGATGAAACGTATAATGCAAAACTCATGGAAACATTAAAAATTTATTTAGCATGCAACGGATCTAAACAAGAGACGGCTAAGCGTTTATACATTGTCCGGCAAACGCTGTATCACCGTATCGAAAAACTAGAAAAGCTGCTGGGTGAAGACTTTATGGAGCCGGAAAAACGACTGGCAATTGAGTTTATGATTATGGCATATGAATATTTGTTTATGATGAAAAAGTCGCGCGCGGAATTTATAAACGGATAAGTAAGCAGCTGGAAACAGCTGTTTTTTTATGTTGAGGCTGATTTTACTATATGTTCATTTTAGTTCATGCTTTCTCCGAGTTCACTGCGCAAAATGTGAAACGAGAATCTAGAGTTGTTTCACATTTTGTCTAATGCAACCACCATTTATTTATTCAATAATAAAGGTAGATTTGTCATTTCTTATTTTTTGAGGAGGCCAAGCGATATGTCAGTTGTGAATAATGATACGCAAGTTTTAAAAAATTACGTGGGCGGAAAATGGGTTGATACGGCAGGGGGAAAATTTGGAGAGGTAATTAATCCATCGACGGGCGAAGTCATTGCAAAAGTACCGCTTTCTACAAAAGAAGACGTAGCCAATGCGGTGGAAACAGCTCAAAAAACATTTGAAACATGGCGTAACGTTCCTGCTCCAAAACGAGCAAGATTAATGTTTGCGTTTCAGCATTTACTAGTTAAGCATCATGAAGAGTTAGCTAAATTAGTGGTACAAGAAAACGGCAAGGCTTTTAAAGAAGCTTACGGTGAAGTACAGCGCGGTATTGAATGCGTGGAGTTTGCCGCGGGTGCTCCTACTTTATTAATGGGGGAATCATTAAATAACATAGCGGAAGAAATTGATTCTGAGATGTTCCGTTTTCCACTGGGTGTCGTTGGCGGCATCACACCTTTTAACTTTCCGATGATGGTACCGCTTTGGATGTTCCCTCTTGCAATTGTATGTGGAAATGCGTTTGTATTAAAACCGTCTGAGCGAACGCCGCTTTTAGCAACGCGACTTGCTGAACTTTTTACAGAAGCAGGAGCACCGGATGGATTATTAAATATTGTGCACGGGGCACACGATGTTGTGAACGGATTAATAGAGCATGAAAAAGTTAAAGCGATTTCATTCGTCGGATCGCAGCCGGTAGCAAAATATGTTTATGAACAAGCTGCAGCTCAAGGGAAACGAGTTCAGGCTTTATCTGGAGCTAAAAATCATCATGTTGTGATGCCAGACTGCGATATGGATAAAGCAGTATCACATATTATCAGCTCGGCTTATGGAAGTGCCGGCCAGCGATGCATGGCGTGCAGCGCCGTGGTCGTGGTTGGTGAAAAAGGCGATGAATTCGTCGCAAAATTAAAGCAAAAAGCAGATGAATTAATTATGGGAAGCGGCTTTGATGATGAAGTGCTTCTAACGCCTGTGATTCGAAAAGAGCACCGTGATAAGGTGCTGGATTATATTGAACTTGGCATGAAAGAAGGGGCGGAACTCATTCGTGACGGACGTAAAGAAATGGATGAACATACGGAAGGCAATTTCTTAGGAGCAACAATTTTTGACCGCGTAACTCCTGATATGACCATTGCTAAAGAAGAGATTTTTGCACCTGTACTAAGCTTGCTTCGTGCTGACACATTAGATGAAGCACTTCGCTACATGGAAAAATCCCGTTTTGGAAATGGAGCAACGATTTATACAAAAGATGCAAAAGCGGTGCGTCAATTTAGAGAAGAAGCAGATGCGGGTATGCTCGGTATTAACGTAGGAGTACCTGCTACAATGGCCTTCTTCCCATTCTCCGGTTGGAAAGACTCTTTTTACGGAGATTTGCATGTCAACGGCAAAGACGGTTTGAACTTCTTTACACGTAAAAAGATGGTTACATCACGCTTTGACTTTTAACATATAGATGAATATAGCAAGTGGCTTCGGCATTTTGTCGAAGTCTTTTCATACAGAAAAAAATACCGCGCTAGCGATTTGGGAGTGGATAAGATGGTACAGGTCAGTCAAAATGAAAAAGATCTGCGTGCAAAAGATGAGCAGTATGTATGGCATGGAATGAAACCATACAGTCCGGATGCAACGATGGTAGCTACAAAAGCAAAAGGTGCTTGGATTACAGATGAACAAGGAAATCGCTATTTAGATGCAATGGCAGGGCTTTGGTGTGTAAATACCGGGTATGGACGGGATGAATTAGCGCTTGCAGCCTATGAGCAGCTAAAAGAACTGGCTTATTTTCCCCTCACTCAATCTCACGTACCTGCTATCAAACTGGCAGAGAAGCTAAATGAAATGCTAGGTGATGACTATGTTATTTTCTTTTCAAATAGCGGATCTGAAGCAAATGAAACGGCTTTTAAAATTGTGCGTCAGTACCATCAGCAAAAAGGAGAGCATTCTCGCTACAAATTTATTTCGCGTTACCGAGGGTATCACGGAAATTCAATGGGCGCACTAGCAGCAACGGGCCAAGCTCAGCGTAAATATAAATATGAACCGCTTGCCCCTGGCTTTATTCACGTTGCCCCGCCTGATTCGTACCGAGGGCAAGATGACTACGATGCACCGAAAGAAAAGCTTCAATCTGTAAAAGATATTGACAATGTTATGACGTGGGAGCTAAGTGAAACGATTGCCGCTGTTATTATGGAGCCAATTATTACAGGAGGAGGAATTCTTTTACCGCCTCAAAATTATATGAAAGGCGTAAAAGAAACGTGTGAAAAACACGGTGCACTTTTAATTGCAGATGAAGTTATTTGCGGCTTTGGACGTACAGGAGAAGCCTTTGGTTTTATGAATTACGATGTAAAACCAGATATCATTACCATGGCAAAAGGAATTACAAGCGCATATCTTCCGCTCTCTGCAACTGCTGTTAAAAAAGAAATTTATGAAGCGTTCAAAGATAGCGATCAGTACGAGTATTTTCGCCATGTTAATACATTTGGAGGAAGTCCAGCTGCATGTGCACTGGCATTAAAGAATTTAGAAATTATGGAGAGAGAAAATCTTTTTAATCGTTCTAAACAGCTCGGAGCTTACGTATTAAGTGAGCTAACGCCGCTTATCGATAGCCACCCATACGTTGGAGACGTAAGAGGTAAAGGGCTTTTAATTGGAATTGAACTTGTAGCTGATAAACAAACGAAAGAACCGTTAGACGTTAATCTTGTAAATGAAGTGGTTGCTAAATGCAAAAGCAAAGGAGTCATTATTGGGAAAAATGGAGCAACGGTGGCCGGCTATAATAATGTTCTCACGCTCTCGCCGCCTCTCAACATTGAGGAAAGTGATATTGAGCTGTTATTAGCTACTATTACGTATGCGCTTGACAGCATCAAATAGGTAAGTTTGCAAAAAGCCTGTATAATATACTTACAGGCTTTTTGTGCGTGTGAAGGAGGAAGTAGAAAATGGAATTGTTATTTTTAGGAACGGGTGCAGGAGTACCGGCGAAACAGCGGAATGTTTCATCTCTTGCGCTCGAACTTTTGCAAGAAAGAGGGGCGGTGTGGCTTTTTGATTGTGGAGAAGCAAC
>Ga0209795_10001787_pt1 | contig 12714 bp, 13 predicted proteins | sample AgamicOrMarz_FD_187166 | JGI IMG/M metagenome (GOLD analysis project Ga0209795, IMG submission 187166) | Agave microbial communities from Guanajuato, Mexico - Or.Ma.rz (SPAdes) (version 2) | ecosystem: Host-associated > Plants > Phyllosphere > Phylloplane/Leaf | place: Guanajuato, Mexico...
AACAGAAACACGACAAAAGTGACACCCAGAGCCCAAATCCACCAGGCTTTTCCTCCTCCAACAGGGGGCCCACATGACTTTGATAGTTTACATACTGATAGATTGTTCATTATTTATGCTCTCCTTCCATAATCGCATCTTTGCTATAGCGTAATTCCCCGGCGATATACGTCGCCCGTATCGCACGGTCATCACCGAGTGTTATCTGAACAAAGAGGGCTTCATTGATGTCCTGTACAAATTGCATCCGGTAATCAATCATCGGCGTGGATTTCATATCGATCACCACGATGTCAGCTTCCATGCCTGGGGCGATGCTTCCGACTTTGTCATCAATGTACATCGCATGGGCGGTGCCACGCGTTGCCAGATACCATGCCTGTGCGGGGTGAAGCGCGCTTTGGTTAAGCTGCGCGGCTTTGTAGGCTTCGCTGAGCGTGGTCAACATAGAGAACGATGTTCCGGCACCAATATCAGTCCCCAGCCCTGTGCGGACAGGGCGGTTCTTCTGCATTGCCCGGCTTGCATTAAAATAGCCACTACCAAGAAAGAAATTAGACGTCGGGCAATGGGTAATTGCTGCGCCACTGCTGTGCAGCCTGGTTAATTCATTTTCCGTTAAATGGATGCCGTGACCAAAGAGCGCCCGGGGTCGGCAAAGTCCATAATGGTCATACACGTCAAGGTAGCCTTCTCTTTCCGGAAATAACGCTTTAACCCATTCCACTTCATTGAGGTTCTCGGCAATGTGGGTCTGCATATAGCATTGCGGATATTCGGCAAATAATGCACCAGCGACGGAGAGCTGTTCAGCGGTACTGGTAGGGGCAAAACGGGGGGTGATGGCATACATGATGCGATGATATCCATGCCATTTTTCAATCAGTGCTTTCGTTTCGTCATAGCTGGTTTCAGGGGTATCCAGTAAATAGTCCGGCGCGTTACGATCCATCATGACTTTCCCGCCAGCAATCCGCATATTGAGCTTATCGGCCTCTTCAAAAAGCGCGTCTACGGATTGTGGAAAAACAGTGCCAAAAACACAGCTTGTCGTGATGCCATGTTTAAGACGTTCCTGCAGAAAAACCTTTGCAACAGAGCGGGCAAAATCTTTATCTGAGAATTTTCGCTCCATCGGGAATGTATATTTATTGAGCCAGTCAAGGAGTTGTTCCCCGAATGCGCCGATCATGGGTGTTTGTGCATAATGAACGTGGCTATCAATAAAACCTGCGGAGATCAGTGAGTCAGATCCGTAATGGGTTATTTTTACACCAGGAGGTAATTGGGGCGCAATGACCCCAGCCGGACCGAAATGGGTGATAATACCGTTAGCAAAGGCGATGATACCATCAGGTTCATAGACCATAGCGTCGTCAAGATTTTTTTTAAACGGGTCATCCGTAAAAGTAATGACAGGACCCCGAATAGCTGTCTGGACTTCGTTATTACAATTATCTTTTATCATAAATATTCTCCTGATAGGTTATCATTACACTATTTTATTCACCCTCCCTTTAAGGCGCTTTAAGAATATTTTCGGCGTGATTTGAGAGTTACTATATGTGCTTCGGGTTTATGTTGATTAAATATCACCCTCCCTGAGCTTGATATTATTTCGACTCCTTACCATTCAGTAATAAACGGTAATGCATTAAGCGACTATGAAATTGTTCTGCCATCGTCGCACACATATTCCCGGCAACAGAAGGAGCAGTTATCGATCGCTTTTCATGCTCCATTCGCGCTACGGACCAGGCAATGAAGTCGACGTTTGTTTTAGATTTCTCTGGAATGAACTTAGCCAGGTAGCAGTCCTCTTAATTTTATAGTGGCAGCAGGATAAAGGTTACGTCTATACATAACGCATCATGCGATTAATATTACAATAACATCATCTAATATAGATTTAGCAATAAAATCATGAAATGTAATAAGTGATTTCATTTTCTATTTAAAGATGATGAAGAACATTGATCATAATCAAAACCCATGCGCAACAGGCTCATATTATTAGAATAAATTATTCCCGTCAGTTTCGATGTAAATAAATAATGATAATTAATGGTGTGAGTTTAATGTTGATTACATAAAAAAAGAAATAAACACTTTTCAACATATTGTCTGATTACGCCGCAATCTCATCAATCATGCAGAATGATTTTTTGAGAAGCACTGGTGGCGACAGAGTCTTTGAGAAACTTACAGTGAACGCATCGCTTCAACCTTCATTTCAGTTTCATCCGAGGATTTTTTATTTTACCTGGCTATGACCGCTTCTGGCAGGCGGGCATTGTAAAATGGACTGAAGTTCCGCAGGGTTTTCGCTTGATGAAATGGCTAAGATGTTTAGTCCAGAGAACAAACTTGCAGTAGACAACGTTCAGCTTCTTCAACGAGCAAAGGATAGTGATAACACTATCTGCAAACTCCAGTTGCTAATCCAGGGGCTGAAACAGGTGGCATGTTGTACAAGGAGCGTGCATTCCGAATGTGAAGTATTCCAAAAAATCGGATCCAGAGGGCTGCGGCTTGTCAGATAGTTTAATTCCTGACCAACGCATCAAACAATTATCTTGTGTTTTCGCCTGATTGAGCCCCACGAATGAAAAGGGTCTATGCTTTGTAAAGAGCATTCATTTTTCTAACTGGAGGATATACATGGAAAATAAAACGACTCGTGCTGTTACCAGGGGTATAAACCATGTGGGATTAACCGTGCCCGACCTGCAACAGGCAACTGAATTTTTGCAAGCGGCGCTGGATGCAAAATTTGTTTATGACGGTCTGACCTGCGATGACGATCCACTGAAAGGGGCAGATGCGGAGAGACAGCTGGGACTAACGTCAGGCTCGATGATGATCAAACAACGTTTGCTGCGGATTGGGAATGGACCCAATGTGGAGCTCTTTGAATTCATCAGTAAAGATCAGGTGAAGCCAGTCAGAGTGCAGGATTATGGCTGGAATCATATTTCTTTGTACGTGGACGATATCAATTACGCGATTGAAAGAGTGAAGGCTGCTGGAGGGAAGTTTCTCTCAGAAGTGCATGAAAACTCACGTCATGAAGACACGGAGAATAACGCCGGCGTCTACTTTTACACCCCCTGGGGCAGTCTTGTAGAGCTGCAATCGATACCTAATGGTTATTACTATCCTGACGATAGCGAAGCGAAGATTTGGGTACCTGAATCCTAATAAGATTGCAGATGTCACTCTCTGAAATTTAGCTCAGGTCACGCCAATGGCTTTGATTTGATGTCACGTAAGGATTCTGTGTCGATGCCACGGCACAGAATGCGTCTTACCCACGCTAAAATGAGGACGTAAAACGCCTCCCCCCCCCTTCTTAAACGAAACAGGCTTTCTCTTTCTCTCTTGCTCGGGGCAACGGTTGGTTTTTAACCCTATACAACGCCTGCAACGATGCCATTTCAGTATCGATGTCCGTTTCTGAAATGGAGCGGAGTTACCGGCTTACGGGGCCATGCGCAGGATATGACATCGCTTTTTACCCTTTTTGAATGATGACGCTCGTCAACAGGGCGTTACGATAACGTCCCGATGACAGCTTCTCCTCGCGTCGTCCACTCAAACAGACCGGCTCACCAACTCAAGATACGCTTTTACACTGGCACTGGATTCTTGCTCACGGCTAATAAGCACCAGATTGGCGGTTAAATTGGGTTCATTCAGGTGACGATAAACCAGGCCCGGGATATGTACTTGCTGCAAAGGCGCAGGAATCAATGCCAGACCCAACCCGGTTGCAGCCATAGCAAGAATACTCAGGGTGCTGCCAGATCGGTACGCAATATTGCACTCTTCCCGTAGCTTCTGCGTTAACATCATAAAAAGATGCTCATGCGCGTCGTGAGCGTCATAAATAATAAGTGGCTGTCCGGCCAGCATTTCCATCGTGACGCATTCATGCTGAGCAAGCGGGTGATCTTCTGTAAGTGCAACCAGTATTTCCCAGTCGCCAATCCGTCTGACAGCAAGATCCGAAGCCACAATTTTGCTATGTACGGGCGTATAACCTATGTCCAGTTGCCCGGAGAGAATTGCCTCCACCTGTTCCTGGGGGCCAACCTCGTGGATCATCAATTCTGCATCTGGAAAACAGTTATGAAACAGACGGAGATCGGCTATCAATTTACCACTAAAAATGGCATTCCCGGCAAAACCCACTCGTACCCGGCCCGTTTCTCCACGAATCGCGCGCTCTACGGTAAGCCGGGTATTCTCGGTCTGCTCTACTATCCGCTTTGCTTCAGTCTGTAATAACAGCCCGGCCTCCGTAAGCACAACCCGACGACTGGTACGTATAAAGAGCGCGCCTCCCAGTTCAGCCTCAAGCGCCTTGATTTGCATACTCAGGGCAGGCTGAACAATGTTAAGCCTCTTCGCGGCACGACCAAAATGGCCCTCTTCCGCGACGGCTAAAAAATAACGCAGATGACGTAAATCCATACCTGCCCCATTCGATAAATAAAAATGATTGATTGGTAAAATCAATATATTTCATTTTATCTGTTATCGCAGGCAAACTGAAATCCGTCAACGTACAGGAGCAAACGCTATGAACAATCAACTGCAAGACCGTCAACAACTTAACGATTTAATGAATGGCTGGATGCACAGGGACCTGAGCGAATGGGAACAATTACAAAACCTTTTTCATCCTGATGGAACCATTGAAATAACCTGGTTCGAAGGGCTGGCAAGCGATTTTGTAAAGGGTTCAATGCGTATGGGAGCGTCGGATTTACGCACTAAGCACCTGATCGCCTCTCCCGCGGTGACCTTCAATTCCACCGGGAATAAAGCGCTTCTGGAAACAAACGCAATTATCATTGCTGAAAACGTGACGCTAAATATTGGTTGTGAATGCCACAATCGCTTTTATGATCTGGCAGAAAAAAGAGAGGGCGTCTGGAAACTCTTTCACCGTCAGAGTATTTACGACATTGGCACATTTACTTTCCCGTTAGGTCCTGTCGGGATTGATCAGAGCATTGTCACGAAGTATCCCCGTGAATATGCAGCACTAGCCTACTTACTCGAGTGCAGCGGGTTCCCACTCGGCCGCGTGTTTGCCACACGGGGCAGTGAGCTTGAAACCAAAATGAAAGCCGAAGGTCAGCGCTGGCTGGCAGCCTGATGCAGGAAGATGTATTTTCCTGTCATCAGGAAATGACTTTATTGGCTTTAAAGAATCTGATTAACCCGCCGCAATTTGCATCACGGTGCATGTTGCGGTGATAAGGCAGAGAATCATAAAAAGGAATGGGCGACGTGAGGGGCCGATTTCTCCGCATTCTCCAGCCGCAGTGCTGTCTACTCTCTGTCTGCCGATTGCCAAAGCGAGCCAGGCTCCGTTGCCTGTCTTTTTTGCCCGTCACACAGGACCTGATGACTCCCCCGCCTCAGCCCGATCCTTATTTTGCGTCGACTGGCTGATTATGGCCCCGGTAAGAAGAGTTGCCGTGGCCTTACGCGGTATAACTTAACGACTCACAGACCCAGGTCAGACAGGCTCGGGTGATCGTCAGGACGACGGCCAAGCGGCCAGAAGAATTTGCGTTCGCTCTCTTTGATAGGCATGTCGTTGATACATGCGAAGCGACGTTTCATCAGGCCATCCGCCTCAAACTCCCAGTTTTCGTTGCCATAAGAGCGGAACCAGTTACCTGAGTCATCATGCCATTCATAAGCGTAGCGGACGGCGATGCGGTTCCCGCCAAACGCCCACAGTTCTTTAATGAGGCGGTACTCATGTTCTTTTTTCCATTTACGGGCGAGGAACCCTTCGGCCTCTTCGCGGTTATTGGCGAATTCGGCACGGTTACGCCATTTGGTATCCAGCGAATAAGCCAGGGCAACCTTTGCCGCGTCGCGGGAGTTCCAGCCATCTTCAGCCAGACGAACTTTCTCGATAGCAGTTTCCAGCGAAAATGGCGGAAGCGGCGGGCGTACTTGTGTATCGGTCATGGTAAAACTCCTGTTAATTCTGGTGAAGAGACAATAAAAAGGTTCGTTACTCAGGCCCCGTCAGAGGCGCGTTCCAGTAAAACTTTTGCCATTTCCCGTGCGTTGTCAGCGGCGTTCCGGTCGCCCATCACATATGTCATGGTGATAGCCCCCTCTATCAGAATCAGCAGCTGTCTGGCCAGAACGGCAGGGTGTTCTGTGTCCGTCTGCCCGCTGAGCTCGAGCGCATAATCCAGCAGTTTTTGCTTATGCATTTTCGCTATCTGACGAACGGGATCGTCCGGGTCTCCCACTTCCCCGGCTGTGTTGATAAAGGCACAGCCCCGGAACCCCTCGGACTCAAACCAGCTCTTCAGAACGGTGAACATATTCAGAATGCGCTCCTGAGGCGTGTCGCCTTTATCAGACTCGGTTCTGAACCACTGCATCCACCGTTCGTCACGCTCGTTCAACGCGGCAGACGCCACGTCCTCCTTGTTCGCGAAATGGCGATAAATACTTTTCCTTGCGACGCCCGAGGTCTTCACCAGAAGGTCCATGCCCATGGCATGGATACCGTTCTGGTAGATGAGCTGCTCGGCGGTGGCGAGGATTTTTTCTCGTGTATCACTTGGCTTCTTGTTCATGCCCTAAAGGTAGAACGATCGTTCTACCTCGTCAAGCGCTCTTTTCTGGATTATTTCTTTCAGATGGGGTGGCGGGTGAAAAGAACTTTTAAATCAATGCATAAATGATGAGTGGAATTTTCATCCCCGGGGGGTTTTGGCAAATAAAAGGCGATCAGGGACATTCAACGTATTCCGGACGGGGAGCAGCTCGTTTCGTTTGAACGCTGTCCAGAGAAATACCGGGATGCGCGCCGTGAACGGTAAGCCTTTAACCCGTCGGATAGGTGTAGCGCCTGATTTGGACGCGGATGCGGTATGTTCCTGCGCACATCTTCTGAAGCCGCACTTTAGCAAGTGCGGCCTGGAATGCTATGAACCTTTTCTGTTTCGGAATGCGGCCACTTTCATACGATTACCGCAGGTGGCCATACTGCACCAGCGACGGCGGTGCGATTTGCTCAAATCGTGAAAAAGTAGAATACAGTCATGGGCTTCACACTGGCGTACATATTCAAATTTGTCATCCGTGACGAGTTTTACCAGCGCGTCGGCAACCGGCCAGAGCAGCCTGGCAGGACTGTCGACGCCGGAGTGAACATCGACACGATATCGCCCTGCATCCTTCTCCCATGTCAGCCTGGCTTCTGGCCGTCCATTTTCAAGAACCCTGTTGATGACCGTGAGCTCAGCCTCACGAGATTGCATCGCAGCATGCACTACCGCCCGGGCGGCATCGCGCAGCTGGCGAGCCTCCGCCAGTAATTCAGGCGGAGCTTCAGTTCCTTTCGGCACCAGGCCCGTCGTTTCCAGCCAGTCGATAACGCTTTGAGCATTATCAAAGCAGTCATGCCGGTTTTCGCCCGTTCCGTATTCACTGTTAATGAAGTCCAGCGCGAGGTTATCGGCCAGGAAGAGAGGCGGGGAAGAACGTTTTTTAATTTCCATGCGCACCTGTAACCCGTTAAATAATTTTGACAGGTTACCAGATTTATGTGTAACCTTCAATTAACCACTTTAACGGTTACAAAGGATTTCCTATGACGTCTCCACATTCGGGTGTATCAACTGTCAATAACACGCCAGCGCAGGTGCATTACCGCTACAAACAGGCGGGCGATGTTAACGTTTTTTACCGTGAGGCTGGCGATCCGGCATCGCCCGTTCTGCTGATGCTGCATGGTTTTGCAGGCTCATCATTTATGTTCCGCGACCTTATTGCCCAGCTGGCCGATCGTTACCATCTGATCGCGCCAGATTTGCCGGCTTTCGGTTTCACCGAGTCGCCAGCGCGCGGTGACTACGCGTATACCTTTGACCAGCTGGCTGAAACCATTGACCAGTTTACTGAAGCGCTCGGCCTCGACGCCTATGCCCTGATGGTTCACGACTACGGCGCTCCTGTCGGGTGGCGACTTGCCCTGGCGCATCCGCAGCGGGTTACCGCCATCATTTCCCAGAATGGCAATGCTTATGAAGAGGGTCTGGGAGAGGCCTGGGCGCCTATTCAGAAATACTGGGCCGACCCCGCCCCCGAAAACCGCAGCGCACTGCGTGATTTTCCGACGCCTGCGTCAATCAAATGGCAGTATCTGGAAGGCGTAACCGATCCAGGCCTGGTTTCCCCGGATGGCTACTCGCTTGAAGGGATGCAGGTTTTACGGCCGGGCAATGCCGAGATCCAGCTCGATTTACTGCTGGATTACGCCTCGAATGTGCGTATGTATCCTCAGTTTCAGCAGTATTTCAGGGAGTATCAGCCGCCTTTACTGGCGGTCTGGGGAAAACATGATCCGTTTTTCATGCCCGCAGGTGCCGAAGCCTGGAAGCGTGATATTCCGAACGCCCGGATAAACTTCTATGAAACCGGTCACTTCGCGCTTGAAACCCATGCGAAAGAGATAGGCGATGATATCCGGGAATTTCTTGACCACCACATTGTTCAGGCGGGTAAGCAGTAATGGCGACAGGATTCGCTTAAAACAAAATCGGGACCCAGTATGAGCTTTATGGGGGCATGGCTGCCGGAGCGTAGAAACAGATTTTACACACCGCAGTCGTGCTTGCCAGAGAGCGACCCTACCAGCCCGAAGCGTTCAAAAAGAGGACAGAAATAATGTCATTGACTCATGGTGTACAACATATTGGCTTAGCCGTTGCAAAACTTGAAGAGAGCGCGGCGTTCTTCACTGACCTGCTGGGCTGGCAGGAAGTAAAACGACGTGAAGATTATCCGGCCATCTTCGTAAAAGACGGGGCACTGACGCTCACGCTCTGGAAAACGCAGACAGAAGCGCCCGTTCAGTTCGATCGTAAAAATAATGTCGGACTTCATCACCTGGCTTTGCGGGTCGAAACCAAAGACGGTCTCTATCAGATCCTTGAAGTGTTAAAAGCAAATCAGGTCGAAATTGAATTCGAACCCACATTGCTTCGCGAAGGACCCTCAATGCACATGATGTGCTATGAGCCGAGTGGCATACGAATTGAATTCTATTATCCTGGCTGAGTCATTTCCGGCGACCTGTAACGAGGGCCTGATTGTGATGCTTATCAGCGTAAAGAACCTGGCGGTAATGGCTCAGGCGGATCGCCGTCCTTTTAGCGCTCTTGCTGACAGCCAGATTCAAAGGCTTCGCTATTAACTTGCTGGAATCAGGAGTTGCGGTAAACGATCGCAGGAGGGGTTCCATGCAGAAGACACGCAGTATTTTTCATGACGGCGAGCGTGCAGTTCAGGTGCGAACCGGAGCTTGAACCGGGTGAGGTTTGTCCATTATATGGACGGGAAATCTTCCTGAACAGGTTGACGGTCCGCTTTGAGCGAGAAGCGGACGTTATATGTATCAGTAAAAAAGTGCTGATTTCTTGTTCAATCCCTGTTAACTTGAATCACAATGAAAACAATCTCTGTGCTATTACATTCAATTATTATCATCACCTATCGAATTCAGGTGGGATAACGTTCGCCATTTTCCCGCCGGTAAGGCGGGCCTTACCGGTAACAATCCAGTGAGGCAAATAATGGACACAAATACAGTAGCGCCGCCTGAAAAGCCTGTTTTGCACCTGTTATGTGGAAAAATCGCATCAGGAAAATCCACATTATCAGCAAAATTAGGAGCATCCCCCAGGACTGTAATTGTCAGCGAGGATCACTGGCTGGCTGCCCTCTTTACCAGTGAAATGCAATCCATATCTGATTATGTGCAATGTTCATTAAGACTCAGAAATGCTATGAAGCCTCATCTGGTGTCACTACTAAAAGCTGGTTTATCAGTAGTTCTTGATTTCCCTGCAAACACACGAACGAATCGTGAATGGATGATGAGCATTATTAGGGAGTCAGGGGCCAGTAATCAACTGCACTATCTGAACGTATCTAATGAAGTATGCAAATCACGCTTACGCGCCCGTAATGCAGAAGGACAACATGAGTTTTCTGCTTCAGATCAACAATTTGAAATCATAACGCGTTATTTTTCAGAACCAGCAGCTGATGAAGGGTTTACTATTATTGAGTACAGCTGAATCTGCCTTACTGCACACAAGTCGTCAGCTGGCGACTTTAATAATTTTTAAAGCCAGACACGAATCTACGGTGTATTCAACGTCTCCTCCTGGCACCAGGCGAACAAGCTAAGTGAGCATAAAGTGCGCTTTGAGCGAGATGCGGACGATATACACTGTTGACGAGGCAAGAAAATACATTCTCGTTGTGCGTTTGCAGACTGCACGTTATGTTTATATGGAAATCCCATATGAGGGTTTAAATTTTATTAAAAAGTGAATATATGCGTACTCGACCAGCCTCTCGATTGATAGTCCTTTCACCTGAACGTCATGTGCTGCTCTTCAGGTTTTGCCATACAGAGGATGCTCTGGAGGGAAAAACATATTGGGCTACGCCAGGGGGAGGTCTAGAGCAAAACGAGTCTTTTGAGCAGGCAGCGTTACGTGAATTATTTGAAGAAACGGGACTGGCAAGAGCAACGGCGGGTCCACAAATAGCGTCCAGAACCTTCCCTATGATGCTGCCAGATGGTGAGAACGTTCTTGCTGAAGAACGTTTCTTTATCATCAATACAGATGATTCAGATATTGACCGCTCAGGCTGGAGTGACAACGAAAAAGGTGTCATTCGCGATCACTACTGGTGGTCCTTAGAAGAACTCAAACAAACCAATGAAATTATCTTCCCACTCGATTTGATAATTAACATACTTGAGGGCTTCACCAGCACATAACTCCCTGAAATTGCCTGAAGTTCGCTTCAGATAAGAAGCGGACCGTGCAGTTGCACGCGCGGAGTAAGCCGCTTTTAATTTGGACATAACCCAGTGGGTGCTTTTAACGGTCCACAATCATCGAAACCATACGCCTGATAGCCTTTACTCTTCATGCAGGAAGTCACGGTGGCTCTTCTTTTTACCATGTCTTCAACAGTTTCATTTTTATGTACAACATTTAAACTCCAATTTTTGTCGTCGAGGTTATCGCGTCGATCGACACCGCAGCTGTAGAGTGCTTCCTTTCGTTCACGAAAGTTTGTTTGCCCTGTTGAATCCACTTTTTGAAAGAGTTGTATCCAGGGAACAGAGGTGTAGTTGGTAGAATCCATATCCGCCACTACGCAGCCTGTTAAAGTCAGTATACCCGTCAATAAAACACTCATTCGAAAAAGCATAATCATCCCAAATTTTCCCCAGTAAAAGGCAACCCTGAGAATATCGCATCGACTCGCTTTATCTCTACACGTGTGTGGGTAAAAACGGGACACAGCGGACAGGGATGCCAGTCAGGGCTGCTTCGATTGACCTTCATCAACGCAATGGAATCAGGAGTAGCGGGCCTTAACTTTTCAACTATACGCCTTTAACTCGTCAGCATTGATGTTCGCCAGCAGTGAAGCCTTCAGATGCGGGAATGCTGCAAGATATCGGGAAATCAGGTTGAATCCTGCGGTATATCCCAGCCACCTGGGTAAATCCCCGGTGCCGAAAAACCAGGCATTATGGTCGTAATCACTGCGAGACCAGTTTTCAACGAGCAGTTGACGGTAGGGCTGAATCATCTCCGCGTTGAGGCTTTCCCAGGGTTCAGGTTCACCGCCAAAAAGTTCAAGCGAAAAATGGCCCGCGAGTCCTTCAGAGACGAGCACCTCCCCCAACGTTGAGCCGTATCCCGGCCCGGCCCACCGCGCAGCATGGTGGAGTTCATGAGCAAACAGCCGTTCAAAAGAGTGCGCTTCATTTTTGCAGAATGCCGGACTTTCAGGATCTACGGTTAAATAGACAATGCCCGCCTCAGGACAAAACCCGAGATGCCCTTTTTCAGGGATAACAAATTTCCCGGCTTTAACCACCACATCCAGAGAAGGTATCGGCATCAGCTTTTGAACGTGCTCGTACGTTTCAGTCAGGCTGGTTTGCAGCCAGTCACAGTGGGCGGAGAGTTTCTTCTGAGCATTCAGGATATGCAGGGACATGTGAGACATTAAGATACCCTCCAGGCAAAAATCATTATCCTCATGATAACAGAGATAAAGTGTCTGTCATGGTATTGTTCAACGGGGGTGGACGCCTTACCTGTAATATCTGCGTCTGGCAGGGTGTATAACAACACAGGCTCCTGCCTTGCAGGCTCAAAGCATGGACTTATCTGTTCCTGATATGCCATGATGGGAATGAGTTAAATTTTTGTATTAACGTTAAGATTACGTTCAATACAAAAGGGCATAGTTATTCAGGCGATGAGCGATGGCGTATTTGGATTATTTATTAACATTTATAGAAAGCAATCCGGCTCTGGCCATTGGTTTTAATCTAATTCTGTTAGTCATTTCAGGCTTCTTCGCGCACCTTATGTGCAAATTCCTGCTCATCAAGGTAGTGCGTAAGGTCTTCTTTTCCAGCCATAAACAGGACGTACCGCTGGAAAAAGATCGCCGTATCGCTGAAAAGCTGTCTAATTTTATCCCGGTCATCATTGTTTATTATGTCCTGCAGTTTATGCCGAATATGCCGGCATCGCTGGTGACGGCCATTAATACCATTTGCGGGATTTTATTCTTTATTTTCCTCTCTGTTTTCTTTAATGAATTGCTCGATAT
>Ga0209795_10001790_pt1 | contig 12694 bp, 10 predicted proteins | sample AgamicOrMarz_FD_187166 | JGI IMG/M metagenome (GOLD analysis project Ga0209795, IMG submission 187166) | Agave microbial communities from Guanajuato, Mexico - Or.Ma.rz (SPAdes) (version 2) | ecosystem: Host-associated > Plants > Phyllosphere > Phylloplane/Leaf | place: Guanajuato, Mexico...
CCGGGCTGTCAGTCATTGGACCGCTGCGCCAGATGCCGTTAAAGCCCTGCGCCAGCGCGGCCATCTGCATCGCCATCACGGCACAGCCCGCCGACACCAGTTGCTCCCAGTGCGGCACTTTCGGGTGATCTTCGCATTTGGCGACCACCGCAATGATCATCGGCGCGCGGAACGGGCCGGAGCGGGCTTTTTCGATGCCCTTTTCATCCAGACCGGCCGCTATCGCGCCTTTCTCCAGCAGCTGGCTGAAGCGCTCGCGCCCTTCGCCTTCAATGACAAAGAAGCGCCACGGCTGGAGCGTGCCATGATCCGGCGCGCGCATCCCCGCCTGTAAAATACTTTTCAGTTGGTCCCCCGCCGGGGCCGGTTCGGTCAGGCGGGAGGCACTACGACGGTTAACGAGCAGTTCAAGTGCATCCATTAGTTAACTCCTGTCATCAAATTTATGCATAAAATTAACACGGCAGGAGATTTTGTTACAGCGACGGCCGCGGATCTTGCTGACAAGTTGCCGCGGTGTAATTAGGATAACCGCACATTCCGCTCAGGGTAGCGGGGGTTGTTAATCAGGACAGGAAGAATACATGCGAACCCTTTGGCATTTCATTGCTGGTTTTTTTAAATGGACATGGCGATTGCTCAATTTCGTCCGTGAACTGGTGCTCAACCTTTTCTTTATCTTTTTAATCGTGGTGTGCGTCGGCATCTGGATGCAGGTGAAGAGCAGCACTGCCGAGCACAGCAACCGTGGCGCGTTGTTACTGGATATCGCCGGCGTAGTGGTGGATAAGCCTTCCAGCAGCAGTAAACTGGGCGTGCTGGGCCGTCAGCTGTTTGGCGCCAGTTCCGATCGCTTACAGGAAAATTCGCTGTTTGATATTGTCGAGACCATTCGCCAGGCGAAAGACGATCGCAATATCACCGGTATCGTGATGGATCTGAAAGATTTCGCCGGTGCCGATCAGCCGTCGATGCAGTACATCGGCAAAGCGCTGCGCGAATTCCGCGACAGCGGCAAACCGGTCTATGCGGTAGGCGATAACTTCAGCCAGGGTCAGTATTACCTTGCCAGCTTCGCCAATAAAATCTTCCTCTCGCCGCAGGGCGTGGTGGATCTGCATGGCTTTGCCACTAACGGTCTGTACTACAAATCGCTGCTGGAAAAACTGAAGGTCTCCACGCATGTGTTCCGCGTCGGGACGTATAAATCCGCCGTCGAGCCGTTTATCCGCGATGATATGTCCCCTGCCGCCCGTGACGCTGACAGTCGCTGGGTGGGTGAACTGTGGCAGAACTACCTGAACACCATCGCCGCTAACCGTCAGGTATCGGCGCAGCAGATCTTCCCTGGGGCGCAGGCGGTGCTGGACGGGCTGAACAAAGTGGGTGGCGATACGGCGAAATATGCCCTCGATAACAAACTGGTGGATCAGCTCGCCTCCAGCGCCGAGGTCGAAAAAGCGCTCAGCAAACAGTTTGGCTGGAGCGACGCCGATAAGAATTACAGCGCCATCAGCTACTACGATTACGCGCTGAAAAAACAGAGCGAAAACGGTGACAGCGTGGCGGTGATCTTCGCCAACGGCGCGATCATGGACGGTGAAGAAACCCCGGGTAACGTCGGCGGTGATACCACGGCCTCGCAGATCCGCGATGCACGCCTCGATCCGAAAGTGAAAGCCATTGTCCTGCGCGTCAACAGCCCTGGCGGCAGCGTCAGCGCCTCTGAGGTGATCCGCGCCGAACTGGCCGCTGCCAAAGCAGCAGGCAAGCCGGTGGTGGTGTCGATGGGCGGTATGGCCGCGTCCGGCGGTTACTGGATCTCCACCCCGGCTAACTATATTGTCGCGAACCCGAGCACCCTAACCGGCTCGATTGGCATCTTCGGGGTGATCAACACCTTTGAAAACAGCCTCGACAGCGTAGGTGTGCATACCGATGGCGTGGCGACCTCGCCGCTGGCGGATGTGGCAGTCACGAAAGCGCTGCCGCCGGAAGTGCAGCAGATGATGCAGTTGAGCATCGAGAGCGGCTATAAACGCTTCCTGTCGATTGTATCCCAGTCGCGCAATAAGACGCCGGAGCAGATCGATCAGATTGCACAGGGCCACGTCTGGACCGGTCAGGACGCGAAAGCGAACGGTCTGGTGGATGCACTCGGTGATTTCGACGATGCGGTGGCAAAAGCGGCTGAACTGGCGAAGCTCAAGCAGTGGCACATCGATTATTATCAGGATGAGCCGACCCTCTTCGATCAGGTGGTCGATAGCATGTCCGCCAGTGTTCGCGCGGCGATGCCGTCGGCGTTACAGGCGTATCTGCCTGCTCCGCTGGCCCCGGTTGCCGGCGTCGTGAAAGCGGAAAGCGATAAACTGGCGGCGTTTAACGATCCGCAAAACCGCTATGCGTTTTGCCTGACCTGCGCTAACGTTCGCTGATAACCCATCCCCTCAGCCTTGAGGGGATTTTTTTATGGCTATGAAACAGAACACCATGCAAAAGAAATCGATTTATGTCGCCTACACTGGCGGTACTATCGGGATGCAGCGCTCCGAGCAGGGCTATATTCCGGTTTCCGGTCATCTTCAACGCCAGCTGGCGCTGATGCCGGAGTTCCACCGCCAGGAGATGCCTGACTTCACCATTCACGAATACCATCCGCTGATGGACTCTTCCGATATGACGCCGCAGGACTGGCAGCATATCGCCGAAGATATTAAATCGAACTACGACCGCTACGATGGTTTTGTCATTTTGCACGGCACCGACACCATGGCGTTCACCGCATCGGCGTTGTCGTTCATGCTGGAGAATCTCGGTAAACCGGTAATTGTGACAGGGTCACAAATACCGCTGGCAGAACTGCGATCTGACGGGCAGATTAACCTGCTCAATTCGCTGTATATCGCGGCCAATTATCCGATTAACGAAGTGACTCTGTTCTTCAACAATCGTCTGTTCCGCGGTAACCGCACGACTAAAGCCCATGCCGATGGCTTCGATGCTTTCGCCTCGCCTAACCTGCAACCCTTGCTGGAGGCAGGTATTCATATTCGCCGCCTCGGCACGCCACCTGCGCCGCACGGTAACGGGGAGCTGATTGTGCATCCCATCACCCCGCAGCCGATAGGCGTGGTGACCATTTATCCGGGCATTTCTGCCGACGTGGTGCGCAATTTCCTGCGCCAGCCGGTGAAAGCCCTGATCCTGCGCTCCTATGGCGTCGGCAATGCGCCCCAAAACAGCGAGTTCCTGAAAGAGTTACAGGCGGCGAGCGAGCGTGGCATCGTGGTGATCAACCTGACGCAGTGCATGTCCGGCAAGGTGAATATGGGCGGCTACGCCACCGGTAACGCGCTGGCCCATGCGGGAGTGATCGGCGGCGCGGACATGACGGTAGAAGCAACCCTGACTAAACTTCACTACCTGTTAAGTCAGGATCTGGATGTACAGGCCATCCGTGAAGCGATGACGGTCAATTTGCGCGGCGAACTGACGCCGGACGAGTAAGGAGCAGGACATGACCCGGGCACTACTGTTAGTGGATTTACAGAACGATTTTTGCGCCGGTGGCGCGCTGGCGGTCGCCGGGGGTGACAGCACCGTAGATATCGCCAATGCGCTCATCGAGTGGTGTAAAGCGCGCGGCGACGCCGTGGTGGCAAGCCAGGACTGGCATCCTGCAAACCATGGCAGCTTTGCCAGCCAGCAAAACGTCGAGCCCTATGCTGAAGGATTGCTGGACGGTCTGCCGCAGACGTTCTGGCCGGATCATTGCGTGCAAAACACCGAAGGCGCGGCGCTGCATCCGCTGTTACAGGCGAAAGCCATCGACGCGGTATTTCATAAAGGCGAAAATCCGGCGATTGACAGCTACAGCGCTTTTTTTGATAACGGTCACCGGCAGAAAACGCAGCTCGACGACTGGCTGCGTCACCATAACGTCAGCGAGTTGATCGTCCTGGGGCTGGCTACCGACTACTGCGTGAAGTTCACCGTGCTGGATGCGCTGACGCTGGGCTACAGCGTGAATGTCATCACCGATGGCTGTCGCGGCGTCAATCTGCATGCGCAGGACAGCGCACAGGCGTTTATGGAGATGGCGGCGGCGGGTGCCACGCTGTATACGCTGGCAGACTGGTCAGAGACCCACGCCTGAACAGGTCGGGGGAGGATCCTCCCCCGCCTCTTCGTTACTTGAAGGTGGCGATGGGTTTTGGCGTAATGCCAAAATCTTCTTTCAGCTGCTGCTTACTTTTCATCACCATCTGACCGTTGGTGTCGATGGTCATATGCTGGGCATCGGTGTTATGCCGCGCCTGCCAGAGCATGACCAGTTGCAGGCTGTTCTCTTTCTGCTCGGGGGTCAGCGCCACGCCATCGGGCCATTTCCCCAGCTCTACTGCCGTCGCCAGACGCTGATACACTTCCGGCGTTAAACTGTTAACAAGCTCATCCACATTCACGATAGAACATCTCCGCATGGAATAATTTGCTGAATCGATTCTCTAACCTTTAATCTGCTCGCCATTGTCGTCATCGGTGAAGCTCAGCGACGCCGAATTGACGCAAAAACGTTCGCCGGTCGGCTGCGGACCATCCGGGAAAACATGCCCCAGATGCGCATCACAGTTACCACAGCGGATTTCAGTACGCTGCATACCGTGGGAGTAATCATTCAGGTATTTAATGGCCTCATCGCTGACCGGTTTGTAAAAACTCGGCCAGCCGCAGCCGGAATCATATTTGCTCTGGGCGTTGAACAGCGGCGCATCGCAGATTAAACAGTGATATACGCCATCGCGTTTGTTGTGCAGCAGACGCCCCGTGAAAGGTGGTTCTGTGCCATGATTCTGCGTGACATAGAACTGCATTTCAGTGAGGTTTTTTTTCAGGTCGTCCTGGGAGGGATCATTAGCCATATGCTTACTTCTCGCGTTGATGACATTCACATCTTTTCTTTGATTCTAACAAAACATTAACAGGCAGGCGTCTACTTTTGTTCTAAACTTAGTCGTTGCGAAATCGCAGCCAGGTAATTGTGATCTGTTTCACATATTTATCTCGCATGACCTTTAAAATTCCAGCCGGCGGCCCCATGTGGGTAGCAGCCCATTGGAAAAGTGAGGCGACTCAGTCGCGCAAAGGTTGTGCACAGGATTGATTTGTCGCAATGATTGACACGATTCCGCTTGACGCTGCGTAAGGTTTTTGTAATTTTACAGCCAACCTTTTATTCACTAACAAATAGCTGGTGGAATATATGACTATCAAAGTAGGTATCAACGGTTTTGGCCGTATCGGTCGCATTGTTTTCCGTGCTGCGCAGGAACGTTCTGACATCGAAATCGTTGGCATCAACGATCTCCTGGACGCTGAGTACATGGCGTACATGCTGAAATATGACTCAACTCACGGTCGTTTCAACGGCACCGTTGAAGTCAAAGACGGCCACCTGGTTGTTAACGGCAAAACCATCCGTGTTACCGCTGAAAAAGACCCGGCTAACCTGAAATGGGGCGAAATCGGCGTTGACGTTGTTGCTGAAGCTACCGGTATCTTCCTGACCGACGAAACTGCTCGTAAGCACATCACCGCTGGCGCGAAGAAAGTGGTTCTGACTGGTCCTTCTAAAGACAACACCCCGATGTTTGTTAAAGGCGCTAACTTTGACAAATACGAAGGCCAGGACATCGTTTCTAACGCATCCTGCACCACCAACTGCCTGGCTCCGCTGGCAAAAGTTATCAACGACAACTTCGGTATCGTTGAAGGTCTGATGACCACTGTTCACGCAACTACCGCTACTCAGAAAACCGTTGATGGCCCGTCTCACAAAGACTGGCGCGGCGGCCGCGGCGCATCTCAGAACATCATCCCGTCCTCTACCGGTGCTGCTAAAGCTGTAGGTAAAGTACTGCCAGAACTGAACGGCAAACTGACTGGTATGGCGTTCCGCGTTCCGACTCCGAACGTATCTGTTGTTGACCTGACCGTTCGTCTGGAAAAAGCAGCCTCTTACGAAGAAATCAAGAAAGCCATCAAAGCCGCTTCTGAAGGCGAAATGAAAGGCGTTCTGGGTTACACCGAAGACGACGTTGTTTCTACCGACTTCAACGGCGAAGTTTGCACTTCCGTGTTCGATGCTAAAGCTGGTATCGCACTGAATGACAACTTCGTGAAACTGGTTTCCTGGTACGACAACGAAACTGGCTACTCCAACAAAGTTCTGGACCTGATCGCTCACATCTCCAAATAAGTTGAGATGAGAATCTGATCCAAAAGAGCGACTTCGGTCGCTCTTTTTTTTGCATTGAAGACAGAGGATTGAGGAATATCATGATGATTACTAAAATTTTTGCTCTTCCGGTCGTTGACCAGTTCACCACCGCCCTTTCCCGTCGCGTGCTGGACGATCTGGACCTCATTGTTGTCGATCACCCGCAGGTAAAAGCCTCGTTTGCCTTGCAGGGCGCACATCTGCTCTCCTGGAAACCGGCGGGCGCTGAAGAAGTGCTGTGGCTGAGCGATATTACCCCGTTCAAACATGGCGTGGCGCTGCGCGGCGGCGTGCCGATCTGCTGGCCGTGGTTTGGCCCGGCGGCAAAAGAAGGCCTGCCGGCGCACGGTTTTGCCCGTAACCTGCCGTGGACGCTTAAAGCCCATAACGAAGACGATAACGGCGTGGTGCTGACCTTTGAACTGCAAAGCAGCGATGCGACCCGTCAGTACTGGCCGCATGATTTCACGCTGTACGCCCGCTTTAAGCTCGGCAAGACCTGTGAAATCGAACTGGAAGCCCACGGCGAATTCGAAACCTTCTCTGCGCTGCACACTTACTTCAATGTTGGCGATATCAGCACAGTAAAAGTCAGCGGGCTGGGCGATCGTTTCATCGATAAAGTGAACGGCGCGAAAGAAGACGTGCTGGAGGGCGGTGTGCAGACCTTCCCGGACCGTACCGACCGCGTGTACCTGAATCCGGAAGCGTGCAGCATCATCAACGATGGCGCGTTAAACCGCACCATTGAAGTGATCCACCATCATCACTGTAACGTGGTTGGCTGGAACCCAGGCCCGGCGCTGTCGACCAGCATGGGTGATATGCCGGACGACGGCTACAAGACCTTTGTGTGCGTGGAAACCGCCTGCGCCACTAAAGCCCAGAAAGCGACGGAAGAAAAACCGTCCCGTCTGGCACAGACCATTCGCGTCATTAAACGCTAAGCAGCTTCCCCTCTCCACAGAGAGGGGATATTTACACTACGTCCAGTGGGGTTTTACGCCCCGGTGCCGGAAACGCCTGATCCAGCAGGGCAATAGCCTCGTCGGACAGCTGAAACGCCAGCGCAGCGGCATTTTCCTCCACATGATCCACGCTTGATGCTTTCGGTATCGCCATTACGCCCGGCTGACGGATCGCCCATGCCAGTAAAACCTGAGCGGGCGTAGCCTGATGCGCATGGGCCACGTCCTGTACGGCGCGGCTGTTGAACAGATCATCACGCAACCGTCCGGCCTGCGCCAGCGGACAGTAGGCCATCACCGGTATGTGCTGTTGCTGACACCAGGGCAGCAGATCGAATTCGATACCGCGCGATCCCAGATGATAGAGCACCTGATTAGTGGCACAGGCCTTGCCGCCCGTTACGCCGTACAATTCCTGCATATCGTCATAATCGAGATTCGACACCCCCCAGCGGCGAATTTTGCCCTGGCGGATCAGCGTTTCCATCGCCTCGACAGTTTCAGCAAGAGAATAATTGCCCCGCCAGTGCAACAGATAGAGATCGAGATAATCCGTTTTCAGACGGCGCAGGCTGGCGTCGCAGGCGGCAACGGCTTTTTGTCCGCCGGCATTCCACGGATAGACTTTCGACACCAGGAACACCTGCTCCCGGCGGCCCTGTAACGCCTCGCCGACCACCTCTTCCGCACCGCCATCGGCATACATTTCAGCGGTGTCGATCAGCGTCAGTCCGGCGTCAATGCCTACGCGCAGAGCAGCGATCTCCTTTTGCCGCTGACCGGCATTTTCACCCATATACCAGGTGCCCTGTCCGATGGCAGGCAGTGCAAGTCCATGTTCAAACATCACGGTATTGTCGCTCATGCTCTCCTCCTGTGATTATTATCCCACCCTAATGCAAACAGGGCGCAAGCGCCCTGTTTTTATTCACTGCGTGTACACTACGATTGCACAATCAGAAGCTGTAGGTAACCCCGGCAGACAGTGCGCCCGCCCAGGATTTATCCACCATCGGGCTGTCTTTCACTTCGCTGGACAGATGCGTGTAACGGCCCACGCCGTAGACGCTCCAGTCATCAGACAGCTTGTAGCTGGCGCTCAGCTCCAGATACGGACTCCAGTCGCTGTCCGGATCGTAACGATCAAGCCCACTGCGGCGGGATTCCTTGCCGGAGACACCGTAGTAGTATTCATTCATGTTTTCGCTGCTCCACTCAACCCCGATACCCGGCGTTAACGTCAGGCCGCCGTTGGTGTAGCGATAGAGCCATGCCAGATCCCAGGAGATACCGTTGCTGTTATCCAGGGTATCGCCTGCCAGGCTGGTGCGCAGGAAACCATACTGCGTGTTATGCACGTAAGACAAACCCGCCATCAGCGTTGCTTTACGTTTATCAAGCTGACGCAGCTGCCAGTTGTCGCTGTCTTTTGGTTTGAACTCAAACGGGGAGTAATAGGCGGTAACAGAGAGTTTATCGCTCTCATCGTTCCACAGGTAATAGCCGCCGCCCAGACCGCGGAACCAGAAATCATCCCCTTCATAGGTGATAACCGGAACCGGAACCACTTTGCGGTCGTAGTCCTTATACGGCGTTTCAAGGACACCAACACCGGCACCTAACGAGAACTTATTATCAGCCAGGGCTGAAGTGGCTGTGATGGCGGTCAGAACACCCAGCGCCAGAACTTTGAATTTGGTCACAATCCTTTCTTTCCTATCGTCAAATAATGGGGCCAATGAAGTGTAACTGCCCGCGCCATGCTTCCCAAATTTTTTTACCCGAATATTACAAAACTAAACACATCATCTTGCGGTCTCAAAATGACAGTGCGTTGACAGCGACATGACGCTGCGATAAAGCGCTGGTGCGGGCTTTACGACGAATTTGAAAAACATCAGATGAGTTATTGATAAGTCATTGAAATTGGTTTGCGGTGGCATGCAAGTTTTGCAAATGCCATCTACGCTTAATTTTAAGAAGGTGTATCGCGAGCACGCGAGCGCCGGGCGTCCTGTCACCTGGCCGCGGGTTGCTGATACTCATCAGCAACGTTCAACCTACCTCTTCCGGGAGCCTCCACTATTCATACGAACGGCTCTTAACCTGTGCTAAAAAACGAAAGGACGGCATGCCATGAATATATTCGATCACTATCGCCAGCGATATGAAGCTGCCAAGGACGAAGAGTTCACACTGCAGGAGTTTCTTTCCATATGTCGGCAGGATCGCAGCGCCTATGCCAATGCGGCAGAACGTCTGTTGATGGCCATCGGCGAGCCCGTGATGGTGGATACTGCGCTGGAGCCACGGCTTTCCCGTCTGTTTTCGAACAGGGTAATTGGACGCTACCCCGCCTTTGAAGAGTTCTATGGCATGGAAGAGGCCATAGAACAAATCGTTTCTTATCTCAAACACGCCGCTCAAGGGCTGGAAGAGAAGAAACAGATCCTTTATTTACTCGGCCCGGTGGGTGGCGGTAAATCGTCGCTGGCCGAGCGCCTGAAATCCTTAATGCAGCGCGTCCCTATTTACGTGCTGAGCGCCAACGGCGAGCGCAGCCCGGTCAACGACCATCCGCTGTGCCTGTTTAATCCGCAGGAAGACGCGCAAATTCTGGAAAAAGAGTACAACGTGCCGCGGCGTTATCTGGGCACCATTATGTCGCCGTGGGCGGCGAAGCGGCTGCATGAGTTTGGCGGCGACATCACCAAATTCCGCGTCGTCAAAGTCTGGCCGTCAATTCTGGAGCAGATCGCCATTGCCAAAACCGAGCCTGGGGATGAAAACAACCAGGATATCTCGGCGCTGGTGGGTAAAGTCGATATTCGTAAACTGGAAAACCACGCGCAGAACGATCCGGATGCGTACGGCTATTCCGGCGCACTGTGCCGCGCCAACCAGGGCATAATGGAATTCGTCGAGATGTTTAAAGCGCCGATCAAGGTGCTGCATCCCCTGCTGACAGCAACCCAGGAAGGCAACTACAACGGGACCGAGGGCATCTCCGCCCTGCCGTTTAACGGCATTATTCTTGCGCACTCGAACGAATCCGAATGGGTGACGTTCCGCAACAACAAGAATAACGAAGCTTTCCTCGACCGTGTCTATATCGTGAAGGTGCCGTATTGCCTGCGTATCTCGGAAGAGATGAAAATCTACGAGAAACTGCTCAACCACAGCGAGCTGACGCATGCCCCTTGCGCACCGGGAACGCTGGAAACGCTGTCGCGCTTCTCGATCCTCTCGCGCCTGAAAGAGCCGGAAAACTCCAGCATTTATTCAAAAATGCGCGTCTATGACGGCGAAAGCCTGAAAGACACCGATCCGAAAGCGAAATCCTACCAGGAGTATCGTGACTACGCGGGCGTGGACGAAGGCATGAACGGTCTGTCGACACGTTTTGCCTTCAAAATTTTGTCCCGCGTCTTCAACTTCGATCATACCGAAGTGGCCGCCAACCCGGTGCACCTGTTCTATGTGCTGGAGCAGCAGATCGAGCGCGAGCAGTTCCCACAGGAGCAGGCCGAGCGCTATCTGGAGTTCCTCAAAGGCTATCTGATCCCGAAATACGCCGAATTTATCGGTAAAGAGATCCAGACCGCCTATCTGGAATCCTATTCGGAATACGGGCAGAACATTTTCGACCGTTACGTCACCTATGCCGACTTCTGGATCCAGGATCAGGAATACCGTGATCCAGATACCGGACAGCTGTTCGATCGTGAATCGCTGAACGCCGAACTGGAAAAAATCGAGAAGCCTGCCGGGATCAGCAACCCGAAAGACTTCCGTAACGAGATCGTTAACTTTGTGCTGCGCGCCCGGGCAAATATCAGTGGCCGTAACCCGAACTGGACCAGCTACGAGAAACTGCGCACGGTGATCGAGAAGAAAATGTTCTCGAATACCGAAGAGCTGTTGCCGGTGATCTCCTTTAACGCCAAAACCTCAACCGACGAGCAGAAGAAACACGACGATTTTGTCGATCGCATGATGGAAAAAGGCTATACCCGTAAGCAGGTTCGTCTGCTGTGCGAATGGTATCTGCGCGTGCGTAAATCGTCGTAAACCCTGCCCGGCTCGCGCCGGGCATAAAATAATACTCCGTAGGCCGGGTGAGCGTCAGCGCCGCCCGGCACCTACAGATCCTGCGAACAGTTGGCAGTACGGAGGGCGTATGACCTGGTTTATAGACCGGCGTCTTAACGGCAAAAACAAGAGCACGGTGAACCGCCAGCGCTTCTTGCGCCGTTATAAATCGCAAATCAAGCAGTCGATTTCCGGGGCCATTAATAAGCGCTCGGTAACCGACGTGGAGAGCGGCGAGTCCGTTTCTATTCCGTCTGAAGATATCAACGAACCGATGTTTCATCAGGGTCGCGGTGGCCTGCGCAACCGCGTTCACCCCGGCAACGACCATTTCGTCCAGAATGACCGCATCGAACGCCCGCAAGGTGGCGGCGGCGGGGGCGGCAGCGGCCAGGGTCAGGCCAGCCAGGACGGTGAAGGCCAGGACGAGTTCGTCTTTCAGATCTCGAAAGATGAATACCTCGATCTGTTGTTTGAAGATCTGGCGCTGCCGAACCTGAAACAGAATCAGCAGCGTCAGCTTACCGAATACAAAACCCACCGCGCGGGTTACACCGCGAACGGCGTACCTGCGAATATCAGCGTGGTGCGTTCGCTGCAAAACTCGCTGGCCCGCCGCACAGCAATGACCGCCGGTAAGCGCCGCCAGCTGCGCGAGCTGGAGGAAAATCTGGAACAGGTGGCAAACAGCGAACCGGCGCAGCTGCTTGAAGAGGAGCAGTTGCGGCGCGAGATCGCCGAGCTGCGGGCGAAAATCGAACGCGTGCCTTTTATCGATACGTTTGACTTACGTTACCGGAATTATGAGAAGCGCCCGGAACCGTCCAGCCAGGCGGTGATGTTCTGTCTGATGGACGTGTCAGGCTCGATGGATCAGGCCACTAAAGACATGGCGAAGCGTTTTTATATCCTGCTCTATTTGTTCCTTTCAAGAACGTATAAAAACGTGGATGTGGTCTACATTCGCCACCATACGCAAGCTAAAGAGGTGGATGAGCACGAGTTCTTCTACTCGCAGGAAACCGGCGGCACCATCGTTTCCAGTGCGCTGAAGTTAATGGATGAAGTGGTGAAGGAACGTTACGATCCGGCCCAGTGGAACATTTATGCTGCCCAAGCCTCGGACGGCGACAACTGGGCCGATGACTCCCCGCTGTGTCACGAAATTCTGGCGAAGAAAATCCTGCCAGTAGTGCGATATTACAGTTATATCGAGATCACCCGCCGCGCTCATCAGACCTTGTGGCGCGAATATGAGCATTTACAGGCGAGCTTTGATAACTTCGCCATCCAGCATATTCGCGATCAGGATGATATATATCCGGTGTTCCGCGAGCTGTTCCACAAGCAGGCC
>Ga0209795_10001793_pt1 | contig 12688 bp, 11 predicted proteins | sample AgamicOrMarz_FD_187166 | JGI IMG/M metagenome (GOLD analysis project Ga0209795, IMG submission 187166) | Agave microbial communities from Guanajuato, Mexico - Or.Ma.rz (SPAdes) (version 2) | ecosystem: Host-associated > Plants > Phyllosphere > Phylloplane/Leaf | place: Guanajuato, Mexico...
TTGAGTTTGACTGAAGTTTACATATATAAGATTTAGCTCTTAATCGTAGTTTGCGTTAAAAAAGCGTTGGATATAATCTTTGCTTGGGAAGACTGTAAAATTGACAGATATATTCCTTTGCTTTTTTAAATAAGTTGGTAATGGGTACTCTTGAATTTCATAAGAATGAAAGAAATTTTTAATGTCAGAAAAAGCTATGATTTGTTCTTTATTTGGCTCAGATCCAGCGTAAACTGTTAAATCACTTTTTGCATGCCCAGTATCCCAAACTAAGTAAATTCTTTTTTTTGTATCTGCTCCTATCATCCTTTCTGCTTCTAAAATGATATCAGTGCGTTCTGAATGGGTCAGGTTTTTTGCTCTAAAAGTGAGAAAAAGAAAGCTTTCTGAAGAGTTGGATAAAACAAATAGAAGGTCGTTATTCATTACTAAGGTTGAAATATCAAGTGAAGATCGATGTGATGCTTAATTCTATTGAGTAATCTTATTTGGTTAAAGTTAAATTTTTATAATTTAATTAAAAAATTCTAATGGCAACATGACACTGTACTTCGTGCTAAGTTAATTTATCACTCAAATTAGCGTCAAACTAATTAGGTAACAGCAATACATACGCTAATAAAAGAAAACCTGACTTTGGGATGGTCAGGCTTTCTTTAAACTTGATTGCGGGCTAGTAACTACAAGGAATTTAACAAGAAATCTAATTAAATGTAAAGCACTTGGTGAGTTAGCCTCATAACTAAATACAATAATAAATATCGATTTCTTATCCTTAAAGAAAATTGATAACTTTTATCAGTCCTCAAATAATTTGAATAGTCCATACCTAATAACTCCTGCCAGAGCTACAGGGGCTGCTGCGGTAATGATAGTCCCAGCTGTTACACTCATAATTGTGGCAGCAGAACCTCCAACAACAGCTTGGGCTGTCACAGCGATAGTAGTAGTTGTAGCAATAGCTCCTGCGCCAGCTACATATGTTGAGTTTTTAGTATTTTTAGCCATATTTAATTTTCCTTAAATTTATTTTATTTTTTAATTCGATATTTTCATAAAACTATTCTTTAAAAATTTTTCTAGCAAAATCAAACAAGCAATTAACATATCCTTAAATATTCTGATTGAAACTAGAAATATAATTAATCTTAAAAAAATCTTCTAACTTTACTAATTTCTGGGAAGTCTAATAATTTAAGCAATTCACAAAGTCATTGCTAAGAGAACTAAAAAAAGCCAATATATAAAAATTTTAAAACTCCAAGCAATAAATTTTATAAATAAGAATTATTCATATCTAAGCTGAAGCTAACTGAAAATAGTGGCGTATATTTAAGTATAACTTAAATTTCAACATTGCTTTCTTGAATTTAAAATTTAAAGATAATTATAAAAAACTGTGGGTTAGATTCTATTGGAAATGATATATTAGATAGTATTTATAATTTCATTCTCACTGAAATATAAGGATACTTAAAAATGATATTTATGGCCTGTTTAATAATGGGAATGTATGTTGTAGCATTTTTTAGTATTCTTTTTTACTTGATTAAGCCTAATACTTTTCTTATTACTATAAATAATAAACCTATTGGTCGACTTCGGATCATTGTTTTTTGGATCTTATATTTATTATTGCTTTTAATTTTATTGACCATTGTTATTCCGACTACTGTTGATTCGTCCACTAGCCTGTCTGGAATATTCTTAGGGATACTATTTCAAATTGGTTTATGTATGTATGGGGCAAAAAAGCATAAATTTAATATTGTAAAAAAAGCAGCATTGTTAAGTTCTGATAAGCAATTTGTTAATAAAACTCAACAAATCGAAGAGCAATCTACGGATCAAATTGATACTGAATGGGTACCACCATTTCAGGAGATCGTATCTACAGATAGGCAATCTTTAATACAAGATGGTTTAAAACAAAAAAAGCTCGAAAATCCAGAAGTAAGCTTAGATGAAAAGCAAAACCTAATTTTATTATTAACTTCTCTAGTAGTGCAGTTAAAGCGACAGAGGAAAAGAGATGAAGAGCAAAACTTAATTGATGTCTTAAAGCCAGCATTATTGCAATTAGAGCAACAAGAAGCATTTAAAGAAAAACAAAGGTTAGTTCTATTATTAACAAATGCTTTACAGCAGTTAAAACACCAAAAAATGATTAAAGAAAGACAAAAACTTATTGTGTCATTAACAAAGGTTTTACTACTCTTAAAGCAACGAAAAGAAGGAGAAAAACTCTCTAAGTTACAATTAATAACAACTGAAACTTTGACTAATCCTTTGTCAAATGGGGGGTCATTACCTAACGAGAAAATTGAATTAAATAAAAGTAAGAGTTCAATTTTCTTAAGTAATACACCAGATGAAGATGGCTTTGTGACATTTCAGTTGGATTCACAAAGTGATGTTAAGGAAAAGAGTATACCTTCAGCTCCTAAAACTGAGACACAAAAGGCATTTGGTTGGGTTTCTCCAGATAGAGTTGTGGAAATAAATGGATTAGAGATTCGCGGTGGAATGTTCTATTTAGGTTCAAAAAGATCATCTCTATATCGTAATGAGCCTTCTTTTGTTGATACTTCATTACCTATCTCGCATCGCAAAGTAGATTTAGCCGAGCGTTTGATGGGATATTGGCCTAGTTATAGTCAAATTTCCTCAGAAGCAAGACGAGCATATTTAGAATGGTTAGCAGATGGTAGATGCAACCCAACAGCTGATATAGGCTATGTTTTTTTGTTTTTTTATGGCCTGGAACAGCGAGCTCTTGTAGATGCACAAACAGATTTACAGGCTAAGCAAGAAATTCCGTTCATCTTGTCGGAAGTAACTAGACTATTATCAATTTATGGCAGTAGTGGTTCATTTAAGAATTATGCATCAAGATTTATTGATTATATTTCTCTAGATACATTTGATACAAAAAGCTATTTAAAAGATCCTCCAAAGATATTTGGTACCTCATATGAGCTTCCTATGAGTTATCGCATCGCATTAGGTCAACTTGTCATTGATAAACACCCACTTTCTGTAGATTGGGCACTAGCTTGGGTTTTAGTCGATGGCAATATTATCAAGAGAACTCCAGCAATACGTTGTGCAGATTATTTTGAAGTATTGTTCAAGCAAAATTATGTGGCTACTTATGGTGAAGGTTTCATACTTTCTCCAAATCGAACTAAACTTAAAATTACTTATTTTCCAGCATCCTCAAATATTCCACGAGACTTAACAAAAAATATCAATGATCTTCCAGATGTATCTGTAGTGTCAAAGCACGTTAAAAAGTTGCAGGTGATAGTTGATCAAACTACACAGCAATTAGAATCCTATAGCCGTTATTTGGGAAGGAACCCAGATTCGGCAAAGATATCAGATGTAATCTTTTATTTACCAATGAATCTTTGGCCTGAAAATTTAATAGTATTCATTAATGAAATTAAAGAAAAAGTTTTATTAGGCCCAATTGCTATAGAGCTAAAAAGTTTTTTAATGGATTTAGGTTGTAATGTACAGCCATCTCGTAGTCAATGGATAGAATTAGTAAGTAATTTAGCAAATATAGGGTTAGGGATAGAACCTGATATATTTGTTGGGGCAAAGATGCCCAAAAATGATGAGTTTATAGTAGTTTTTCAAATAGGAAAAAACGATATTAACTCTCGTTCTGAATCAGATTATCAAGTAGCTATTATAACTCTAGACTTAGCGAGTGCTGTAGCGTTAGCTGATGGGGATGTATCGGAAATAGAACTTAATCTCTTGCAAGGGTATATCGAATCTTGGGTGCATTTGAGCGAAGAACAACAAAATCGTTTAAAAGCAATCCTCATGCTTCGGAAAAATCAACCGAGCTCTTTATTAAGTTTAAAGAAAAAGTTAGAAATATTACCGATTGAAAGTAGAGAATCTATAGCTCAAGTATTAATTCATTTGGTTCAAGTGGATGGAACAGTTGATCCAGCAGAAGTTAAGCTTTTAGAGAAAATATATAATGCTTTACAGTTAAATAGGCAACAGTTATATAAAGGGTTGCATACATTTAGTACAAATGAAAACTTCAAGCCTCTGGCCGGAGTTTCTAAAACATATATTAAGGATGCTAAATTTAAGTTAAATGCTGAGCGTATAGAAAGTTTGCAGAAAGAAACAGCACTTGTTTCTGCTCTATTAGCCAATGTATTTGTTGAGGAAGAAACTCAACCAAATAACAAGAATGTTATTGAGCCAGAACATGAGCCATCAGAGTCTAATCCAACTTTATTTGGGTTGGATGTAGAGCATTCTGCCTTTTTACGACGTTTAATTACTCGCCCTCAGTGGAGCCGTGAGGAATTATTAAATTTGGCAGCAGATTTTGATTTAATGCTAGATGGGGCTTTAGAAAATATAAATGAGTCCACACTTGATCATTTGGATGAGCAAATTATTGAGGGTGATGATCTTTTAGAAGTTAATCAAACTTTATTAGAGAAAATTGAAATATGAGTACTATCAAGGCGAAAGATAGAGATGCGGTTATTCAATCACTTCGTGCTGGGGTAGTTCCGCGTATAGGACAACATCTTATTCAAGTGGGACGTGTAAAGGAAATTGAGGCTTTAATTCAGAATATAGATCGCATTGCGGAGGGAGGCTCAACTTTTAAAGTTGTAATTGGGGAATATGGGGCTGGTAAAACATTTTTTTTAAATCTTATTCGAGCTATAGGAATGGAAAAAAAGCTGGTCACGATGCATGCGGACTTAAATCCGGATAGAAGACTTCATGCTTCAGGTGGTCAAGCACGTTCCTTATATGCTGAGTTGACAAAAAATATGTCCACTCGTACAAAACCTGATGGTGGTGCATTACAGGGGATAGTTGAAAAATTTATAGCCCAAGCGAAGACGGAAGCTAAATCATCTGGAAAAACAATAGAAGAAGTTATTCATGCACATCTCACGGAATTAACGGAATTAGTAAATGGCTATGACTTTGCAGAAGTTATTGCTGCTTATTACAAAGGATTTGAAGACAGTAATGAGCAATTGAAAGGAGATGCTATTAGATGGCTTCGTGGCGAATTCTCAACTAAAACTGAAGCTAGAGCGGCATTAGGGGTAAGATCAATTATTGATGATGCTTCTATATATGATCAGATTAAATTACTTTCACGTTTTGTACGATTAGCAGGCTATAGTGGCTTACTTGTTTGTTTAGATGAGCTTGTAAATCTCTACAAATTAGCAAATACACAAGCACGTAATTCGAATTATGAACAGATATTACGAATTTTAAATGACTCATTACAAGGTACAGTTGAAGGATTGGGTTTTATATTAGGTGGAACTCCAGAATTCCTTTTAGATACACGTAGAGGTTTATATAGTTATGCGGCTTTGCAATCTCGATTAGTAGAAAATTCCTTCGCACGAGCAGGTTTAGTTGATTATTCAGGGCCTGTTCTCAGATTGTCGAGCCTTACACCTGAAGATTTATATGTACTTATGCAGAAAATTCGCCATGTTTATGCATTTGGAGACCCACAAAAATATAGTTTACCAGATGAAGCAATTCCTGCATTTATGGCCCACTGTGCATCACGCTTGGGGGAAGCTTATTTCAGAACACCTCGGACAACTATTACTGGTTTTATTAATTTATTATCAGTCCTTGAACAAAATTCTCAAATTGATTGGAAAGAATTAATAGGTGAGTTGCAAATCGAAGTAGATAACGGCGGGGTTGTTGATCACATGGTAGAAACGGATGATGAATTTGCTAACTTCCAGCTCTGAAGAGTCAGGATTTGATCTATTAGATAGTAGAATTCAAAAATGGATTTGGTCTGAGGGTTGGACAAGTTTAAAAAATGCCCAATCTCAGGCAATCCCAGCTTTAATTAACGCACATCAAGATGTAATAGTTGCCGCTGCGACAGCTTCAGGTAAAACAGAAGCTGCTTTCTTCCCAATATTGACTCATTTATTAAGAGATGAAAATCAAATTGGTGTGGTTTTATATATTAGTCCATTAAAAGCTCTTATTAATGACCAGTGGGATCGACTTTCAGATCTTTGTGAAACGTTGGATATTCCAGTTGTTGGATGGCATGGTGATGTATCACAATCTCAAAAACAAAAATTTTTAAAAAAGCCTAAAGGTATCTTATTAATTACGCCAGAATCTTTAGAAGCTTTATTTGTTAAACGTGGTACGTCAGTTTCTAGTTTGTTTTCAAATCTTAAGTATATAGTTGTTGATGAATTGCACGCTTTTATTGGTGAAGAACGAGGGAAACAACTTCAATCCTTAATGCATCGTACCGAGTTAGCTGCGAAGCGAGAAATACCAAGAGTAGGATTGTCAGCAACTCTTGGAGATATGAATCTAGCCGCTGAGTTTTTGAGAAGTAAGAATCCGGCTGGGGTGAAAATAATTATCTCTAAGGATCAGGGGCAATTACTAAAAGTTCTTGTTAAAGGGTTTATTCAAACGATACCTTTAAAAAATGGAAATACTCAAAATGTTGAAGATTCATCGTTACATGTAAATTGTCAGCAAGCTATTGCTGAGCATCTCTATAAATCGTTAAGAAATACAAGTAATTTAGTTTTTCCAAATTCTCGTAAGGAGGTAGAGATATATACAGACTATCTTCGTTATTTATGTGAAATTAATAATAGTTCTAATGTCTTCTGGCCTCATCATGGAAATCTATCAAAAGAAATAAGAGAGGAAACTGAAAGAGCATTAAAAGATAAATCACGTCCTGCAACAGCAATTTGTACGACAACACTTGAACTTGGGATTGATATTGGGGCAGTTCAAAGTGTGGCACAAATTGGCCCTCCTCCATCAGTTGCGAGTCTTAGACAACGTTTAGGTCGTTCTGGCCGAAGAAAAGGAGAAGCAGCTGTTCTTCGAGGATACTGTATTGAACCAAAGATTACGGTAAAGTCTAGCTTCTCAGATTGCATTCATGAAAGCTTATTACAAACAATTGCGACGATTATTCTTTTAACAGAGAACTGGTTTGAGCCACCCAGAACGAAAGGCTTTCATGCATCCACTTTGATACAACAAATACTTTCTATTATCTCTGAGAAGGGCGGAATAAGTGCCGCTAATTTATGGGATATTTTAGTGGAAACAGGACCTTTCTCTAATATTGAAAAAGAAGACTTTATTGAATTGCTACGTAACATGGGCAAAAAAGATTTAATAATTCAAGAAAGTTCTGGTTTACTACTTCATGGTACTTTAGGAGAGAGTCTTGTAAATCACTATGAGTTTTATAGTGCTTTTATTTCTAACGAAGAATATCGATTAGAAAATGATGGAAAGCCTCTGGGTAGTATCTCCCTCCAAAATCCTTTAACTCCCAATATGGGATTAATTTTTGCAGGTAGACGTTGGCGTGTTTTGGATGTTAATACAGATGCTAAAATTATAGTTGTACTTCCAGATAAAGGTGGCGCTATTCCATATTTTGAAAGTTCTGGTCAAGCACTAGTACATAGTAAAATTCGACAAAAAATGCGAGAGATACTTTTAGATAGTCAAGAAGTACTATTTTTAGATCCTACTGCGAAAAAAATATTAGAAGAGGCGAGAGAATTCTTTGGAACTTCTAATCTAAAGGACAAGTTTTTACATGAAATGGGAGGTGATACCTATCTTTTCTCTTGGCAAGGGGACATTTTAAATAACACTCTAGTTCTTATGTTTGGTAATCATGGGCTAATGGCGACTAATGAGGGAGTATATATTTGTATTCATACTTCTACTCAAAAAGTAGTTCTTAGTATTATTGAGAAAATTGTTTCTGAGGGGGTACCAGATTCAGAGCAATTATTATCTAATGTTAAAAATCTAGAATTTGAAAAATGGGATTGGGCTCTTCCTTTAAGTGTTCTGAATAAATCATTCGCATCGGCTGCTTTAGAAACAGAATTAGCTATAGTTTTCTTGAATAAAGTTTTAAAAATCTATTCTATAAATTAAACTTATTTAACAAAAGTAGAATTTTCATAATTAGCTGAAAAACAATAGATATCTTTGTACTAAATGGTCGATAGATCATTGACACCTTAAATATTGCACATTATCCTTTGCCTGCTGGCCTAAATTGCCAGTTGGCTTTGACAGGCCAAATAGTAAAGTGCATTGAAAACTTGTTTTTCGATGTAGGTACACCCGTCCCTCTTTTTGTTGCGGTAGGACGGAGAGGGACGCCTTGTGCGTGCTGGTTCTTTACTATCAGTCTGTCAACCCTCTTCGTTCTGCCACCATAATTCTCTAATGCTTTGGCAGAACTCCCAATATAAAGGAGTTGGCTATGCATGTACTTTTTACACCCCCCGACTAGTTTGAATAGGGTTTGATGAACTTGTAGTTCCTCAAGCTTTAGCTTTTTTCGTCTAAAAATTTAACTTAATAAATATGTCATGTGGGCTATACCGTGGCAGGGCTTTATATTGCCTAAAAAAGCCTAAGCTCCATGACCTTATCACTGGATATAACGATGAAAAATAAGATTTTGATGGGTGTGGTGGGTGTCAGTGTTCTGATTCTAAATGGCTGTTCTTCCCAGTTTGAAAAGGGCGTCAAGCAAGGCTGTTACAACATGGGGGGCAGTCGAAGCTACTGTTCCTGTGTTTATGACAAGGTCGAAGAACATTATGGTCGCAAGGTTATGCGCCAGATAGAACGTATGAGCTATCTCCCAAATGACCTAGACCGTGTGATGTATCAGTCAGGTCAACAATGCGTGGACAAACTCTAACCCCAGATATTTAAAGCCTTAAGCAAATTATTGAATCACTCATTTCCTGTTGCCGATGGGCAACGGAAAGGGGTTATGCAACTCAATTTAGGAATATTGATCATGAAACATCCATTTTTCACCTTCTATTTTACGATTGTCATTGGTTACTGGCTGTATTGCATTTGGGAGTATCCGGGACAATCTGGTGCTTATTTACTTGGCGGTGCTTTAGTCTGGCCTGCTGCACTTATACGCTGGTTCTTCTAGAGGGGGCTTGTGGTGATGAGCATATTGGATCGAATCCAGCAAAGTCAGTGGATGCCCTTATTACGAAGTAGCGACAATATCTATTTTGCGCCAGTCATTCCTAATAAGAAGCTGCAAGGGGCCATGACTTATCTTCCTCATGGCATTAGTCCCAACGATGTATTGATGTTAATTGATGACACGGTGTTTGGCAGTGCCAAGGTTGGGATGTGCCTCACGGCAAAGGGAATATTTTATAAAGCTAGCTTTGAAGATGAACAAGCTTATCTGTTTAAACATATCCAACGGGTAGAGGCTGATATTGGAATACTCACCAGTTCCATTCTGATTAACGGTCAGAATGAATTGAACTTTACCCAACTTGATAAAGTTATGGTTCGCACTCTGGTTTCCTTCTTAAATGTACTCTGTCAGGGCAGACAAGAAACCAAGCAAACGATTGTAAAAATTGATGCCGAAATGCAGATCATGATTGATCTGTTTGCCTATTTTATTACCTTTGGCACGGGCCAATGGAATCCCCGATCAAAAGAAGTTGTATCGGATCATTTCACTAAATTGAATGATCAGGCAGTACATCAGTATGTCGAAAGAATACTGAATGAGCAGACGTATTTTGATTATGAAGATCTGTTGCATCGTCTGGCAGATAGGAAGGATAAGCTTGCCTATAACTTTCGTAGGGAGATGATTGAGCAACTGGTCTATGCCATGGCACTGGGACAAGTTGAGCAGAATCAGGCTGATCTGTTCATGACTCATTTATGCCGAGTATCCAATGTCTCTAGGGCAGTCTTTCCAGACCTTGTCAAAATTATCTATGAATGCATGGCAGGTGAGATGAGCCAGGAAAAAGCTGCTGATCTGGATAATGAACAATTACAAGCCTGCAAACTTCTTGGGATACAGCCCGAAGTATTGAGTGAGCAAACCCTGCAAGTCGCTTACCGCAAAAAGATGGCAGATTTTCACCCCGATAAATACCAGAGCTTACCCGAATCAGTACGGCAACTTATTGAGCAACAGGCTCAACAACTCAATCAGGCTAGAGCTGTATTAAAAGCCTATCTAGAGTCCTAGCTTATGACGATCAATACACAACGGTTGAAACGGCGCTGGAAATGGTATGTGGCTTATGCAGTGATTTTCATGCTGTCCTTTGCGTTGTTTTATGCCTATGACCATGTTCAGGATCAATCAACAGAACAGATGCTTGAAGAAGCTCGCAGTCATTCAATCAGTTCTGATGATACAGCAGTGACAAGCATTACGGATAAGGATGAACTCCCTGCTTTTAATCAAGCTGATCTCAATCAGGAAAATCATAAATAAAGAAATTTTAAATACACATTACCTCTGTGAATAAGGTACTGCTCCTGATGAAAACCTCTTGATCAGTATTGTCTATCACGTGAATAAATTCGAATTTAGAGTACTTACCATGATGAAAAAACAATTACTTTGCGGCTGTATTGCCAGTGTTTTATTTTTAGGTGGCTGTTCAAAAAAAGAGGAACCTCAAACGGCTCAGGATGAATATAGTGATGTCTCCGGTGCAGTTGAGAGTGAGATAGAAACCGAAACTGGAGTGCTTTCACCAGTGATTCTCTCTAAAACTGCTGTTCAACCTTTACCTTTGATTGATGGTGATATTCTGGGCAACTTTCCGGATGATGATTACCGATATGCCAGTCCGGCTAGATTTCCACTCAACATTGTTGAGAGACGGGATGATCAGGATACTCATTCATTTGACCAAATTGCTGCGATATTAAAACAGAATCTGAAATTACGTGATGATCAGATTTTAGTGATGGGGCGTGAAAGCGGGCCTATGGAAGGGATGGATCAGGTTCTGTTTGATTTAACCAATGATCAACTCTATCAGTTTGCTAATAATCTGGCGATCAATTATGTCCGCATGTTAAAAACACCGATCATTAAACCAAAAGATGAATTTGAAACCACTGAACAGTACCAGTTACGTGTAGAGCAGACTAAGCCAGAGTTGGAAGCTTATCAGGTTGATTATGATGTCAAGCTGTTGCAAAACGCTTTAAATAAAGCCATGCGTCGACTCTATATTAATCAGGGTTTTGCAAACCCTGATTATCAGTATGATGCCGATAAAGGCATTCTGACCTTAAAGCTTGAAGAGAGTGCATCATCCCGAAGACTAGAAACTTTGTTAACTCTACCTATGACAGCAGCGGATGCACAGGAACTGGTACAAGGTTCAGGTTGGGCGCGAGCTTATATCATGGACTTTAAACAAAACCACTTAAAAGCATCAGGGGTTTTGTTCTTTAAGTTCCGTTCCCATATTACCCAACAACAACGGGTAGGTGGGGAATCGCTCATCTATACTCAAGTTTATAAACCACTTAAGTTTGAACAAAAATCGATTGATTCATGGGCAGAGCCAAATGTCGATTTTGCAACGCTACCGTTTCAGGATGTCTTGAACTCAGCAGCGAACCAGTTTGAATTTGGCTTAAAGCATTATCTTTCAGCAGAGACGTATACCAAACAATGGGAAGCAAAACGCCAACAGGCTGAATAGCGCTATTGGATTAGCTGTTTCACTTGATTTAAAACTTATTTATAGCAGAGGACTTGCCGATCAGGCAGGTCCTTTTTTTATGCCTTTTATTTAAAGGAAACGTACATGCACCAGTGTCCTTACTGTCATTCATTACACATCATATTACTCCGCCAGACTGAGCCAACTTCGGGTGTATTTGCAAAGCTTTCATCATTCTCACCGATGTCTCTGGCAGCAGCCTGTATGCAGTTGTCAAAACGTAGTCCCGTTCACCCTTTGGTCGGTGGTTTTGTTGGCTTAGTTGTTGGCGGCATGTTTCTGCTCTATGTCCAGCATCAAGACAACATGGTGACTTTGCATTATCGGTGCGAGCAATGTCTGGAACATTTTGAAATTCAGCAATCAGGCTTCGCGTAATTCTAACTTTTACAGCATTCAAATTATTTAAATCACTTAATTTAAATCACTCAATAGGAAATCAATCATGGCACATCAAATAGAAACAATGGCATTTGTTGGTCAAACTCCGTGGCATGGTCTGGGCAACCAACTCCCTCAAAACCAGCCGATAGAAGTGTGGGCGCAGCAGGCGGGTATGGACTGGCGAATAGAATCATCCAATGTCAGCTATATGGCAAAGAATGGACGGGGGCAAAATATCATTCTGCCCTTTGAGGAACAACGAGTGCTCTATCGTTCAGATACTCACGCACCGTTATCAGTAGTGAGTCAGCGTTATCAGGAAGTCCAACCTAAAGAGATTTTAGAATTTTACCGAGACTTAACAGAGCAATCAGGCTTTGAACTGGAAACGGCGGGTGTCTTGAAAGGTGGGCGTAAGTTCTGGGCATTGGCAAGAACAGGACAATCAGCGGCATTGAAAGGCAAGGATGTCAGCAATGGCTATATTTTATTGGCGACAGCATGTGATGGCACATTGGCAACCACGGCGCAGTTCACTAGTATTCGGGTGGTATGTAACAACACCTTGGCGATTGCTTTACGTGGGCAAAACAGCAGTGCAGGTGTGGTAAAAGTTCCACACAGTACCAAGTTCGATGCAGAGAAGATTAAACAGCAATTGGGTATTTCAGTTCGTGCATGGGATGAACACA
>Ga0209795_10001794_pt1 | contig 12677 bp, 11 predicted proteins | sample AgamicOrMarz_FD_187166 | JGI IMG/M metagenome (GOLD analysis project Ga0209795, IMG submission 187166) | Agave microbial communities from Guanajuato, Mexico - Or.Ma.rz (SPAdes) (version 2) | ecosystem: Host-associated > Plants > Phyllosphere > Phylloplane/Leaf | place: Guanajuato, Mexico...
AAACCCACTCAGCGGTCGTCTTGAATACCGTAGCCTGGCGAATAAGCGGAACGAGCACTGCCCGATGCGCAACCCTGGCAGCGTTGGTAGAAAAGCGGGGGTCATCTGCCCAGCCTTCGAAGCCCGCTACCCGAGCGAACTTCCTGAATTGTTGATCATTGCCCACGGTAAGAATGAAGTCGCCATCGGCTGTAGGGAAATCCTGATACGGAACGATATTGGGATGCGCGTTACCCAGCCGCCTTGGCGCAATGCCTGTAGTGAGGTAATTCATTGCCTGGTTTGCCAGGCAGGCAACCTGAACGTCGAGCAACGCCATATCGATATGCTGCCCCTCGCCGCTCTGCTCTCGTTCGGCAAGCGCCGCCAGCACCGCCACGGTCGAGTAAAGGCCAGTAAGAATATCCGTAAGCGCCACGCCGACTTTCACCGGCCCTTCGCCGTCTTCCCCTTGAGGCCTGCCGGTGAGGCTCATCAACCCACCCAGGCCCTGCACCATGAAGTCATACCCGGCGCGGCGTGCATAGGGCCCCGTTTGGCCGAACCCGGTGATGGAACAATAGATAAGCCGGGGATTGACCTCCTTCAGCGAGGCGTAGTCCAGACCATAGGCAGCGAGGCCGCCAACCTTGAAGTTCTCGATGAGCACATCCGACCTGGCCGCCAGCGCACGGACCAGCCGCTGCCCGTCCGGCTTGGTGAAGTCGATGGTCACTGAAGACTTGTTACGGTTGGCGCACAGATAGTACGCCGCTTCGCCTGTGCTCTCGCCTTTCGCATCCTTCAAATAGGGTGGCCCCCACGCCCGGGTGTCATCACCGTTACCAGGGCGCTCTACCTTTATGACTTCCGCCCCAAGGTCACCCAGAATCTGGCCAGCCCAGGGCCCGGCCAATACCCGTGAGAGGTCCAGCACCTTCAAGTGGGATAACGCACCCATGGCCGCTACTCCTTAATAGAAGGCCTGGATGCCGGTTTGAGCGCGGCCGAGAATCAGCGCATGCACGTCATGTGTGCCCTCATAGGTATTAACGACCTCAAGGTTAACCAGGTGACGGGCTACGCCGAATTCATCGGAGATGCCATTACCGCCGAGCATGTCCCGCGCCAGGCGGGCAATGTCCAAGGCCTTGCCGCACGAATTGCGCTTCATGATCGAAGTAATTTCCACCGCCGCCGTGCCTTCGTCCTTCATGCGCCCCAGCCTCAGACACCCTTGAAGGGCGAGCGTGATCTCGGTCTGCATGTCAGCGAGCTTCTTTTGTACCAGCTGGGTGGCTGCCAACGGCCGACCGAACTGCTGGCGGTCCAGGGTGTATTGCCGTGCCGTGTGCCAGCAATACTCAGCCGCACCGAGCGCGCCCCAGGAAATCCCGTACCGTGCCGAGTTCAGGCAGGTGAAGGGGCCTTTAAGCCCACGCACATCCGGGAAGGCGTTTTCTTCGGGCACGAACACGTTATCCATTACGATTTCGCCCGTAATGGATGCACGCAGTCCAACTTTGCCGTGAATGGCAGGTGCGCTAAGGCCGTCCCAGCCCTTCTCGAGAATAAACCCGCGGATATCGCCTTCGTCGTCCTTGGCCCATACCACGAACACATCGGCGATCGGGCTGTTGGTGATCCACATCTTGTTGCCAGTCAGGCGATAACCGCCATCGACCTTCCTGGCGCGGGTGATCATTGCCCCTGGGTCCGAGCCATGATTGGGCTCGGTCAAACCGAAGCAGCCGATCGAATGGCCGCTGGCAAGCTTGGGCAAGTACTTCTGCTTCTGGGCTTCGGTGCCGAATTCATTGATCGGCACCATTACCAGCGAAGACTGCACGCTCATCATGGAGCGGTAGCCTGAGTCGATTCGCTCAACCTCACGGGCAATCAGCCCGTAGCACACATAATTCAGCCCGCTGCCGCCGTATTGTTCCGGGATGGTCGCGCCAAGCAGCCCGATATCGCCCATCTCGCGAAAGATGGCAGGGTCGGTCAGCTCATGCCTGAAGGCCTCCAGCACCCTGGGCGCCAGGCTGGTGTTGGCGAATTGAGCCGCACTGTCCCGCACCATGCGCTCTTCTTCTGTGAGCTGCTGATCAAGCAGCAACGGGTCAATCCAGTTAAAGCTCACTTTTGTGCCCATGGTGCGGTCCTCGAAAAAGTAACAGTGCGTTAAGCCTAGATCCCGCGACGGCAGTACTCAAACGAGCTTTTCGCACCCTGTTGTGTTGATTTCTCACTCCGAAACCCGCACAAAGGCGTGAATGCCAGCCTAGGTCATGAGTCATGCGCAGAAAGATCCCCAGCACTGCAGCCCTTGTCAGTTTTGAAGCCGCAGCCCGCCACGAGAGCTTCACCAAGGCGGCCCAAGAGCTATCGCTGACCCAAGGCGCGGTATGCCGACAGATCGCCGCGCTCGAGGGCTTTCTTAATGTGGAGCTGTTTCGGCGCTCACGCAGGGGGGTAAAACTGACCGAAGCGGGGCTCTCCTATAGCCGGCAGGTCGCAGCTCAGCTGGATGCGGTCGAGCGGGATACCTTGTCGGTCATGGGCCAACAGGGTGCCGTGGCTATCGAACTGGCAGTAGTGCCGACCTTTGGTACGCGATGGTTATTACCGCGCCTGAAGGATTTCCAGCGGCTGCATCCCCACGTGACGGTAAACCTCACCAACAGAACCCGGCCATTCCTGTTCGCCGATACGCCGTTCGATGCCGCGATCTATTTCGGTGACGGTGAATGGCCAGGCGCGCAGGCTTTTCCGCTGATGGGTGAACGGTCGGTTCCCGTCTGCAGCCCGGCGCTGCTGCCCGGTGGCACCCTGCAAGACCCGGCAGCGCTTGCCGAGCTGCCGCTGCTCCAGCAAACGACCAGGCCGTATGCATGGCGGCAATGGTTCAACTCCGCTGGGCTACAAGTGGCGCGGGACCTCACTGGCCCACGCTACGAGCTGTTCTCGATGCTGGCCCAGGCCGCTATTCACCAAATGGGTGTCGCGCTGATTCCACCTTTTTTAATTGAGCAGGAATTAGTCAGGAAAGAGCTGGTGATAGCACATCACCATGCCTTCTCCGACGCTCGCGCTTATCACCTGATGATTCCAGAACGGAAAGTTGAATCCGCTTCGCTGAAAGCTTTCAGGGACTGGCTGATCGGAGCAGCGCGCAACTATTCCTTTGAAGACTATCAGCCATAACTTCCAATCCATGCGCGTAAAGAATAGCTGCTATAACTAACTTTGTTGTAAGCGATTGACGCACCCACCACTTAGAGACCAGCCAGTCTAGCCCAGACCGCCCGGCCTGCAGGGCTTTGAGACCAAAAAACAGGAGCCTTCGAGCGGCTTTAATTGCAATGATTACAGCCACTTGCGGAGCATCCGCAGACATACAAATACCCCTGCGGAGCATTAATAGTTGATAGCGGCTGAATGCCTATGCAGAATGCAGCCAGGCATTTCCTTTAACCACTTCAGTCTGCTGCTTATTGCAGGGCGGCCTGCTTGTTTTAAAAGTGCAAGCTCCAACAAGTTTCAGCGAGGAGAAAGATCGTGCGCATAGGCGTTCCACTAGAAACCCACCCGGGGGAAACCCGAGTAGCGGCCACTCCCGAAACAATCAAGAAGCTGATCGGCCAAGGCCATAGCGTGGTGGTCGAAGCCGGCGCAGGTGTGGCCGCGAGCATCCCGGATGCCGCCTATGAAGCGGCAGGCGCCAGCATCGGGGACGCATCCCAGGCGCTGAGCGCACAGGTGGTGTTGAAGGTCGTTGCGCCGAATGCCGAGGAACTGACTGCCCTCGCTGCCGGTACGGTCGTGGTAGGCATGCTCAACCCATTCAACGCCGAAGGCCTGGCGCGCATGGCAGAGCGGGGCCTTACCGCCTTCGCGCTGGAGGCTGCGCCCCGTACATCCCGCGCCCAAAGCCTGGACGTGTTGTCTTCCCAAGCCAATATCGCCGGCTACAAGGCTGTGCTGTTGGCCACCCAGCATTATCCGCGGTTCATGCCAATGCTGATGACCGCCGCCGGCACCGTGAAAGCCGCGCGGGTACTGGTACTTGGCGCAGGTGTAGCGGGGCTGCAGGCCATCGCAACCGCCAAGCGGCTAGGCGCAGTTATCGAAGCGTCCGACGTTCGCCCTGCTGTGAAGGAACAGATCGAATCGCTGGGCGCGAAATTCATCGACGTGCCGTACGAAACGGACGAAGAGCGCGAATGCGCCCAAGGTGTGGGAGGTTATGCGCGGCCGATGCCAGCCAGTTGGATGCAGCGCCAGGCTCAGGCCGTGCATGAGCGGGCGAAGCAGGCGGATATCGTCATCACCACCGCGCTTATCCCAGGCCGCAAGGCGCCCACGCTGCTCAGCGCAGAAACGGTCGCGCAAATGAAACCCGGCGCCGTGGTGGTAGACCTGGCGGCCTCTCAAGGTGGCAACTGCCCGCTCACGGTCGTGGATCAAGTGGTCAATGCCCATGGCGTGACTATCGTAGGCCCAGCCAACCTGGCCACCCAGGTCCCTGCGGACGCCTCCGCGCTGTATGCCCGCAACGTGCTGGACTTCCTCAAACTCATTTTGGGCAAGGACGGGGCACTGGACATCAACCTCGAAGACGACATTGTCGCGGCCTGCCTCATGTGCCGGGACGGCCAACTTCTGCGCAAGCAGCCCTGAAAAGGAATATCGCAATGGATGACATGCTGATCTCACACGGCATCTACAACCTGATCATCTTCGTGCTTGCCATTTATGTGGGCTACCACGTGGTGTGGAACGTTACACCCGCCCTGCACACCCCGCTGATGGCAGTCACCAATGCCATCTCTGCCATCGTGATCGTCGGCGCGATGCTGGCCGCTGCACTCACCGTAACGCCGCTCGGCAAATTCATGGGCACCGCAGCCGTGGCGCTGGCAGCAGTGAATGTGTTCGGTGGATTCCTCGTTACCCGTCGCATGCTGGAAATGTTCAAGAAGAAAGCCAAGCCCGGAGCCGACGCGCAATGAGCATGAACCTGATTACCCTTCTCTACCTGGTCGCCTCCATCTGTTTCATCCAGGCGCTTAAAGGGCTGTCGCATCCCACCACCTCGCGCCGCGGCAACCTGTACGGGATGGCGGGCATGGCGCTGGCCGTGCTGACCACCGTGGTACTGATCTTCAAGCTGGGTTCGGAGCTGGCGGGAGTAGGAATTGGCTATGTACTGCTGGGGCTGCTGATCGGCGGCACGGCGGGGTCGATCATGGCGCGCCGGGTAGAAATGACCAAGATGCCAGAGCTGGTAGCCTTCATGCACAGCATGATCGGCCTGGCAGCGGTGTTCATTGCCATTGCGGCCGTAGTAGAGCCGCAATCCCTGGGCATCGTCGCGCAGCTGGGCGACCCGATCCCTGCGGGCAACCGCCTGGAGCTGTTCCTCGGCGCGGCCATCGGGGCCATTACCTTCTCCGGCTCCGTGATCGCGTTCGGCAAGCTCTCGGGCAAATACAAGTTCCGCCTGTTCCAGGGTGCGCCCGTACAGTTCGCCGGCCAACACAAGCTCAACCTCCTGCTGGGCGTACTTACGGTCGGCCTTGGGCTTGTGTTCATGCTCAGCGGCAGCCACACCGCCTTTGCACTCATGCTGGCGCTCGCGTTCGTAATGGGCGTGCTGATCATCATCCCGATCGGTGGGGCCGACATGCCGGTAGTGGTGTCCATGCTCAACAGCTATTCAGGCTGGGCAGCGGCGGGCATTGGCTTCTCGCTCAACAACTCCATGCTGATCATTGCCGGCTCGCTGGTAGGTTCGTCCGGGGCAATCCTCTCCTACATCATGTGCAAGGCGATGAACCGTTCGTTCTTCAATGTGATCCTGGGGGGCTTCGGCGGTAACGCTCAGGCGAGCGCCAGTACGGGTAGCCAGGAAGCACGACCAGTGAAATCCGGTTCGGCGGATGACGCCAGCTTCCTGCTGAGCAACGCCGACACCGTGATCATCGTGCCCGGCTATGGCCTGGCAGTAGCCCGGGCGCAGCATGCCCTCAAGGAGCTTACCGAGAAGCTGACCCACAACGGGGTGACGGTGAAATATGCCATCCACCCGGTTGCTGGTCGCATGCCCGGCCACATGAACGTACTGCTCGCCGAAGCCGAAGTCCCGTACGACCAGGTGTTCGAGATGGACGACATCAACTCCGAGTTCGGCCAGGCAGACGTTGTGCTGGTGCTGGGGGCCAACGACGTGGTCAACCCGGCCGCGAAGAACGATCCGAACTCCCCGATTGCAGGCATGCCCATCCTCGAAGCGTTCAAGGCCCGTACCATCATCGTGAACAAACGCTCCATGGCGAGCGGCTATGCCGGGCTTGATAACGAGCTGTTCTACCTGGACAAAACCATGATGGTGTTTGGCGACGCTAAGAAGGTCATCGAGGACATGGTCAAAGCGGTCGAATAACCCTTCAATAACAGAGGCCCGGCTTGATTGCCGGGCCTGTTCGTTACCATCTCCGCAATACTGTTTTACACCGAAAACCCCTCTCCAGAGCCTTTCCTTCGACCTTGGTCGATGGTCAGGGACCGCCCCGGTTCAATAGACTTGTCGCCTGATTTCCCTTGAGAGACACGTCCATGTACACCGATCGCATTCGCCTGCCTTCCCTTCTCAGCAAGGTGATGCCCGCTTCCGAAGCCGCCGCCTTGATCGAAGACGGAATGACGGTCGGCATGAGTGGCTTCACCCGCGCCGGCGAAGCCAAGGCGGTTCCCCAGGCGCTGGCGGAGCGGGCGCGCAACCATCCGCTGCAGATTACCTTGATGACGGGCGCCAGCCTGGGCAATGACCTGGACAAGCAATTGACCGACGCAGGGGTGCTGGCACGGCGCATGCCGTTCCAGGTCGACAGCACGCTGCGCAAGGCCATCAACGATGGCAGGGTCATGTTTATCGACCAGCACCTTTCCGAAACCGTAGAACAGCTGCGCAACCTGCAGCTCAAGCCGGTAGACCTGGCTGTGATCGAAGCCGTGGCAATCACGGAGCAGGGCCACATCGTCCCGAGCACTTCGGTGGGTAACTCGGCCAGCTTCGCCATCCTGGCGAACAAGGTGATCGTGGAGATCAACCTTTCCCAGCCAGCCTCCCTGGAAGGGCTGCATGACATTTATATCCCGACCTACCGGCCTACGCGCACACCTATCCCGGTGGTCGCCTGCGATAGCCGTATTGGCAGCACGGCGATCCCGATCGACCCGGCAAAGATCGCGGGCATCGTGATCAGTAACCAGCCGGACTCCAACTCTACGGTCCTTCCGCCGGACGAGGACACCAAAGCCATCGCGGATCACCTGGTAGCCTTCTTCAACAATGAAGTCGCTCTTGGGCGGCTCACGCCACGGCTCATGCCGTTGCAGGCAGGGATCGGCACAATCGCCAATGCGGTGATGCATGGTTTGCTGGATTCGCCATTCCACGACCTCACGATGTATTCGGAAGTGCTTCAGGACTCAACCTTCGACCTGTTCGACGCCGGAAAGCTGAGCTTCGCCTCCGGTAGCTCCATCACGTTGTCCGCGCGCCGCCACGAGCAAGTGTTCTCAGACCTGGAACGGTACAAAGACCGCCTGATACTACGACCGCAGGAAATTTCCAACCACCCGGAAGTCATTCGGCGCCTCGGCATCATTGGCATCAACACCGCGCTGGAATTCGACATCTACGGCAACGTGAACTCAACCCATGTCGCTGGTACCCGGATGATGAACGGGATCGGGGGTTCGGGAGATTTCGCTCGCAATGCACACCTGGCCATATTCGTTACCAAGTCCATCGCGAAGGGCGGCGCCCTTTCAAGCGTCGTTCCGATGGCCAGCCACGTGGACCATACCGAACACGATGTCGACATTCTGGTGACTGAACAGGGGCTGGCAGACCTGCGCGGCCTTGCTCCCCGCGAGCGCGCCCAGGTGATTATCGAGAACTGTGTGCACCCAACCTTCAAAAGCGCGCTGCGGGACTACTTCGAAACCGCCTGTATGAAAGGCGGGCACACACCTCACAACCTGACGGAGGCCTTCAGCTGGCATATCAATGCCGAAACAACCGGTCGCATGCTGGCTGAATAGAAGCGTAAGGCTGTGGTGTGGGGCAAAACAGTTGTGTGCCAGCGAGACGTTAACCACGCATGCTGGCAGAAACTGTTCTGCTGTACTGCTCAAATCGTGGGTACTTTTGAGCCTCTGGGCGCTCCCTGACCTAGAAATGCTCCAATACGGTGCGCACCAGTACAGAATGCACCGGTTAGGGGAGTACAGTGGCGTAAAACAGATAACTGAATGCCAGTCTTATTGGTGAACTGTGCATATGATTCAGGGCGGCTGAAGCGCATTATTTGCTCATCTTCAGATCACCACTTGAATCCCGCCACAAGCGGAAGGATGACCACCATGGAACGTACCCTGAGTTCCGACCTGCACTTCACTGAAACCACCACCCGCAATCAGGCTTCGCTGCCGCTGCGTATTCTTGCCAGCCTCAGCTTGTGGCAGCGCCGCTTGGCGAGCCGCCATCAACTGGCCCGCCTGGATGCCCGACTGCTTGCCGACGCCGGTATCAGCGAATCCCAGCGTTACGAAGAGCTGAGCAAGCCTTTCTGGCGCTAAGCGCACCTTCGGGTGACATCGAAAACCCGCTACGGCTTCCGTAGCGGGTTTTTTTGTACCTGTCCCTTCTCGCATACAGTTTCACGGTGCTTTCCTAATTTACGAACTGTATCTGTTCAAAATAAGCGCGCCGATGGAATCTTTCCCCCTTCGCGGTTCTAATACATCGGTCGCAGGCCAGCGCTCCGCTGGGCCACGCAGGGAGAGTCATCATGCTTAATGCTAAACAAGGGCTGGCACTCGCCGGCGCGCTTGCCCTCGGGATCGCGAGCGGGGCCCAGGCTTCCAGCTTCGTGGTCACTACAGACGCCGTAGTACGTGCTGTGGATGCAAGCACCAATGCCACTTCGGACGTCTCTTCGTCCCTGCGGGACAACAAGATCGTGCAGCAGGCAAAAGATGATGCAGCCAGCTTTGTTGCCTCACAAGGGCAGATCCGGGGAGTGCGCCTCGAGAGCGCTCTGGGTTGGATTCGTGGGCAGATGCCTGAGCTACAGGCCACCGATATCGAACTGGCCAAGGCCATTGTCGCCAGCTGAGCGGATGAAACTTGCGCAAGGCCAGCGCTGCGGACCGGCCAAGGCCTAGCTCCGCCGATGCGCATGCGCTAGCCTTGCCGCTTCGTTGAAAATACCCTCGAAAACCATGCGCTACCTGTTCCTGCTATTCACCTGGCTGCTATGTATTGGCACTGCCCAGGCTTTCGATACCACCACGCAAGGCGTAGTCATCAGCGGTTATGTGACCAGCCAGGTCACCACGGCACCGTTCGACAAAAAGATCATCGCCGATGCCCGTGATGATGCCGCTGTGTTCGTGGCCACCGGAGGCAGCGACCGGGGCGTACGGCTCGAGGCAGCCCTGCAGGCCCTGCGGCGCGACGCATCGGACCACAACGCCAGCGACCTTGAACTGGCGCAGGCGATTCTCGTCCAATAGGCACTTTTTACACTCCCCGTTTTTCCGGAGATACCATGCGCACCACATTGATCGTCGCAACCTTGGGCCTGCTGGCCCTGGCTGATGCGGCGCAAGCCCACACACTCGTGCAAACCAGCAATATCATCGTTCGCGCATTCGGCCGCTCGATCGACTTCACCTCGGACACCACCACGTCCATCCGTGATTCGAAAGTGGTGCTGCAGGCCAAGGATGACGCGGCCAGCTACGTTGCCAGCCAAGGCGATATCCGAGGCGCCCAGCTGGAATCCGCATTGGCCACTCTGCGTGCCCACCTGCCTGAAGCACAAGGCGCAAGCGACCAGGCACTGGCTGAAGCCATTCTCGCCCTGTGAAAGCCCTGGCCGCCTGGCTGCTTGCCGGCGGCCTCCTGTTTTTCAGCGCTACCGCGAGTGCGGCGCTGGAGCTGCTGATAGACGATCCCGGCCTGACAGCTGCCGAGCACAGTGCTACCCAAGCACTGCTCGAGGAGGCCACAGCCGCATTGCCCCCGGCGTTTATTGCTGCGCTGGACCGCACTGTTCACGTGAGCTGGACAACCCACATGCCCGAGGATGCCTACGGGCAGGCAGGGTTAGTGTCCACGCTGGAGCTCAATCGCAGGCTGTTACCCGGCCTGGTGGACGGTTCGGCCGCCACCCAGAAGACTGGCCGCCCTCATGGCACTGTCCGCGCGGAGATGCTGGCAACGGTTCTGCACGAGCTTACCCACCTCTATGACCGGGCGCGGCTATGGCCAGCCAGGGACCGAGCCCTGATTACACGCTGCCGCCAACAGCAGGCGGCACTGGGAGAAGTGGGCCTGGCGCAAGCGTGCAGGGGGCAAACGGAGCGGCGGTTCACCTTGAGCGACGACCCGCGCTTGCTGGACCTGGCCGGATGGCCCCAGGCCGTGGGCCGACGCGGCGAGCGTGAACAGGCTAACCGGCAGATCGCACGAAGCCCGGACCTGTACGAAACCAGCAGCCCCAAGGAATTTATCGCGGTCAACATGGAATACTTCCTGTTAGACCCCGCCTATGCCTGCCGCCGCCCTGAGCTATATGCCTACCTCAAGGGCCATTTTGGCTGGGCACCGGCCAGCCAGGCCAACTGCCCCACCGCGTTGCCGTTCCTCAACGCAGGCAGTGATTTTGCCCGCCAGCCCCTTGGCCTCATCGACCCCGAGCGGGTCTACGAAGTCGATTACCTGCTGGCAGAGGCCAATCAGAACTGGGTAAGCCGTTGGGGCCACAGCATGCTTCGGCTGGTCATCTGCGCCCCGGGCAGGCCCCGCGGGCCGGACTGCAGGCTGGACCTCGAATACAGCCTGGTGCTGTCGTTTCGCGCCTTCGTCAACGATGTACAACTCTCCACCTGGGGCGGGCTCAACGGTGCCTATCCGTCTCGGCTGTTCGTATTGCCGCTGTCTCAGGTGATTGATGAATACACCAAGACCGAGCTGCGCAGCCTGGCTTCGGTACCGCTCAAGCTCAGCCGCCTGGAAATCCAGTCTCTGGTGCGCCATGCGGCCGAGATGCACTGGAGCTATGACGGCAACTATTACTTCCTCTCCAACAACTGCGCCGTGGAAACACTCAAACTGCTGCGCGCCGGCACACAGAACCCGGCCCTGCAGAGCATGGACAGTATCGTGCCCAATGGCTTGCTGAGCGTACTGGAAGCGCGGGGGCTCGCTGACGGGAATGTGCTCAAGGACAAGCGTGAAGCCCTGCGCCGTGGGTACCTGTTCGATTCCTTCCGAGACCGCTATCAGGCGATGTTCACGATCCTGAAGCAGCAGCTGCCTATCCCCCAGAACACGGTGGAGGAGTGGCTGGAGCAACCTGCGGCAGCGCGCGACGCATGGTTCGCCAAGGCCGACTTACGCACCAGCGCCGCGCTGCTGTTACTGGAGCAGGCCGGCTATCGGCGGCAACTGCTGCTGGCCCAGGAGGAGGTGAAGCAGCGTTACCTGGGCGCCCGGGACGCCGGCGACCAGAGCGTGGGCAATGCCAACGAAACCCTGCAAGCCATCCTTGCCAATAGCGGGTTCCTCAGCCGCCCCGCCGAGCTGCTCGGCTCAGAAGGCTACGGGCTGCCCCAGGAAAGCGAGTGGAAGCGCCTGGAGCAGGCATCGGGTGAGCGTCAACGGCAGCTGCAACAGCTGAGCGTCGACCTCGACAAGGAAGTCCGTGCCTTGTTGACGCCAGAGCGCGCCGCAGCCATCGCTGCCAGCGAGGCCAATCTCAAGGCCATCGGCCAGCACTTGCGCGACCTGCACAAGGCCAGCGGCGGCTTGATCCTGCCGTAACGACCTTGCTGCACTGAAAGGCAGGCGAAAGCCACAGTGCTTAGGATCAGCGGCAACCGGTGCCGTGCCCGGACCATAACGAAGACAACAACAAGAGATTCGCCATGCTGACCTTCCTTGGCTTCGCCATGGTCGTGACGTTCATGTTCCTGATCATGACCAAACGACTGTCCGCCCTGATCGCCCTGATCATCATTCCTATCCTGTTCGCGCTATTCGGCGGTTTCGCCGCCAAGATCGGCCCCATGATGCTCGAAGGCATCAGCAAGCTGGCGCCCACGGGCGTGATGCTGATGTTCGCCATCCTGTACTTCGCACTGATGATCGACTCAGGGCTGTTCGACCCCGCGGTACGCAAGATCCTCAAACTGGTAAAAGGCGACCCACTGAAAGTGTCGGTAGGCACAGCTGTGCTTGCCTTGGTGGTATCGCTCGATGGCGACGGCGCCACCACGTACATGATCTGCTGCGCCGCAATGTTGCCCTTGTACAGCCGCCTGGGCATGAGCCCACGGATCATGGCCGGGCTGATCATTCTGGCCGGTGGCGTGATGAACATGACGCCCTGGGGTGGCCCAACGGCGCGTGCCGCCAGCGCGCTGCATGTAGACCCTTCCGATATCTTCGTACCGATGGTACCCGCGATGGTCGCGGGCGTACTCGGCATCCTGGCCATCGCCTGGATGTACGGCAAACGTGAAAGGGCACGCCTGGGCGAGCTGCACCTTCCGGGTGACGAAGCGCCTTCATGCGATATCACGGTGTCCCAGTTCCCCGAAGCACGCCGGCCGAA
>Ga0209795_10001795_pt1 | contig 12674 bp, 12 predicted proteins | sample AgamicOrMarz_FD_187166 | JGI IMG/M metagenome (GOLD analysis project Ga0209795, IMG submission 187166) | Agave microbial communities from Guanajuato, Mexico - Or.Ma.rz (SPAdes) (version 2) | ecosystem: Host-associated > Plants > Phyllosphere > Phylloplane/Leaf | place: Guanajuato, Mexico...
TACTTGTTGACACTTTCTTTAACGCGTCGATTTGCTCATTAGTTAAGTTTGGTGTGCTTGTGTTTTGTGAAAGTGAACCCATGACTGTATTTTCCGTGCTCGCTTTTGGTGTAGTAGCTAGTACGTTAAATGGAATCATCGAGCTCACGACCAGAGCACTGATCGTTGTTTTTGCTAAACTCTTTTTGAAGTTTCTTTTACTCACACTCTTCTCCCCCATTTTTATATTTCTTTGTCATTCTAAATATTGTGACAATTTTCTTTCTTTTTTTTATTTTAACGCTAGTAATCGACATCGTAAATTGGGGGAATTCATCAAATAAACTATAAAAAAAAGAAGATAATAGATCTTATTTATAGAACTATTTATTAAAAAGCTTTATAAAACACAATTTTCAGACAATTTTCATTTGGGCGAATTTTGCATTTTTCGATAAAAAAAAGAAAAGATTAGAAATAATTGCTAACAATTATTATAACCCTCTCATTTAACTGAATTTTCATATTTTTTTATAAAGAAAAATATAAAAAAGTTTAATAATAAAAAAGAAGATACGAATGTATCTCCTCCTTATGACTTTATATACTCTTAATAACAATATAATGAGTTTCCGGCCTTGCACTTAATCTAAGTGGTATAGTCGTCGTTCCATATCCATTACTTATTATTTGAGTTATTCCCTCATACACATGCGTTTTACCTTTTTCATAAGGACCATATCCGAAAATCCTTATTTGGCCTCCATGTGTATGACCACTTAAAACAAGAGATACTCCTTGTTCTTTCTTTAGTAACTTTAAGACTCTTGGATTATGACTAACTAAAATCTTAAATGCATTTTGTTTAACATCTTGAAAAGCAAGATCAAGATCCACCTTTCCAGTTTTTAAATCATCTACTCCAATTAATGTCCATTCTTTTTGTAAATGACTAACTGTAACCGATGAATTTTTCAATACAATTACATTCCATTTACTAAATATAGTCTCTAAATCCTTCTTTTCGATTTCGATATCATTATTTCCCCAAACAAAGAAAACCTTACCAAGACTACTTAGTTTTTGAATATTTTGTTCAATCCTTTTTAGAGGTACTCCTTTTTCTAAAAGATCACCACCAATTATGACAAGATCAACTTGATTAGACATTTTATTTATAATAGAAGAACTAATTTTTCTTCTATGAATATCTGAAATAAAAAATAGTCTAATTGGTTTTTCAAGCGGATTATTTGAAAAAGAAAATTCATGTTTTCTTACTATATTTAGATGAGCCTCTATGAACATATAAACTAACATCAGAAAACCTAGTATTATACAAATGATAAAATAAAACATACAGGCCTCCATTTCCAGCATTAAAAGAATACCTACTCGCTGAGCTTTTCTAAAAAGGAATACTATTTTTAAGTTTCAAGCGTTAAATTAAATTCACGCGTCAACCGTCGGGCATATACTATCTCTTCAACTAATTGATCCCCCACGCCAAATACATCTCACCATTTATCATTTATTCCTTCTCGCTCACATTAGCCTCTCCTTTAAAATCATTTTCTACCTATCTTTACCGACTTTTCCTGTCTTTTTCATGTTAAAGTATTATAAAAATAAACAAAAAATTGATAGGAGATATTTTATTAGATTTAACGATTTACTTTTCATTTATTGGGGTGTCTTTATTATTAATAATAGCACCTGGACCTGATAATTTTTTTGTTATGGCTCAAAGCATTTCATATGGTAAAAAAGAAGGAATTGCAACCGCATGTGGCCTTTGTTCAGGAGTTACAATCCATACACTTTCTGCTTCAATTGGTTTATCAGCCATCCTATATAAATCAGATGTCGCTTTTTCCTTTTTAAAATACTTAGGTGCTTTTTATTTATTACACTTAGCTTACCAAGCATTTCGTTCGAGTAATGAAGTTGGCTCATTCACGAGACCTAAAAAACAAACATTACCAGCCTTATATCGTCGCGGATTTTTAATGAATGTATTGAATCCAAAAGTTTCGTTATTCTTCCTAGCGTTTTTACCTCAATTTGTTGACAAAAGCGGAATGGAAGTTCCTCTACAGATGATCGTTTTAGGTTTAACTTTTATGGTATTAACTCTCATTGTATTTTCAATTATAGCTGTTTTTGCAGGTAGCTTAGGTGAAAAATTGTTACAAAATGAGAAATCATCTAAATTTGTCAATCTAGCACAAGGCATTATATTTACTGGGATTGGATTAAAGATATTCTTTATGGATCGATAAAATTGTTATTTTTAAATAATCGTGAACAGAAAAATGAAAAATGAGTACTGTGAGTAGTACTCATTTTCTTTTTTGGTGAAGTAAATGTTTTAAGTTTTTTTATTGGATTTCGTTATTTTTTAATTGAATCACTATCTATTGTATCGTTATCTTATGAATTTAGTAGGTTTCACTCTATTTATTCAAGTTAAGTAAGCCCTTATTTGCAGTTTTCCCGATTTTATTTGTAGTTTGGGATTTTTTAATTGCACCCTGGCTGATTTATTTGCACTTTCTTAAATTTAATTGCAGATTTCGTATTTTTATTTGCACCTCATCAAACTCGTGTTTTTTCAGCTCAATATTTTTATAATATCTTCAACTCTCCATCTTTTATCATATTTACTTGTTTTAAGAATATGTACACGATATACGAAACAATCCCAGGTACTAATACGTATGTAATAATCATCGGTATAATAACTGCACTTCCATAAGTAGCTAATAAATTCATAGGTGCAACTAATGCACATAACCCTAAGCCTGCGATTTCTTTTGGCGCTTCAATATGAAATAAGAATGCAGATACTGGTCCTGCCACGGCACTTGCAACTATGGTCGGTATGAGTATCCTAATATTCCTTGTTACATTTGGTAGCTGTAATTTAGGGGTAATGATTAATAAACCAAGAATACTTCCTGGATCATTCTCCCGTGCTGAGATAACCGCTAAACCAACAAATTGTGCTGCACATCCTGCTAAGGCAGCCCCGCCAGCAAGTCCATCTAAATTCAATGCAATTGCTAATGCAGCAGAGGAAGCAGGCGAAACAATTAAAATCCCCCAAACAACTGCTAATACAATTGAAGCAATAATTGGTGAACCTTCTGTTGAACCTTTAATAAAATTCCCAACCGCTATTAAGATTGGAGAAATCCATTTTGATAAATATAATCCAATTAAACCTGAAATTAAGATAGCAAATAAAGGCACAACCATTAAATCAAGTTTTGTTTTCCCTTGAACAGCTTTTCCAATCAGGATTGCAACTAAAGCTGATAATAATGCTCCGACTGGTTCACCCATTTTAATGGTCATTGCCGTATCTACCATTAATAACGCTCCAGAACCGATTATTGCAGCCGCCATTGCAGAAAAAATGATTAATGTACTCGATCCTAATAAAACGGCTATACCTGCACCAATGGCTGGTGCCATTAATAACTTAGTTGATAATCCGATCGTCATTAAAGATTCAAAATGAAAAATTTTTCCAATACTTTCAAGTAAAGAACCAATACCGATCATGACGAAAACAGCATGTGCTATACCTTCTGAAGCTCTAAATACCTTACTTTTTTCTTGCGTACTCATATCATACCTACCTTTTTTTAGTAACTACTTCTAGTATTTGCATAATGAATAGAAAATTATTAATAAATAGAAGCACAAAAAAGCGTCCAAAGAAATTGGACGCTTTCAATAGGGAAATTATACCATATTCGTTGTAATGCTTAAACACTCTTCCGCTTTCATTATTTGTTTCCAAACTTCATTTGTAGAAGTTCCACCTTCACTAATTCTTGCTTCCATTACCGTTTTTGGATTTAATGTATGATAAATATCTTCTTCAAACACTTCATTAATCATCTTAAATTCCTCAAGATTTAATTCCCCAAGAAATTTATGATTCTCTATAGCATATAGAACCGTTTTTCCAACGATTTCATGAGCTTGTCGGAATGGGATATTTTTTCGAACTAAGTAATCAGCAAGGTCAGTAGCGTTTGAATAATCATTTTTAACAGCTTCATACATACGATTTTCGTTTACTTTCATTGTATCGATAATTCCTGAAAGTAATTGCAGTGCTCCTACAACGGTATAAACAGTATCAAACATACCTTCTTTATCTTCTTGCATGTCCTTGTTATATGCTAAAGGTAGTCCTTTTAGAACTGTTAATAACCCGATTAAGCTGCCATATACTCTCCCTGTTTTACCTCGAAGTAATTCTGGAACATCTGGATTTTTTTTCTGCGGCATAATACTAGAGCCGGTACAAAAAGCATCGTCTAATTCAATAAACTGAAATTCTTGACTAGACCAAATGACAAATTCCTCTGATAGTCTAGAAATATGTGTCATTAGTAATGACGAATCAGAAAGGAACTCTACGATAAAATCACGGTCGCTTACTGCATCTAAACTATTATGATAGATATCACTAAAACCTAGTAATTCAGCAGTACGTTGACGGTTAATTGGAAATGTAGTTCCAGCTAATGCACCTGCACCTAATGGTGAAATATCCACTCGTTTTAAACTATCTTTAAATCGGCTTTTGTCACGCTCAAGCATCCAAAAATACGCAAGTAAATGATGTGCAAATGATACAGGTTGTGCTCTTTGTAAGTGCGTATACCCAGGCATAATAGTATTTACATGTTTTTTTGCTTGCATAACGATTTTATTTTGAACTTCTTCAATGAAATCAATAATAGAGGACGTATTATTTTTTAAAAAAAGATGCATATCCGTTGCTACTTGATCATTTCGACTACGCCCTGTATGTAGTTTTCCTCCTACAGGACCGATTTCTTCAATTAATAAGCTTTCGATATTCATATGAATATCTTCATTTTCAATATTAAATTGAACCTCATTTTTCTCAATTTTTTTTAATATTTTATTTAAACCTTCTATTATAAGTTCAGCTTCATTGATTTCAATTATGCCACATTCTCCAAGCATCGTTGCATGTGCGATACTACCCGCTATATCTTCTTTAGCCATTATTTGATCAAATTCAATTGATGCCGTAAATTCTTCTACTAATTGGTTTGTCTCCTTCGTAAAACGTCCGCCCCAAAGTTTTGACATAACTGCCTCCTTAATCCACTCTATATTTTATTTACTTAAAACTGTATTTTTCTGTGTAACTTCGCTATATACCTTTGTTGGTAATCCCCATAATTTAATAAAGCCTACCGCTGCATTATGATCAAATAAATCACCCTTTGAATAAGTTGCAAGCTCTTCATTGTATAGACTAGTTTCCGATTTTCTACCGACTACTGTATGTGTGCCTTTAAATAACTTCACACGAACAATACCACTTACTGTTTCTTGTGTTGTATTGACAAACGCATCTAAGGCACCCATTAAAGGTGAATACCATAATCCATCGTAAAGCATTTTTGAAAATTGTTGTTCAATACTTACCTTAAAATTTGTTACCTCACGAGGCAATGTAAGGAACTCTAATTCTTTATGAGCATTGATTAGGATTAGCGCTGCTGGATTTTCATATACTTCACGTGATTTTATGCCTACTAATCTATTTTCAATATGGTCGATTCTTCCAACACCGTGCTTTCCACCAATACCATTTAATTGTTCAATTAATTGAACTAGTTCAATAGGCTGGCCATTCAAACTTACAGGTACACCTTTTGAAAATTCAATTTCAATATATTCAGGAACATCAGGAGTATTTTCAATTGCATTCGTCCAATCAAAAGCTTCTTCCGGTGCTTCATTCCATGGATTCTCTAATACACCTGCTTCACAAGCTCTTCCCCAAATATTGGCATCAATTGAAAATGGATTATCTAGATCGACCGGAATTGGAACACCATTTTCATTTGCGTACTGAATTTCCTCATCACGTGTCATGCCCCATTCACGAACAGGTGCCACTACTTTAAGATTCGGATTCAAGGCCATTACTGAAACTTCAAAACGAACTTGATCGTTTCCTTTACCAGTACAACCATGTGCAACTGCAACTGCACCTTCTTGCTTTGCTACATCAACTAATAATTTTGCGATTAAAGGTCTTGAAAGAGCAGATGATAGTGGATACTTTCCTTCATATAATGCATTCGCTTTTAGAGCCGGGACAATATATTCATTTGCAAATAAGTCCTTTACATTGATCATATATGACTTAATTGCTCCTAAATTTAACGCCTTTTGACGAACAGCTTCAACATCTTTTCCTTCACCTAGATCAAGACAAAGTGCAATCACATCGTAGTTATATTTTTCCTGTAACCATTTAATACAAACTGATGTATCTAAACCACCTGAATATGCTAAAACAATTTTTTCATTTCCCATGTTATTACCCCCGATTAGATTTTTAGAATAGATTTTTAGAATTATAAATTACCCATTAATGCAACTAAGATCGCTTTTTGAGCGTGAAGTCGATTTTCCGCTTCATCAAATACTACCGAATGCTTACCATCGATTACTGAAGCTGTTACTTCTTCCCCTCTGTGTGCAGGTAAGCAGTGCATGAATAAATAATCATCTTTTGCGTTTTCTAATAAGTGATCATTTACTTGATACGGGCTAAAATCTTTTAAGCGGATTTCAGCTTCTTCCTCTTGCCCCATACTGGTCCAAACATCCGTTATTACAACATCAGCTCTACTTACACCATCTACAGGATTATTCACTACTTCAATAACACTTCCAGTTGTTTTTGCAACATGCTTCATCGATTGAAGTACTACTTTATTCGGTTCATACCCAACGGGACATGCAATTGTTAAATAAACACCAAGCTTAGCTGCACCTTCAATTAAAGAATGACAAATGTTATTATTTCCATCTCCTACATAAGCAATCTTCAAACCTTTTAATCTACCTTTATGCTCAAGAATTGTTAAGAAATCAGCCATGATTTGAGCAGGATGGTGCAGATTTGTTAAACCATTAATAACTGGAATTGATGAGTGTTCAGCAAACTCAGTCAACATTTCATGAGTATTTGCTCGAATCATGACCCCATCTACATAACGAGAAAATACTTTCGATGTATCATGAACAGTTTCACCTCTACCAAGTTGTAAATCTTTACTACTCATAAAGATTGCATGACCACCTAATTGCATCATGGCAATTTCAAATGAAAGTCTCGTTCTAGTAGAATTCTTTTCAAAAATCATCCCTAACACTTTGTTTTTTAAATAAGGGTGTGCCTCTCCCGCCTTTTGCATATTTTTCATCTCTAAAGATTTTTCTAGTAAGAATAATAATTCACTTGATGAAAACTCACTTATCGAAAGAAAATTTTTCCCTTTAAAATCCGACCATTTTACAGAGCTAAAATTTCCTTTTGTAACATTCCCTTTTGTCTTTTGAATATAACCATTTTTCTTTACATGATTTTCTTTCAATACTTTGCTCATAAATCCATCCCCTTTTTTTAGAAGCTTTAGATTCTTATATAATGAATGATTATACACAGATATAAATAATTATACAACCAGTTTTTTAGTTTTTTCTGGTAATTTTTTATGAATAATTCTAACGCATCCACCAAAACCCTTATAAACACTCGTTTTACACTAATAAACAAGATAAAAAAAAGGCGGAAAATAAAAAAAGATGAACTAACCAATCATATGTAATGATCGGTTAATCCACCTTTTTAAATATTTATTCATTTACCAAGAAAAGACTTTAACATCCAAAGCATCTTTTCAATTTCAGCAACCTTACCTAGAAATAAGTCCGCTGTTTCTTGATCATCACTTTCTTCTGCAATTGAGATTACATCACGCGATTCTTGTACAACTTTTTCATAGTCTTTAATCAGATCAGATACCATTTCTTCTGCAGAAAACGTATGATTACCTTCTTTAATCGTAGCCGTTTCTAAGTATTCACGCAATGTAGCAATTGGTTTTGCACCAATTGTTAAAATACGTTCTCCTAAATCGTCAACCATTACTTTTGCATCGTCATAATACAATTCAAATTTTTCATGTAGAGTAAAGAAATTCGGTCCTTTTACATACCAATGATAATTATGTAATTTTACATATAACACATTCCAATTCGCCAATTGTTGATTTAAAAGACTTTCTAAATTTGCCAACTTCATTCACACTCCAATTTCTTTGTTAACATACAAAGAAATTTTTCCCAAAAAGTGTGAAGTCTATTCTATTTTTCCCATGAATGTTCAATTGTAGTTCGAAATAGTTTGTTTAAGTTCTCAGTATTCACCTTGTTTGATTCAGTAATTCCCTTAACATACTCTTCAAAAAACTGAATTTGATTTTCAATAAAATCATTTAATACTTTTTTTCTAGGCTCTAAATCTAATTCTTCACCTTGTTTTTTTCGGGTTAATAACTTGTCTACTTCTTCTAAAAATTCCTGTTCTAACCCTTCCATCTCTAAAAGTTCATCAAACAAAATTGGAGGAATTTCATTGTATTTTTGGATCCATTTACAAGCTAAAATTGGTCTTAATACATAAAAATACTTTTTAATCTTAACTTCTTCACCTTGCAAATAATCACGGTAATTCCCTTTGGCCATATGGAGATAATGATAAATACACGCCTTTTTAGAAAGAATTTCATTACCAATTTTTCTTAATTCTACTGAAATCGTTAAATCATCATGATAAACAATTGGAGACCTTAACCATTCTAATAAGGCCGGGTTTGACTTTGCGAAAAGATTAAGTGCCTTTTTTATGTCCCACCCACTAAAGTCGAGTAAATCATTGATTGGGTATTCAATTACATCACGTTTTTGGTCAATGCTTAAATACCAATCTTTGCGATGCACATAAACAAAACGTACATCATAATCACTGTCTTTAGATGGAAATCCCCACGCTCTACTACCGGACTCAACTGCAAATAGTATTTTTACATCTTGTTCGGCTTCTATTTGTTTTAGTTTTTCTGATATTATTTCCTTCATATTTATCCTCTTACCCCCGTCATTAAATGCTTCAGTATAAATAGTATTATAAATATTATGGAATCTAGATAGAAATATACTTTCATCTTTTAGATTCCTAACACCTAGATATGTGATCCTCTTTCTATCTTTAGGAAGTTTTATTTTGTAAATCGAGGATTGAAAAAAGAAAAAAGACAGTCCTTAATGACTGCCCTTTAAAAACTCGCTTAGCCTATCTGATAACTCATCCATATTTTGAATTCCTTCTTTAACTGTTTGAACGACCATTTCAAAATTTGGTTCTTTCATTTGCAATTCTTCATATAACCAATCATATAGATTTCCAGCGTCGGAACATAATTGATTTAAACATTCCTTTTTGTTAGAAGGAAAAACTAAATCTTCTAAAGTTAGTTCTCTTTTTTCTTTTGCTATTTCACTTCCCATTATCTGTCTTCTTTTCAAATTTTCATTGCCTAATTCTTCTACTCTATCCCACAATTCTTCACTCATTCGATCACCTCATAATCTCACTGTAAAGTAGTTTCCATTTCTTTAGCAATTGTATTTATTCCTAGATACTTACCTTTTCTTACATCAATCATAGTATCTCCAATTACATAAAAAAATGAATGAAATTTTCCAGCTAAGATTTATACCTCTGTCTTCAACTATTATTAAGATTGATTTCGATGATTCTCCAATTGTTCATTAATGCCAAATCCATCTTCTACTCTTAATAGTCGGAGATAAAATTAATCCATATGGCATTTGCCCATTTAACTCCTTGCATATATTATGAGAGAAAATACAGAGAATTAATCTAGATTCCTTAATAATATTGAATAATCGATAGGATGGTGCCCTACTAAGTGGAAAACTTTATTTATGTATTAAAACCAGTTCGATCAACTTTTTTACATGATTCAACGGAAGAAGAACGAAATATTGTATCAGAGCATTTCCATTATCTACAAAACTTAAATAAAGAAAAGACTGTATCTTTAGCAGGAAGAACCGAACAAGCTGAATTTGGTATTGTCATCTTAAAAACAGAAAGCTTACAGCACGCAACAGAAATCATGCAAAATGATCCGGCTGTTAAAAAGAATGTAATGACTGCTGAAATTTATCCATTTTTAATTGCTTTAAATTAAATTCAAAAAGTGCATCGAAATTGCTATTACAAGCCATTCTCGATGCACTTTTTATTGTTAATTACTTAAAATTAAAAAATATATTTTCTAATTCTTTTAACGTAGTAGCTTTCTTAGCTACTTCAGACTTTTCTTGATAGAAACTAATATTACTAAAACGATGTAGTAATAAATAAGTCATTAATTCTTTTTGTAAGCCCTCGTTTAATTCGTTTTTCGTATAGCCATAGCTCTCAAGAAAAATTTTATTTAGTCCATCAAATGGATAAAACATAAACGCTATCGGCCCAAGTAAATCATATTTTGAGTTTCCTACAAAGCAATCAGCAAAATCAATTAAACCAGTAAACCTCCAAATGCCATTAACTTTATTCATGATTAAATTAAATGGTGTGTATTCTCCAGTTAATAACACGATTTGTTCTTTTCCTTGCAATGTTTTATCTTCTATATAGTTTGTTAATTGGGTAAATAATTCATCATTTAATCCGTTATTCTTATGATGGTTTTCAACTTGCTCTATTTGATTCGTAATAAATTGCTTCCAATAATTATCATCATCTTCTTTTGTTGAGATTGTTGCATCATGGATTTCTCTTATTATTTTTCCTAAATCAAACGCAATTTGCTTTTTCTCCTCAAAAGTCAGTTCATCAAAGACATCAATTAAAAGAGTCCCTTTTAGTTCACTCATTACTAAATAGCTCCAGCCTTCAAATTGACCAGTTGAAATTAATTTAGGAACATCTACAGATAGAGTACGGCCGTTTAAAAACTCTAGAACCTGTTTCTCTTTTGTGAACTCGTCATTCACATAAGCAGGATATAATTTAATGACAATTTCACCATCTATACTAAAAACAATATTTCCACCGTACGAAAATCGAGTAAGCTTCTCATAATCGATCTTTTCTAACTCACAAATTTCACGGATTTTACCTTCCCAAAAACAATTTTTCTCGCGCATTATTCTATATTTATCTTTTGTTATTTTATAAAGATAGGTCATCCATTCTACCTCAATTATTAAATTATTTTTTTACTAATTTTCCTACTAAGCAGAAAGATTTTGATTTAATACCGCTCTTTTTTTAATATTAAGTACAAATAAAGTAGCGACTAAACAAAAGATACCTGCTGCCATAAAGATTGATTGGTAGGCATTTAACCAAGAATAAACCAAACCTCCACCATATGCTGCGGCTCCGGCACCTAATTGATGGGCAGTATAAATCCATCCATAGATTACCCCTACCTTCTCTTTACCAAAATAATCTGTCGCTAGTTTAATAGTTGGCGGAACTGTAGCAATCCAATCCATCCCATAGAAAATAGCAAAAGCACTTAAATAAATGATTGAATTAGTGGATAAAGCAAAAGGTAGAATAAGTAGTGATAAGCCTCTTAAACCATAATACCAAAATAACAGCCAACGATTATCAAAGCGATCAGAAATATATCCGGATAAAGTCGTTCCGATAATATTAAATATTCCCATGAATGCTAAAATACTAGCAGCCGTCACTTCTTTATATCCATAATCGATACAAAGTGAGATAAAATGAGTACCGATCAAACCACTAGTTGAAAAGCCACAAACGAAGAAACTTGCCGCTAATAACCAAAAAACTTTCGATTTAGCACCTAATTTTAACCCATCAAAAGCTGCCTTCACTGGATTCACATTGTTCGCTTGCTTCTTATTGCTTTTTTCAGCCCCTAAAGGTAAAACTCCAACATCTGCTGGATCATTCTTCATAAAAATCCAAAGTAATACATAAATGAATACACCAAAAGAAAAAATGGTTAAAACGGCATTTCTCCAAGAATAATTTTCAACGATATATGCCATAAGCGGCAAGAAAACAAGTTGACCGGCAGCAGAACTAGAGGTTAAAAGACCTAGCGCTAAACCACGCTTTTTTTCAAACCATGTTGTTGCAACGTACGCATTTAACACCGTCAAAAATGCCCCCGCACTTAAACCAATAATGATTCCCCAAATGATAAATAAATGCCAAATTCGTGTCATAATTGTTGTTAGTAAAATAGCAGCTAATAATGTTCCCATCCCTACTAACAATACTTTTCGTACACTAAACTTTAGATATAAGCCAGCAATAAATGGACCAGAGAATCCAACAAGAGTTATACAAATCGCAAACGCACCAGAAATTGATGCTCTACTCCAACCAAATTCCTTTTCAAAAGGAATCATCATCACTCCAGACATCGTATTTGTTACTGCAGCAATAATGACGGATAAGAAAGTAACAATTAAAATAATCCAAGCATAATGTATTTTTCCGCTCTTCAATCAAACTCCTCCTTCATTATTAGACCATTATCATTCTCTCATTTAATAACATTTTTTTAAGTTGCTCTACACTATTAACAATTGCATTCGCTCCTGCATTCGTTAATTCAAATTCACTTCCGTATCCGTAAGTTACTCCAATCGAGTCAATTTTAGCGTTTTTTGCACCAATTATATCGTGAAATCGATCCCCAATCATTATCGAATCTTCCTTAAAAAGATCATTATTCTTTTCAAAA
>Ga0209795_10001802_pt1 | contig 12656 bp, 12 predicted proteins | sample AgamicOrMarz_FD_187166 | JGI IMG/M metagenome (GOLD analysis project Ga0209795, IMG submission 187166) | Agave microbial communities from Guanajuato, Mexico - Or.Ma.rz (SPAdes) (version 2) | ecosystem: Host-associated > Plants > Phyllosphere > Phylloplane/Leaf | place: Guanajuato, Mexico...
TGGTTGGTTCGATTGCGATTACTAAATTCAACAATAACGTTGCCCAACTAAGATGGTTTGTATTGGATGAAAATTATCATGGTATGGGTATAGGCAAGAAACTTATGGAGACTGCTATCGAATTCTGTAAAGAACAAGGCTACAAACATGTCTTTCTATGGACAGTAAGCATTTTAGTCACGGCTCGTTATCTTTATCAAAAGTATAATTTTAGATTAACAGAAGAACAACCAAACCATGAATGGTCAGGATCGGAATTAATTGAAGAACGATGGGACTTAGATCTTTCAGATGAAAAATAAACTCTATAAATTAAAGTTCCTAAGAATTATAAGGGTGCTGCAGAAGGTAATAGAAGAAAAGCTGTACAATTAACAGCTTTTTTTTGTGCTAGTATAGGATATTATACATTAAGTTTTTGCACTACCTTGTATACTACTACTACAGAAATCATTCCTACGTCCGAATATGCCACTTTAATATCAACATAATTCAACATATCCAGCGACTTTAAAAAATTGTTAACCTGTTCCTCAACTACACTTAGCGGACCTGTAAATATCTTTGTGCTTAGCCTACGGATTGTGTAGTCCATAGTAGCTCCTCCTCTGTCCTATTAAAATCATTCGCTACATAAGAAACAACGTACCACTACTGCAACAACCTATTCAAGTATCCTTCTTAGACCTTTCCGTACAGACAACAGCAGGGGAAAACCATTAGGAATTGCCCCTGCAATCGTCCAGTTAAAAATCGACTAGGATTTATTGCGGCTATCTTTGTTCGCGCCTGCCCAAATTGCAAGGATTAAGGTGATGATTCCAAAAATAATACTATTCCAGAGTGCACCTGCATTATTGGAGAAATCGTACACCCATGGCGAAATGATGAGCCAGATGCCAATCAAACCAGTGAGCCAAAGTTGCCACATAATTAACACTCCCTTCAAAATTTGACGTTAACGTCAAAATCAACGTCTAATAAAATATATGACTTTCTATTCCTAGATATGAACATGATTCATATTCAGTCAAATCCTTCATTCGAAATTTCATCCAATAGAATAGCGTGTTTAATGAAGAAAATAGTCCGAGCTTACAAAATATATCTGACTACATTCGGTTATGGGTTTCGTTCGCATGGCTGGAGCAAATATCAATGCATTCAGTAGGGTGCTTGTAAAACTAAGACGTTCCGGCAGAGTTATGAAAAACCATTTATAAATTTAACGTTGACGTTAAATTTGAATGTAAATATAATTTGAGAAGGAGGTCGGTTTTGATGGATGAGTTATTGAAAATTGATGATGTAGCACAACAAAGCGGCTTGAGTAAACGGACAATTAGATACTACGAAGAGATTGGTATTTTACCTTCCCCTGAACGCAGTGAAGGAGGGACTAGACTATACAGACAGGAACATGTTAAATTTTTAAACAGAATTATAACCGCCAAAGAAATATTAGGGTTTACGTTGCAGGAACTACGGCAGTTCATTTCACTCACGGACATGTTAGAAATTCAGAAAGTGGAATATAAAAAGGTATCTAATCCAAAAGAACGAAGAGGGAAAATAACTGAAAGCTTAGTAATCCTCGATGGCCAAATTGAGATAATTGATCAAAAGATAAGAAAAATACTTAAAGTCCAAACAGAGCTAGTGACTCTTAGAGAACGAGCACGAGCAGAGATCGGAAGAATCGACGAGGAAATATCGAGAACCCAAAAATCTTTGGATTAAATAGAAACAACGGTTTAATCCTTTACATCCTTAGAATAATTTTTTAAATGAACTAAAGACGACTGTTGAATACAGGTTGTCTTTTTTTGATTTTAATCTAAATCATTTTTCTGAAGGGTTAACGTTTTTTTAAGTTTCTATTGAGCGCGGCAGGTTGTTGAAGAAGGAAAAAAGGAACTTTTGCTGAATTATTAGGATTATCCAATGAAAGGAGAGATTCAACTATTCATGGAATTAACAAGATCCCAATTATTGGCTTTGGAAAATATTACAGATTATGCAAGGAATCATAGTCTTAATGCTAAAGAAACAATAGAGCACATACTCAAAATGTCTAATATTTCGGATGAAATATTTGAATATGCTGTTGCTAAAATAAAAGCTCATGCAAGGATAGGATTACATTTTCATCCAGATAGACCAAATTCAATAATGAAATGTGTTGCTGAAACACTACTAGAGCAAGGAATATATAAGAGCCAGTTTGAAACAGGTATATCTAACGGCAGCGTATCTGCATACCCTGGTGGTCAACGAGACCTTTGGGAGAAGAGAATTTTTGAAGGTGCATATCAACTGGCGGGCACAACCAATAACCAACGTCCTAAATATGGTGCTCTAAATTTGATGCTGCACCCAGACGGACCTGCTCCGAGGTTTGGATCATGCTATTTTCTTCTATCCCCCAAGGTCTCAAATCGGTCCACCTACACCTATTTAGATTCGCATCAAGACCCAAAAGAAAAGGGTACTTATAAAGAATTTGACATGATTTTGGCTGCAATCTTAGAGGAGACTTTCTTAAGAGATTTTGCGATTGGTGAAAGTAATCTGACGCCAGTTAGATTAGTGAATCATTTGCTGGCTAATCTTGAAAATCCATTCGTGGATCCAGTAAACAAAGAGCAAAACCGAAATCTTAATCACTATATTGAAGCACAGATTCACGGGGATATTGCTCTTAAAGACGATGTGGAAGTACTGGTGGCAGATCCTTCGTTTAAGGGCACCCATGTAGGCAGAATCTTAGAACAAATATGCCTTAAGTATTCCATTGATCTGTATTGGCACAAGGGCTTTACACTTATGGTAGATGAAGTTCCTTCTGATTTTAGAGGTCCATCTATGCCCTCTTTAGCAAAACGGATTGGACAAAATAATTTTATCGATGCGAGCATAATTGGATCAGCTGTAATGGATTTGAAACACAATCCAGCGGCTTGGAGCGACCGAGGAACTTATAATGAGGTACTACAAGAATTAAAACTATTGTGGCACGTTTTAGTAAAGTATGGAAAGCCAATTCAAAGTTGAACGAACGGGGGAGATTCTTAATGTTATAAGCATATATTTTAAATAAGGTTTAATATACAAGATTTTATGCAGGGCTTGTATATTAGGCCTTTTTCTTTATTCCAAAATTATGCTCCCATAACGACACCTCTCAATTGCCAAATACTGCATACACCATTGAAGTTAAATTATCTAATCTATTTGATTTCGAAAAACCGCAAACAAGAAAGCACCGCGTATACGGTGCTTCATTACCTTTTGAAGGGTTAGGAATGATACCGCTGCCCTGGATAAAATGCCTCGTTGATTTCCCAAGACTCAACCATCATACGGGCTACGACAGGTTCATATCCCATACCCATAAGGTACGTAATCGCTGCAACCTCTCGTAAGGCATGAACAAAAGAAGTGTGTTTCGCTTCTTGTAATCCATATTGAACAAGAGGTTCAACGTTTCTTAATACTGTGTGTTTATAATGCTCTGGCCTATAATGCTGATTTTGATTAAAGTGATAAGGATTGTATTGGTAAGGGTTATACAAAATACAGTCATCTCCCTAGATAAATAATTAGTAAAGTCATCATTAGTTTATGTGTGTTTTGTCATGGGTGAAACGGATACTGAAAAATTATCCTGCCAGTGACGGCATCTTTTTTTAGAGCAAGGGCAGCCTTGATTAGACCTACAATGATAAATGGATTAATCATTAGATTAGATAGTGGGACTATATTCCTGTAAAAACTTTTAAGAATAATAATGATTTAGATTAGTTATGTATTAAAATAGCTATAAATCATATTATTTTTCAAGTTGGGTGGCATTTAAAAATGAAAGTAGTTTGTACAGGATATGGGATTATAGCCCCAAATACGAAAAACATTGAACAATTTTTATATAACTTAAAAAATGGAATTTGTTGTTTAGAAGTTAGTGAAAATTCAGGACCTAATCTTGAGACAAATATTATTGGATTAGTTAAAGAAGAAATGGAAGAATTAGAATTAAATAAAGAGCTAAAAAGACTGCCAAAAGTTTCAAAGCTTGGTATACTTGCTGCCCAAAATGCAATTAAATGTGCTAATTTAGATATAGATCAAAATAAAAAAATCGGCCTTTTTTTTGGAATATCCTTAGGAGCTGGTGGAGAGTCATCTTTTCAAGAGTCCATTATGTATGCAAATGAAAACAATTACAGAAAGATTCCTATTACATTTGCACATTATGCTAATTATCATAGTATCACTGCTTCAATCGGTCATTTTATTGGCACAAAGGGAATAACAAAAACGATTACAACTGGGTGTACTTCAAGTCTAGAGGCCATCCAGGAAGCGATGATTTATTTAAAAAGTGGTTTAATTGATGTGGCCATTGTTGGAGGGACGGATAGTCCAATAAGTAAAGCAACTACCTATGCATTTGCAAAAACAAAAGTTCTCCCATTAAACCAAAGTCTTGAAGCAGGTGCTGTACCTTTTCAAGAGGGCAGTAATGGATTTGCTATGTCTGAGGCTGCTGGAGTAATTGTGTTGGAGCGAGAATGTGATGCACAAGAAAGAGGAGCGGATATTAAAGGGGAAATTGTAAACATTATTTCTAATAATGATGGAGTATCTATTTTTTCATTAGATTCAAATGGCGATCAGATGATTCATGCACTTAAAGAATTAACGAGCGATAGTCAACCAGATTATATTAATAGTAATGCGCTTGGAATTCAATTAACTGATCGAATTGAGGAGAGATGTTCTAAGGAATTATTTAACCATACAGTTCCATACTCTTCGATAAAAAGTATGTTTGGAAATCCTTTTGGAGCAATTGGTATATTACAAGTTATTTCATCTATTTTAAGTATACAATATTCTTTTATACCTCCTACCATTCGAACCTCTAAAACAGGTTACGAGAATATGAATATTGTTACTTCTACTCTATATCAAAAAATAGATGAAGTGGTTGTAACGAATCATGGATATGGGGGTAATAACGCTTGTGCATTGATTAGGAAATCAGAATAAAGAGGTTTATCTTTTTGAACATAATAATTGGGGCACTGAATATCACGTTAGGAGAAACATCTTATGATTATAGGATTACTAGTTTTAACCATTGGGATTATTCCTATTGTTTTAGCATTCTCTGTTAGGAGACTCTTTAAGGGTTCCGAATTATCTTTCGGGTTATTGATTTATATGATTTTAATAAGTATTTGGCAGGCAGACATTGGCATACTTTATTTTAATAATCTATTCAGCGAAAGAGTTATTCTTTTGTTGTTCCGATTGTTCCGTATTGCTCCAACTTTCGCCATTCCTGTTACTTTTTATGTTGCGTATACGATTATTAAAAAATATACCCCGACTTTTAAAGATGGAAACTTTAATAAGTTGATAGGAATTGTTTTTACAAGAAAAACTTTAGTTGTTCTCTTGATTTGGAGTACAATCATATTTATTGTTAATTGGACGTCTTTGGGGATAAAAGGGTTAAAAGTAGAACACTTTTACCATTCCTCCACAACATTTTATTTTCCAGAATACGGGCCGTTATTCTTTTTATATATTTTTCATATGAGTAGCTTTATATTGTTCCTCTTTTTGATTTTTCTTTTATCTAAAAAAATCCTTAATAAAAACATGAAAGATTTTTTAAGGACGTTTTCTCTTTGCTCCCTTTTATTATTTATTACAGGTTTTATTAATTTTTCTCCAGGAACAGGTGCGATTGCAAGTAGTATAGGAGTTATTATATTTTCGGTGCTTATCTTGCTGGCATTTATTAAACTAAATACGATCATGACCATTCAATATAATAATTTAATTGAAAGACAAAAAAAGATGGATTATACGGGAAACTTAGTAGGAAGTTTAATACACGAAATGAAAAATACCGTAGTAGTGATTAAGGGGTTTTCGAAATTGCTGAACCAGGGCAACTTCCCTAGAACTGATTTTGAAAAGAGCTCATTAGAAATGATAGAAAATGCAGCACAGCAACTAGAAAATCTAGCGAATGAATATCGGGAATATATAAAACACTCAAAAATGGATTTTAAAATGGAAGATATCAACAAAATTATAGAATTATCTATTCAATTCTCAAATGAAATCATAAAGGAACGGCAGATTGAAATTGAATTCGTAAAAAATTATCGGAATTTAATGGCCTATGTTAATGGAACATACCTTAAACAAGTATTTATCAATTTAATAAAAAATAGTTCAGAAGCTATGCCAGAACAAAGCACTAACAGGAAAATTAGAATTGAAACTGACTTTATTGAAGAAAACATTATTATTAATTTATATGACACGGGAACAGGAATACCTCCACAAAACTGGGAAAGTATTTTCGATCCGTTTATTTCCTCTAAAAATGAAGGAATGGGATTCGGCCTTCCCTTTGTTAAAAAAATAATTTTTGAACACAGGGGCGATATTCAAATTATGGATAGTACTCCTGCAGGAACACATTTTCAGGTAAGGATCCCTCAATTTGAATTTAGTAATATAAGCTAGAATTTGAACACAATTGGTTGAAGTTCTTTAAGAAACAAGTTTCCATTACAATTGACCCTTGAACAAAAATTAATAAATATCAATTCATGTATATTAAAAGATTGAATATTGCCCATTTCTAAAGAAGAAGCAGACCAACATCGGCCTGCTTCGACTAATTTGCTATTCCTGATTCATGTTTAAAAGTTTCAAAAAATATGAAATTTGGCATAGAAATTTAATGATGATTTTCATGACTTCCATCTTCGATTTGTGCTCCTTTTTTAAGGAAGCTAATATCACTTTCAGAAAGTTTTCCAACAATAAACTGTTTTTGAGGCATTATGATAGAGCCTTTGTTACTTGCATGCACTTTAATAAAGTATAAACCCTCACTATCAAAGCTTTTTCTTAAACTATATGTTCCGTTTTCTTCGTCACGAGCTTCCTCCATTCCATAGTTAACAGAACCATCTTGTTTCCAAATCTCGAAATGAACATAATCTGCACCTTTGACCTTTTTTCCATCTTGAATAAGAACGGCCATAATCGTCTCCTGATGATTAGCCGAGAACGATTCCGGTATAATAATGTTTAATTCGAGAGGTTGTTCTTGTTTATATAAATTTGCCGCATCCTCCTCACCTGAGCATGCAGTTAGGAAGATGCTGCAAATAACGGCGAAGAAAAAACATACATATTTTTTCACTGGATAACACCCTTTACATATGAATTAAGCATTTAAAAAACTCTTCATGGCAGGAATTCTTTGAATAATGAACCAGTCCAAAACCCAAACAATAATAAGTGATAATCCGACTAAAGGAAACAATATACCTAAAACTATCATCAAAACAAGAAAAGGTTTCATGTTCTTGATACTTGGAGCTTTTGGTACACCTAATTCTTTTTTTGGCTTTCGTTTCCACCATAGATAAAATCCACTTATGGCCACAAGAATAATCCCTAAACAAATTAACAGGCTGACCAATTGGTTGATCAAACCAAATTGCGTCCCTTTATGCAGGGTAATTCCCCAAGCCACGATTTTTCCAATTAGTCCGTAATTATCATAACGATAATCAGCTAGAACAGCACCGGTATATTGGTCAATATGCATTGTCACTTCATCCTGTGCTTTTGGTGGAAATGCAGACAAGGTATATACACCCTCTTTTTCTTGAGGAATGTAAATCGAATAACTTGGATGGACCCCTTCACGCTTCGCGATTGATATCACATCATCTATTGATAGTGGAATAAAGCCTTGAATTTTGGAAGCTGGGGCATCTAAATTTTCTGCTGCCCAAGGAACCTTTGCTATGTCCTTAGTTTTAATAGTAGAAGCTGGCGTGCTGCCCGACCAAATAGAAGGTGGATATCCTGCACCCGAATTGGTTGCTATTGTTTGAAAATGACTACCCCAGAAACCTGACCAAGGCAAACCAGTCATGACTAAAAATAACATTCCTGCTGTGATCCAAAAGGCAGGTACGGCATGCAAATCTCTTCTTAATATCTGTTTTCCCTTAGTCAATCTTGGAATAACAACGCCAGACAGACTTTGCTTCTTTTTGGGAAACCATAAATAAAGTCCAGTGATAATTAAAACGATTGTCCAGCAAGCTGCTAACTCAACAATCCGATCACCCAACGTACCAGCCATTAACTCCCCATGAAAATCTACGATTTTATCCATTATGCGGTCTTCGTTATCTAACTCCCCCATTTTTTTACCTGTATAGGGGTTTATAAAGATGGTAAGAGATTTATCTTTGAGCGTGATGCTGACTTCGCTTGATCTCGAAGCGCTTTCTCCTGGACGATATTTCGTCACTACGGAATTCGGATATAACTTCTTGACTTCCTCAATCTGCTGAGTTGCTGAAACTCTTTCTCCATTAGGAGTAACATGGTAGTAATCCTTATAAATCACTTGTTCAATCTGGGGCTTAAATAAATAGATTGAACCTGTGATAGAAAGAATAATAAGAAACGGCGCAAAAATAATACCAGCATAAAAATGCCATCTCCATAGGATTTTATAGAGAGATGTGCTTGCTTGTTTTTGATTTTGAATCGTCGAGTTTACTTTAACTGTTTCCATTTATTCCGTTCTCCTCTTTTTGTAAATAGTTATCGTAGAATCTCTATCTGCATCTTTCATCATAAAAGAGATTTGTGAGAAAAATGTGAAGTAATCCATTTTTATTGAAAAGAATATCGCTAGGAAAAACTAGGACAGCCCGGTTGTTAAAAGTGGGGGAAATATCACAAAAACTTCACAATTAAAAGGTAAGATAGCTATGATGCTTGTATACGAATCAAAAAAGCGAGGAAAAGATTTGATGGGTGTAACAATTATGATCGTCGATGACGAAGAACAGATGAGAGAATTAGTAAAAACATTTTTACAGAATGAAGGATATACCGTATCACAGGCTTCAAACGGAATGGAGGCCCTTTCTAAAATACATAAGAAAATGCCAGACCTTTTACTTGTAGATATTATGATGCCTTATATGGACGGTTTTGCCTTTGCTGAAGAGGTGAAAAAAATACATGATATTCCACTTATTTTCTTATCTGCTAAAGGAGAAGAATGGGATAAGGTGTATGGATTAAGAATTGGCGGGGATGATTATATCGTCAAACCTTTTCACGCTGGCGAGCTATTAGCCCGAATAGAATCCGTATTAAGAAGATCAAAGATTGCAGCCCGTTCCACTGCTCCATTTAAGATTGGTCCGATGGTCTTAGATGTTGAATCTCATTCAGCTTTGCTTAATGGAAAACCCCTCTCTTTAACTATAAAAGAGTATGAACTGATTTACTTACTGGCTAAAAATAAAGGGAAACTGTTCTCACGAGAACAGCTCTTACGCTCGATTTGGGGATATAACTACACCGGCAGTGAACGAACGGTCGATACCCATATTAAGACATTGCGCTTAAAACTAAAAAGTCATGGAACGTTAATTCAGACGATTTGGGGGAAAGGCTATAAATTTGAGGTGTAATTTTGAAGAAATTGAATGTTACGTTGAGTCAAAAAGTATTCATTCTTATTTTAGCCACTATCGGGTGCACGATATTATTTTCTTTTTTCTTTCTCCATTTTCTCTATAAAGATTTATATTTAAAAAGTATTCGTGAATCTGTTATTTACCAGGGAGAAAATACTGCTTCACATTTTCATTATGGGTCTTTAAATGAGGATTTAATTGATAAAATTCATTGGTTTAATGTCGTTTCTGAATATGAAGTCATCGTGGTTAATGACTTTACAGAACTACACGAGCATTTTCCTTATAAAATCGACGACGAAGCATTGATCAATCGAGCGGATCGAAAAAAAATAGCGCAAGGGGATTATGTTGTTAAAGAAGGCTATGTAAAAGAATTTGATCGAAATATTGTTGGGGCTGTATTTCCTATTTTGAGTGATAGAGGAATTATTGGGCTGATTTTTATTTATGTTCCGCTTGCGGCGATGCAGGAGGTATTCCAAGGGAGTATTCCGATTCTTATCCTTTTTGGTAGTGTTTATTTTCTCTTGTTGTTTATTGTTGTAAATCGAATTCGGCATTCCTTATTCAAACCATTAACCGAAATGCAAAGGCTTTCGAAAGAAGTGGCAAGAGGAAATTACTCAAGCCACCTTGATCCGAAAAATCACGATGAAGTGGGTCAGCTGGCGGAAGCTTTCAATTTAATGAGTTTATCCTTGGAAAATCAAGAGGAACGAAAAAAAGAGTTTATTTCAAATGTTGTTCATGAATTAAGGACTCCGCTAACTTATATAGGCGGTTATACTCATGCACTTAAACAACGTTTATATACATCTAAAGAGGAAGCAGAAGGTTATTTAACCACAATTGAAAAGGAAACCGATCGTTTGAACAAAATTGTTCATGACCTGATTGATTTGAATTACTTACAGGAAAATTTATATGTACTGGAGAAGGAACCAATTGCGATTGCTCAGCTTCTCTTTGATACGCTGGAGCTTTTTAAGATCCGCATGTCTCAAAATAGAATCAGGATTAATGTAAACATTGAAGAGGACATCATTATCTGTGGTGATGTCAAACGAATGGAACAGGTCTTCTATAACATAATCGATAATGCAGTCAAATATACTTCTGACCAAAGTGAAATAAAGATTGAACTACGGCAGGATGAGGAAATGATGGTTTTCCGTGTGGTCAATCAAGGAAATGTGATTGAAAAAGAAGATATTCCTCGAATTGGGGAACGGTTTTTTCGGACAGACAAGGCACGAAGTCGTGCTACTGGAGGTTCTGGATTAGGTATATCGATTGTAAAGCAAATTGTGACCTTGCATAGTGGAAGTTTTTCGATAACAAGTGATACACGGGAGGGGACGATTGTTACTGTTCAAATACCCGTTTTAGAGGATGAATAGCTGCATTCAAGCTAATTCAAGGATAGGGAAGACGATTAAAAGATAAGGAGAAACAAGTCTTTATATGAGAAAACCTTGGCTGATTTTATGTTTATTTTGTATTACTTTATTAACTGCTTGCGGGATGAACAAAGATAAATCGTACCAAATCAAACCATTTATGTTTACGGATCAAAATAAGCAGCCATTTGGAACAGAAAATCTTAAAGGGAAAGTATGGGTTGCTAACTTTATCTTTACCAGTTGCGAAACAGTCTGTCCTCCGATGACTGCTAGTATGACGGCACTTCGTGACAGGATGAAAAAAGAAAAGCTAAAAGTAGAGGTTGTATCGTTCAGTGTAGATCCCACTGTTGATAGGCCAGATGTATTGAAAAGCTATATTGCAAAATTTACAGATGATGAATCAAACTGGCATTTGTTGACTGGTTATGATCAAAAGCAAATTGAGACGTTTGCACGAGACGAATTTCAGACTTTCATCGAAAAACCAAAATCATCTAATCAGGTGATCCATTCAACGAGTTTTTACCTTATTGACCAAAACGGAAAGATTGTACAACATTATGGATTTCAGAAGTCTCACTTTAATGAAATAATAAACGATATTAAAAGACTCGATGAATAAATTATTTAAGTAAAAAAGGAGTAAATTGTTGTTTTAATCTTTTTATCAGAAGGAATGCAATTTCAATAGAGCAGGCCGTTGGAACGTTCATGTTCATGTCCTGACCAAAGATTTAGAAAGCCTTGATACAGACTTCAAAGTGATAGTCGGTAGTCAATAAAATACAATATAGAGGAGAAATGATGATGAAAAAAATTATGAAAAAAGTTTCCAAATTGTTTTTACCAACAGTATTAGGTTTGTTTTTATTTTCAACTGTGGCAAGTGCCCATGTTACAGTAGTCCCGAAAACTTCTACAACAGGTGCATGGGAAACTTACACTGTTAAAGTTCCAGTTGAAAAGGATGCTCCAACTACGAAGGTCACCATTAAAGCACCAACTGGAGTAGAAATTAAATCTTATCAACCAGTTCCTGGATGGAAATATTCTGATGAAAAAGATGCAAATGGAATCATAAAATCATTTACATTCGAGGCAACAGGAGAAGGAATTTTGCCAGGTCAATTCCAACAATTTACGTTTGTTGGAAAAAACCCAGAGAATGCAACAAAAGCTGCATGGGATGCTTTCCAATACTATAAAGATGGTAGTGTAGTTGAATGGACTAAAGAAGAGGGAGCAGACACTCCTCACTCAATAACAGATATTGTTGCGGGAACAGCAACAGATGGTCATGATGATAAGGATAAAACTGAAACTAAAAAAGAGGAAGCAAAAACAGAAGTTGCTAAAACAACAGCTACAGATAAATCTAATTCCCTACCGATGATTTTATCTATTGTTGCAGTTGTCTTGTCATTAATTGCTCTTGTGATTGTATTTCGTAAAAAGTAATATGAATAAAAAAATGACCTATTCATCTGTTGAATAGGTCATTTTTTTAACTTCGAATTCAAAATCGAATAGATTTTGCCTATTGCCCGTTTATAACATAGGGTACGGTCAAAAATTTGAGTTAACGTGTTAATAATATTATTAAATTCAATTTAGATGTCTATATATACTCACGAACTAAAGTGAAAAATAATAGCTATTCGTCTTTTAATAAAATTTTCAATCTTTG
>Ga0209795_10001804_pt1 | contig 12651 bp, 4 predicted proteins | sample AgamicOrMarz_FD_187166 | JGI IMG/M metagenome (GOLD analysis project Ga0209795, IMG submission 187166) | Agave microbial communities from Guanajuato, Mexico - Or.Ma.rz (SPAdes) (version 2) | ecosystem: Host-associated > Plants > Phyllosphere > Phylloplane/Leaf | place: Guanajuato, Mexico...
AAAGCTCGCGCAGCTTGTAGTACCACATGCCCAGCACCAAAGCCCGCGTGCGAAGCGCCTTGCCGCCGGGGAAGCGCCGATGCCGGATGCGGCTGAACACGTCGAAGGTCGACGCGTCGCCCGCGATCGCGTCGGCGAGAATCTTCCCGGCCATTCCCGCGAACACCAGACCGTGCCCGGAAAAGCCTTGCACGTAGTAAATGTTCGCGCAGATCCGGCCGAGGTCCGGCGCGCGGTTCATGGTGACGTCGACGAAACCGCCCCACGCGTAGTCGATGCCGACATCGGCGAGTTGCGGGAAAACGCCCGTGATCCGATCACGCATCCTGTCGATCAGATTACGCGGCGTCGTGGCGTCATAGCTTTCTCCGGCGCCGAACAACAGCCGGTTATCGGCGCTCAGCCGGAAGTAATCGAGGATGAGATTGTTGTCCGACGCCGCGGCTCGGCCCGGCATGAGCTCGTTGGCGAATGCGTCGGAAAGCGGCTCGGTGGCGACCATGTAGGTGCCCACCGGCATGATCCGCGCTTCGATTTCGGGCGCCGGATGATCGCCGAATTCGCCGAGATAGACGTTGCCGGCGATTACCACGCGGTCGCACGACACCGCGCCTTCAGCTGTCTTCACGACGGGCCGCGCGCCGCGTTCGAGCCGGGACACCGCTGAATTTTCGAAGACCTTGACTCCCGCTTGCCGCGCCGCTTCGCCGAGACCGAGGCAGTACAGCAGCGGATGCAGATGACCGGACCCGCCGTCATACACGCCGGCAGAAAATCTTTGCGTGGCGATATGCGAACGAAGCGCCGACCGATCCAGCCATTCGAGCGGATACGCATACCGGTCCTGCGTGCGCTCCATCCACTCCTTGAGTTTGCGCGCCTTGCGATCGTTGACGGCGAGCGTCAGATAACCGCGCCGATAATGGCATTCGATGTCATAACGCGCGAGACGCTCTTCGAGCAGGCGCAGACCTTCGAGCGACACGTCCCAGGCCTTGCGCGCAATCTCGCGCGAGCACTGCTGCTCGATGGCGTCTTCTCCTTCCGCGCCGAAGCCGACAATCGCCTGCCCACCATTGCGGCCCGACGCGCCCCAGCCGATGCGCTGCGCTTCCAGCAGCGCGACGTCGAAGCCGCGCCCGGCGAGTTCGAGCGCGCACGAAACGCCCGCGTAGCCGCCGCCGATCACGCACACATCCACGGACAGCTTTTGCTGCAGCGGCGCGCTCGGTTGCGGACGCGTGACGCTCGCCTCGTAATAAGAGTCCTCGACGACACCAAGCTCCTTGTTCAGCAGCGACGACATAGGCTGCGCTCCAGGTATCGGTTCACCACGGAACCCGTACGTTGAGAAACTGCCAGGGGTCCTCGTCGTACGGCGTGTCGAAAAGCGGCGAGCGCTGGTCGAGCGGCGTCCATGTGTCGTACACGCCGACGAGTTCGCCCAGGTACGGACGAGCGACCCGCATCACCGTCCGATAGTCGATGTCGTCCGGTTCGACCACGCCGGCCCGCGGATTCTCGAGCGCCCACACGATGCCGCCCATGATGCCGGCCACCACCTGAAGGCTCGTCGCCGTGTTATGCGGTGCGAGCCGCCGGGCTTGCGGCGTGGTCAGCCGCGAGCCGTACCAGTAAACGCCTTTGTCGTTGCCCATCAGCAGCACGCCGAGTTCGTCGGCGCCGTCGACGATTTCGTCGCGCATGATCCGCTTGTTGTCCTGCATGCGCCAGCCACGTCCGGCGAATTCCTCGATCGACAGCAGCGCGTCGTCGCACGGACGATACGCATAGTGGACCGTCGGGCGATACACGACCTCGCCGTCCTTGCGCAATGTCAGATGGTCCGCGATCGAGATCGACTCGCCATGCGTGATAAGGAAGCCCTGATAGCTGCCGGCGAGCGGCGTCCAACTGCGTACTCGCGTGGCAAGTCCCGGCCGTTGCAGATAAATCGCCGCATCGCTGCCGAACCCATGACGCTGCGCGTCGGCGGGCCAATGACGTTCATGCGTGCCCCAGCCCAGTTCCGCCGGCTGCATGCCTTCTTCGACGAAGGCATCGACGGACCATGTGTTGACGAACTCGTTGCGCGCCTTGCGGCGCTCGGAGAACTGCCAGTCCTGTTCAGCGACGTGAATCGCCTTGATGTCCAGGCGCTGCGCGAGCACGGCCCAATCTTCATAGCTGTCGAGCGCGGTCGGCTGGATGCCGCTGTTCTCCGCCATGTCGACCAGCGCCTGTTTGACGAAAGCCGAAGCGAGCCCAGGGTTCGCGCCTTGCGTCAAAACCGCTGTCGGGCCGTCGCGCTTGTCGAGACGAAAAGCCAGCACCGCCTCCCGCAGTGCGTAATTGCTGCGCCGTGACGGAGGACGGTCGGGATCGGTAGAACCGCCTTCCCACGGTTCGATGGACGTGTCGAGATAGAGCGCGTCGCGAGACCAGCAAAAGCGAATCAGCGATTCGCTCGACACATTGACCGACAGGTTGACCAGCAGCGTGCCTTTCGTCACATAAGCCGTAAGCAGTGTCTCGAAGTTGTCTTCGCTGAGCGCCTGCTCGACGACATGCACGCCGCATTCATGGGCGATCGCCGTGTCATTACCAGGCGGACACACCACGGTCACGTCTTTTGGGCTCACCTCGATGTGTCTTAAAAGCACCGGTAAAAGCGAACTCGCTATGCTGCCGAATCCGATGATTACAACGCCGCTGTTGCAAACAGCGTGCTTCGTCCACTGCACATGCGCATCCATCTTTCCTCCCGACTACCGCGCGTTGGGTCGCGCTTCTTTGTGCGGGCGTGATGCGTGGCTCCAATGTTTCGGCCCGCATTAGCGGCGCAGCATTGCGCGTGCCGGGATTTTTCATTTCGGTTCGATAGCATCGCAAGCCTTGCTGTCCACCGCTTGCCGACTGCAAGGCGAGTGCAAGGCGCCTCGGCGTAGAATGCCGCCTTCTCCGCTATCTTCCGCGATTGCCTCGCGGTCCGAGTCGCCTCATGAACAAACCGCCGCGCAAGAAAAACCCGACCTTCGGCATCGCTGTATTCATCGTGGTCGCGGTACTGTTCGTCATCGCCACGCTGTTCTATAACGCGATCAAGGAGAAGCGCGAGTTCGACAACGACAACGCGCCGGCGGCTTCCGTTTCATCGGGCGCAGCGGCGGCGACGGCCACGGCGACGAGCGCTGCGGCTACTGCTGCGAAGCCTGCGAGCGGCACGGCGCAGTGAGCTTGTCGCGGTCATGGTGTGTGACCGCGTTTGAGTTTGAGTCGGACGCGCTTAGGCGTCGCACTTCACTACGCTAGTTCAAGCCCGGTCACATCATTCATCGGGCAGGCGGATCACGCTCGCGTCCTTGCGAATCAACGCCGCCGCCGTCAGCATCTGCTTGCATTGATGCGCAAGCAGTTTGATGTCGTGTACGGCATCGGCCGAATAGTCCTGCGATTTCTCCGCCTCGACCACCATCGTGTCCAGTTCGCGCGTGATCTGTTTGATCTGCTCGCCCTGGTCCGCAGGCGGCGCAGTGCCTGCTTCTGCTTCGGTGAGATTGTCGCGCACGAGACTCAACGCGCGTTGCAGCGGCTGCAGCGACACGCCCTCGGCGTGTTGCGCGGAGGTGCGCAAGAGCGGCGCGGCTGCGGTGATTTGCGATGCAAGCACATGGCTGCTCACCAGCAAACCGTTGAGTTCGGGGACGAACTTCTGCGCCGATTTCGGTTCGAGCATCATCCGCTGAAACGCCTGGCCGAGGTTCGCGAATGCGACGTGCACGTTCTTGCGCGCGAGGCGGTAGCGGTAATCGCGATCGAGTGCAGTGGCGGCGGCCGCGGCAGCGGGCGAGGCGCCGGCGACGGGCTTCGCCGTCGTGTTGGTGGTTGCGGAAGCGGGTGTGCTTGCGGGCGCGCTTGATGTTGTTGCCGGTGCAGTTGCCGATGGGCTTGCTGTTGCGCCTGCTGATGTACCTGCTGCCGAACCTGCTGTTGCGCCTGCCGCGGCTCCTAACGCCGCGCTCCCTGCGATATTCGCTTCGGCGCCTGTTCGCACGTTCGCCGACACATCCGCTTGCGATAGCCCCCGATTGCCAGCCACCAAACCATCACTCGTCAGCGGCCCGCTTGCAGCCGCCAACGCCGGCCTGCCGACATCGATCGCCGGGTCCGCCATCGCCGCGACCGGCGCCCGCGCGCCCGCTTCGGTCACGGTGGCGGCGAGCGGCGCGGCCGGCTTGCCGCTCCACCACCAGCTTGCTTCAAGAAACTGCCGCGTCGCGCTGATCACGTTGTTGACCAGCTTGCCCATCAGACGATATTCCCAGTACGGGAACAGATGGCTTGCGGCAATCGCGATCGCGCAGCCGACCACGGTGTCGATCGCGCGCTCGCCGATGATGTGCAGGCTGCCCGGCGCGAGCAGGTGGAACATCAGCAGCACATACGATGACGTGAACACCACGCTCGCCGCGTAATTGAACAGCAGCAGGCTGTAGCTCATCACCATCGACGCGAACATCACCACCAGCAGAATGTGCGGTTCCTTCACGAAGATCATCAGCGCGATGCTTGCCGTGCAGCCGATTAACGTTCCGACGATCCGCTGCCCGTTGCGCTGCTTGGTCAGCGAATAACCGGGCTTCAGGATGATGACCGTGGTCATCACAATCCAGTAAGCGTTCGTGAGCGGCAGCAGGCGGCCGAGCCAGAAGCCGACCGCCACCGCGATCGTCACGCGCAACGCGTGACGAAAGCTCGGCGAGGACATCGTCAGGTTCGAGAAGATCTGGCCGAACGGCACGCGGCGGCTCGATACGAAGCGGTTCAGCGCCTGGTCGAGGCGCAGTTCCGTTTCGGTCGTGGCCGGATCGCTCGAAAGACTCTTGCGCATCTTGTCGATCAGACGCGTGGCGCTCCACACGCGGCGGAATGTGGACGACACCGCCGAGTACGCCTCGGGATTCTTCGCCGGCAACTCCTGCTTGCGCATCAGTTCGATTTCGAACTCGATGGCGCGCAGTTCCGCCTTCACATTCACGCGTGCGCGCGGCGCATGATTCTGCAGGACGGCGAGCCCGATTTCCTCGAGATCCTCGGCGGCTTTGCGGATCAGATCGCGATAGAACACCAGCAGGTCGGTGCCGCCGAAGGTATTGCGCACGAGCGGGTAGTCGGTATGCGTGCCGACGAACAACTCATGCAAATCGACCGTGTTGATAAACAGATTGAACAGCATCGCGCGGCGCGGCTCGAGCTTGCCGCTCTTTAACTTCGGCAGATTGCGCAGCACGATGTCACGCGCCGCGTCCTGCCGCTCGACCGCGGCGATCTGCTTGGCGACCAGGTTGCGATAACACTCGTCCAGATCGTTATCGAGGTCGTAAAAGGCGGCGCGCGCGAGCAGATAGTCGGCGCAGGCGAACACGCTTTCGGCGAGCGCCTGCTGCTCGATCCGATGCATCATCCAGCGGCTCACGGCAGTCGACCAGTACGTGAACCAGAGCCCGCCCACGAGTATCCACGACGCATTCACGAGCGCCTGTATCGGCGTGAAGTGCTCCTCGAGCGTCATGATCATCATGAAGAGCGTGGCGAAGCTGATCTGCGGCCAGCGGTTGCCATACACGACGATCAACGACAGCACGAACGTGAGCGGCACGACGGTGCACCACAGCGCCACCGGATTGACCGTGGCAAGGCCGGTGGCGAGCGCGGACAGAAAACCGATCACCGAGCACGCCAGCATTTCGTTGTGCTTGTACTTGAGCGGACCCGGCATGTCGACGACACATGCGCCGAGCGCGCCCGTCGCAATCGTGAAGCCCAGCTCGCGATTGTGAAACACGATCAGGCAAAGCACCGCTGGTAACGACACGCCGACCGCGATGCGCAGTCCGCCATAAAAATACTGGCTGTAAAGGAATTTTTTTATCTCGACCGAATAGCGCATCGACAGCCTGGTTTCATTCACTGACAAAAAGCGGTTGAGGACACAACTTCGGATACAACTTCGGGCACAACTTGGACAGCCCAAAACTGCCGACGAGTCTAACTGATTTTGCGTCTGATCTGACCTCCCCAATTCGGGCGGGTTCTGCGCCGCGAGCGGCTTTGTTATGCTGTCGCTTCAATGTCTGCCGAGCTTCGCGCGTTGGTCGCGAATGCGGCAAAGCCCCATCGCGTTGTCAGGACCCATGCTTCAGCTCTTCTATTCGAACCGTTATGAAACGCTCGTCGGCGCGCTGCTCGACGATCTCGCGCAAGCGCCGTCCGATCCCTGGACCGCGCAGCCCGTGATCGTGCCGAGCGCTGCTGTGCGGCGGCGGCTCGAACTGGACATCGCGGCGCGCCAGGGCGTCTGCGCGAACGTCAGCTTCGGCTATCTCGCGCAATGGCTGTGGGCGCAAATCGGCGGCGTGATCGCGGTGCCGCGGCATTCGCCGTTCGCGCCGGACCGGCTCGTGTGGCGTTGTTATCGTTTGCTCGGCGATTCGAACGAAGCCCTGCCGTGGAATGCGTCGCCGCGTCTTCGCACGTATCTCGATGCGGCCGATCCGTCCATGCGCTATGAACTCGCGCGCCGTGTGGCGACCGTGCTCGACCACTATCTGACCTATCGCCCGGAGTGGCTGTTGCAATGGCAGAAGGGCGGTTCGATTTTCGCGAGCGGTGCAGCGGACGACACGGGCCCGCGCCTCGTCGGCGCAAGCGAGGCGGCGCGCGAAGATGAGCGATGGCAGGCGGCGCTGTGGCGCGCGGTGCTGACCGAACTCGCCGGGGAAGCCGGGGGGGCCGGGGGTGCACAAGCGCCCGCAGCCGCGCTGCCGCCCGCCTATCGTTTCCTCGACGAAATCGGCACGCTGGATCTCGACGCGATTGCCAACGCCAGGTGGCCCGAAGCGGTGAGCGTGTTCGCGCTGCCCACCATGCCGCCATTGCACGTCGCGTTGCTGCGCGCGCTATCGCGTTGGGTCGACGTGCGTCTGTACGTGATGAACCCGTGCCGCGAATTCTGGTTCGACGTGGTGAGCGAAGGCCGCGTTCAGGCGCTCGACGCGGCAGGGCAGTTGGACTATCAGGAAGTGGGTCATCCGCTGCTGGCCGAATGGGGTCGTCAGACGCAGGCGCAGTTGCACATGCTGCACGAACTCACCGAAAGCGCGGCTTCGGGCGAGACAGGCGAGTTCACGGAGAATCCCGAACCGAGCTGGCTCGCCGCCGTGCAAAACAGCATTCTCGATCTGCGTTCCGAGACGCAGACGGATGAGTTGCCGTACGAGCACGGCATCGAAGTTCATGTGTGCCATAGCCTCTCGCGGCAGCTCGAAGTGCTGCACGATCGTCTGCTTGGCTGGTTCGACGAGTTCGACAACCTGGAACCGTCTGACGTGCTCGTCGCCGTGTCCGATCTGGCCGCCGCCGGTCCGCTGATCGACGCCGTGTTCGGCACCACGCCGGCTGGCGACACGCGCCGCATTCCGTATCGGATCACCGGCTTGCCGCCTTCGCAGGCCAATCCCGTCGCGCGTCTCTTGCTCGACTGGCTCGCGTTGCCGGAGCGCAGCGTCGGCGCGCCGGACCTGATCGAATGGTTGCGCGTCGACGCGGTCGCGGTGCGTTACGGCATCGACGCGGGTTCGCTGGAAGCCGCGCAGGAATGGCTCGCGGCGGCCGGCGCGCGGCGCGGGCTATCGCCTGCCGAGCCGAGCGGCGAACACGTGCCGGTCGCGCGTCACACGTTTGCCGATGCGTTGACGCGCCTGTACCTCGGCTATGCGATGCCCGACGGCGGCGAGCCGGTGGATGCGTGGCTGCCCGTCGAGGGCGCGGGCGGCTCGGACGCCGAACTGCTCGGCCGTCTGTCGCGTTTCGTCGACGACGTGGACAGCTTCGCGACCCGCTGCGCGAGCGAACAGACGCCCGCCGAATGGACGCAGTTGCTGCTCGAAACGCTTGCCCAATGTTTCGACGGCGGCGTCCAGTTCGCCGAGTCGCTCTCCGCCGTGCGAGACGCGATCGACAAGATGAGCGACGCGATGCAGGCCGGCGCGCAGGAGGTCACGCTGCCCGCCGCGGTCGTGCGCGGCGCGCTCACGGAAGCGCTCGACGATCCGGCGCGTGGCGGCGTGCCTTGGGGCAGCGTGACGTTTTCATCGCTGACGAGCTTGCGTGGCTTGCCCTACCGCGTGGTGTGTCTGCTCGGCATGGACGACGGCGTGCTGCCGAGTCTCGCGCGTGCCGACGAGTTCGATCTGATGGCCGCGTTCGGCAAAGCCGGCGACCGCCAGCGCCGCGACGACGAGCGCAATCTGTTTCTCGATCTGCTGCTCGCCGCGCGCAGCCGTCTCTTTATCGCGTACACGGGACGTAGCATTCGCGACAACGCACCGTTGCCGCCGGCCGCGCTCGTCGACGAACTGCTCGACTATCTCGCGCAAGTGTCGGCGGGCGAGGGCGCGAGTCCCGCGGAGGTTGATGAGGCGCGCCGCGCGTTCATTGTCGATCATCCGTTGCAGGCGTTCGCGTCGGAGTACTTCGCCGCGCAGCCCGAGCTTTTCACCTACGACGCCGATCGCGCGGAACTCGCGACCTTGCTGGCCGCGCCGCAGCAAAGAACCGCCGCGCCGTTCTTCGACCAGCCCTTGCCGCCCGAAGACGCCGCGCCCGTCGCGTTCGACGATTTCGTGCGTTTCTGGCGTCATCCGGCGCGAGCAGTGCTGCGCGATCGCCTCGGCATCGTGTTGTCCGACGCGCAGGCCGAACTGCTCGACACCGAGCCGTTCGAACTCGACTACGCCGGTCGCGACGCGTTGGCCGGGCGTCTGTTGCCGGTACTGCTCGACACGGACGACGACGACGGCGATCTCATGTTCGACCGCGTGCGGCGTGTCGCCGAGGCGAGTCCCGAATTGCCAGGAGGCGCGACCGGCGCGGTGTGGCGCGCGCGCGAACTGGGCGCGCTGCGCCAGTTGGCCGACAGCGTGCGCCGCGAAGTGGCGTCGGGCGTCGAGCGCTTGCCGTTCGTGCTCGACATCGCGCCGCGCTGGCCGGACGCTGCGGACATCGCGGGCGACCTGTTCGGCTCGCATGACGAGGCGCTTCGCGAAGCCGCCGAAGCGCCGCTGCAATTGCACGGCACGTTGAACCTGCTGACCGATACGGGACAAGTGATTTTTCGCTACGCCAAACCCACCGCGCGCGACTATCTGTCGGCATGGCTCGCGCATCTGGCTTATTGCGCGGCCCAGCCGAACGGTCCGCGCCGCACCGTTTGGCACGGCAGCGGTGAGAGCTTCGAGCTTGCGCCGGTCGCCGCGCCGCTCGATCAACTCGCGCCGCTCGCCGCGCTCTTCAGGGCAGGGCGCAGATTGCCGCTGCGCTTTTTCCCGAAGAGCGCGTGGGCCAAAGTCAGCGAAAGCGATTCCGCGGCGCAGGGCGTGTGGATCAACGACCGCGTGCGGGGCGAGTCCGACGACCCGGCCTTGCGCATCGCGCTGCGAGGTACGCCGCTCACGCTCGACGAACCGTTCGGCAGTCTCGCGTCGATCGTGTTCAAGCCGTTGATGCAGCATCTGCGGAGCACGTCATGAGCGCGCTGCATCGTCATACGCTGGCGGCTGAGGAGCTTGACGTCTTCGCGTGTTCGCTCGACGGCGTCAATCAGATCGAAGCCTCGGCGGGCACCGGCAAGACGTGGAACATCTGCGCGCTGTATGTGCGCTTGCTGCTCGAGAAGAACCTGAACGCCGATCAGATTCTCGTCGTAACCTTCACGAAGGCCGCGACCGCCGAACTGCACGAGCGCATTCGCGGCCGGCTTGCGGAACTGCATCGCGCGATCGAACTTGACGACGACGGCGGCGATCCGTTTATCCGCCGGCTCTTCGAAACGACGCTCGCGCCGGAGCGCGGCATCGACCGCGAGACCGCGCTGAAGGTCGTGCGCCGCGCGCTGCGCACATTCGATCAGGCGGCCATCCACACGATTCACGCGTTCTGCCAGCGCGCGCTTCAGGAGGCGCCGTTTGCGGCCGCCATGCCGTTCGCGTTCGAGATGGAAGCCGACGACGCCGCACTCCGCTTCGAAATGGCCGCCGATTTCTGGCGCGAGCAGGTCGAGCCCGTCGCCCATGCGCATCCCGCATTCGCCGCATGGCTGGTGGCGAGGCGCGCCGGGCCCGCGTCGCTCGACGAACAACTCGCGCGGCGCCTGAAGAAGCCGTTGGCGCAGTTGCGCTGGGGAAGCATGAGCGCCGACGCGAGCGCCGATCCGCAAGCCGGTTTCGACGCCGCCTGCGAGTTGTGGCATGCCGAGCGCGATGCGATCGTCAGCCTGCTCGCCGAGGCACAGGACCGCTTGAGCAAGACCACGCACAAGCCCGATCACGTGAGCGCCGCGATTGCCGCATGGACCGAGTACTTCGCTCAAGGCGATTGCCATGCGCCTCCGCCGCGGGCCGCGCTGAAACTGACGGCCTCGGCGTTGAAGAAGGCCACGAAGGTCAAGTTCGATCCGCCGCAACACGCGTTCTTCGAACACGCGGAAGCGCTCGCTGCGGCCGTCGTCGCGACGGAAGCGGCGCAACGCGCGCGCTGGCTCGCGATCGTGCAAACCTGGCTCGATCATGCGCCCGCCGAACTGGTCGCGCGCAAGCGCACGCGCCGCGTCGTTTCGTTCGACGATCTGTTGTCGAATTTGTACCGTGCGCTGGCCGCGCATCCGTGGCTCGCCGACGCGTTGCGCGCCCGTTATCCCGCCGCTCTGATCGATGAGTTTCAGGACACCGATCCGCTGCAGTTCGCGATCTTCAGCCGCATTTTCGCGCCGGCCGGGCCGCTCTTTCTGGTCGGCGATCCGAAGCAGGCCATCTACAGTTTTCGCGCGGCCGATCTGCATACGTATCTGGCGGCGCGCGCGTCGGCTTCGGCGCGTTATACGCTGGCCGTCAATCAGCGGTCCACGGCGCCCATCGTCGACGCTTGCAATCGCGTGTTCGAGGCGAACCCGCAGGCCTTCGTACTCGAAGGGCTCGACTATCAGCCGGTGCGCGCGGGCGAACGGCGCAGGCCGCCGTTCTCCGATCCGGATTCGAGCGGCGGCGACTTTTGCATCTGGACCTTGCCACCGGGCGAGCAGGCGTTGACCAAGCGCGAGGCTCAGCGCGAAGCGAGCGAAGCGTGCGCGGCCGAGATCGTCCGGCTGTTGCGCGGCGCGCGCGAGGGCACCGTGACGATCGGCGACGCGCCGCTTGCGCCGGGCAATATCGCGGTGCTCGTGCAGACGCACAAGCAGGGCAGCCTCATCAAACGCGTGCTGGCGGCGTGGGGCGTCGGCAGTGTGGAACTGGCGCAGGCGTCGGTGTTCGCGACGCTCGACGCCGAGCAGATCGAGCGCGTGCTGGCCGCCGTCGATACGCCCGGCGACTTGCGCCGTCTGCGCGCCGCGCTCGCGACCGACTGGCTCGGGCTCGATGCTGCGGCGCTGTGGCGTTTGGAGCAGGTCGCCGACGCGCCCGCTGTCGCCGACGATCCCGCGCACGCCGCCGACGCGATGGGCTGGGTCGAGCGGTTTTCGCGCTATCGCATGCTCTGGCACGAGCGCGGCTTTGCCGTCATGTGGCGCACGCTGATGCGCGAACTGCGGATCGCACAACGGCTCGTCGCCGCGCCGGACGGCGAGCGACGTCTCACCAACGTCAACCATCTTGCCGAACTCGTGCAGGCGCGCGCGGCCACGCAGCCGGGCATCGCGCCGACCTTGCGCTGGCTTGCCGCGCAGCGGACGCAGGGCGGCGGCGAGGAAGCGCAGTTGCGGCTCGAGTCCGACCGCAATCTCGTGCAGATCGTCACCGTGCACAAGTCGAAAGGACTCGAATACGCGGTGGTGTTCTGCCCGTTTCTGAATGACGGCGGATTGCGCGAACCGCCGTCGTCGGGTTTGCCGGATGCACGCGAATATCACGATCCGGGCGGCGACGCGGTACTGCATTACGGCTGCGACGACGAAGAGGCGGAACGCGCGGCCCGTCACGCGGCGCGCGAGCAGGCGGCCGAGCGGGCGCGGCTCGTCTACGTCGCGCTGACGCGTGCGGTGTATCGCTGTTATCTCGTGGCGGGCACCTACCTGTCGTCGCGTTCCACGAAAGAGTCGCGGCGCAGCGTGTTGAACTGGCTGGTGGCCGGCAGCGGCTACGAATTCGACGACTGGCTCGCCGATCCGCCGGACGAAGCGGCGTTGTCCGCGCGCTGGCAGGCGCTGGCGGGCGGCCCGATTGCGTTGCAGCCGCTGCCGAAGGTGGAGCGCCGCAGGCCGCTCGAGAGCATGCAGGAAAGCGGCGCGCAGAAACGCGCGCGGAGCCATCGCCGGTCTTTACGCGATCAGTGGCGCATGGCGAGCTTTAGCGGCCTGATCGCCGCGGGCGACAAGGCCGAAGAGGCCCAGGCGCCGCTCGAGGAAGTACGCCCCGATCACGACGAGATAGCCGATGTGCTGGCCGCGGCGCCGACGTTGTTGGCACCCGCGCCCGCGCTGCAAGTATCCTCGCTTGCCGCCGACGATATTCTCGCGTTTCCGCGCGGCGCCGCGGCCGGCGAGTGTCTGCACCGGATGTTCGAACTCGCGGATTTCGGCGATCCGCGTACGTGGCCCCA
>Ga0209795_10001805_pt1 | contig 12650 bp, 13 predicted proteins | sample AgamicOrMarz_FD_187166 | JGI IMG/M metagenome (GOLD analysis project Ga0209795, IMG submission 187166) | Agave microbial communities from Guanajuato, Mexico - Or.Ma.rz (SPAdes) (version 2) | ecosystem: Host-associated > Plants > Phyllosphere > Phylloplane/Leaf | place: Guanajuato, Mexico...
GGAATTAAAAACCGTAATGAATAGAACAAAAACCATTTGTAATGCTAAGCCTATATAAGGGACACTCATGATACTTCTCCTTGTTTTTTTCTAAAATTATATAATATTTTCTTGCTTTACATAATGTGTTTTATCGGTAGTTAAACAACAAAAAACTCTTTCATAAGAGCTTTTTGTTGTTTAAAAATAGAATTTAATTATCTACGTCATTAGCATCAAATGTATCTTTTGTAACGTTTAATATATGGCCACTAATATTTACTGTTTTGTTATTTACCCATTTAACTTTGGCAGTTTCCTGAGGATAATTCCAATAGATATTTTTCTTTTTATTAAAAACTTTATTTGTATACGTCACTTCTCCTCTAATAGCAAAAGGTGTAGTCGCTCCACCACTCGAACGATAAATCTTCACTATGTAATCACCATTAGGAGATGTACTTTTGGAAATATATTCTCCCTTTGGAGCAAATTGTAGATAACTAGGTGCAAAAAGAAACCACCAAACAGCTCCTATAACTAGAAGAGCGCTTGATACAGCTAAAAATACTATATATCGTTTTTTCAATCTCTAACCTCTATTCAGATAAACTAAATTGTAATGTCATTCCTATCTAATTATATATTAGAATTGAGTTAAAAAATCATGAATGTCATATAAAAGCCCCGTTAATATAATCAACATTCTAGGAATCAAAAAAACAAGTCTAGAATAACAACTTTCTGGACTTGTTCCCTTTGCTTGAATATGTACATGCACATATTAATTAATGTTATCAATTATTTCTTGGGCAACTTCCTCAGCAGATTTCCCATTTGTATAAATTACATGTTTAGACAATATTCTGTTTGATTTATGCTTAATAAAGTGTTTATTTAGTTTAAATACACTTTGATCATCTGTAAATTTACTTAGTCTTTCTGCTAAAGTATTTACAGATTCATTTATATCCGAACTTGGAAGCAATAAAAAGATATTTTCGTATTTATCTAGAACACCCTGTGCTTTTTGTAATAAAGATTCATCTTCATAAACAGAATGGCCAGCCCCAAAATCATGTATATAGTTAGGGTAGTCTTCTAATACTCGTTTTACCGCATGAACTTCAAATGGTTTCCAATAGGTATATACACCTTGAAAACCATCTTTTTGTCGTATTTGCTCCTGTTGTTCTTTACTAAATCCTATTTCTTTATAATAGTCAAAACGTACATCATCAATGGAGCATTGAGGAATATCTAACTTATTAGATATTATTTCTGCCACAGTTGTTTTTCCTGAGCAAATAGGTCCGATTAATATAACAGGTTTTTTCAAAACAATCCCTCCCCCTTTTATGTGAAATAATACCATAAATGTACTTTAATAGGGTGAATATCATATTCATTCCTAGTTTACATAAACACTCTTTCCGGAACACATCAAAAAAGAGAACACTTAAGCCCCAAGGGTTCTAAGAAGTTCTCTTTTTCTCTTTTATGCAGCTTTTTATACATCGTTAATTTATTAACGTTTTCTCAGTAGGTGGTTGAGAAACTACTGTATAAGAAGTGCATATTTTATATGTATACTAGTTCCTATAAAAATAGTCTTTCTAAAACATCACGCTGTAAGTTTCACTTGCAACCTGCATCCCATTAATACTCAGAAGTAGCTCGTTTTACTTACAACGTAATGCATTTGGTAATTGTATTTAAAGGTAATGTGTTACTAAATTGTGCCGAGCTAAGTATTATAAGGTTAAAAAATAAGTTAAATCATAGGGGAATATGTATATCGTCAGACAGCAAAAAGATATAGTTCCTTTAAACTTCTAATTTTTCTGTGTCTCTAAAAATGATCGAAATTTAATCTTAAAGCGAACTCTATATTTAGCATAAGTTAATATTATGATTGTTAATATAGCTAACAAAGGATATATCCCTATAAGAGTTACTGATATAGCATAAATAATTGCAGTGAAAGCATTTTTTCTTTTCGTATTCTCACTTTTAAATATTTGAGACAATACGTTAGTTCTAATAACGTTTTTTAAATATGTCATACTTAGTATGCATTCGCTCACTAGAACAAGCCCTATACTTAAAAGAGAATGTTCACTTATATTCATTAGTAAAAAGATACCGTGGGGAACCAATAAAATAAATATAAACCATCGAGTCAATTTGTATAGACTTTCAACATAGTCATTTAAATTCCAAGGGATAATTTGAAAACTCAATTGATTGAGTTTCTCTATTAAAAAGTTACTAATTAGATATGTAACTACTAGAGAAGCTAAGGTAAAACCTAAGGTTAAAGAAAATGTGACTTTAAAAGTTAAAAATACTGTAATAGCTAGGCCATTACTTAAAAGGTGAAAAGAAATACTTTTATTATTAATTAAGCTTTGCTTCCAATATTTTAATAATATTTTTTGAAGCTGGTATGGAAGTGGTTTTGACTTTTTTTGAGTATTTGTAGGCAATGACATTCTAGTTCTTGTGGAAACAGAATTAAATCCTACTCCTGTTATTAGCTTAAATAAAAAAGGATTCCATATTTTATCGTCGCTTATTAGAACAACTAGTCGCCAATTTACTTGTTTAAATATATCTATCTTTAAAAGCATTATGATTATAACTATATAAATTGAATGAAAAATCCAAAACAAAAAGGAAGTATTCTCTATATTGATTAGGAGTGTAAAGAATAAGAGTGTTATTAATAAAATACCTGTAAGCAATGTCGCCTTTACTAGTGCTGTTTTTTGAAAAATAAACCATTGTAATAGCCCTGATGTAAAATCTGATATTAAGAACGAGGTTAATAGGAGTAATATAGAATTTAAATTCAAAATATCTAAGATATAGAGTACTATTAGAATACAAAGAAATACAGCTAACCTTTTTAGTTGTTCACGCACAATTATAATATTTATTACATACTTCATATTATAAGGTAATACAGTTAGGTTGTATTCTGAACTGGTTAATCTGTAACGAGGATCAATAAAGGCTTTAAGACTATAACAGACCATTAAATAAGCTCCTAAAACAGTAGCAACTAAAAAATTATTGAGGTTTAAATATATTATCCATTCAGAACTATAATTAATACTGTTTTTAAGGAATAGAATTCCTATTATTAGAAGAGGTATGAGATAAAATAATGTTACTTTATCAAAGACAACTGAAAACGCTAACCTATACTTGGCTGCAATCTTTTTACGTCTTCTTTTATTAATAAAATTATATAACTCTAATTCGTTGCGATTAATCATTTAAATCCTTCTTTCTATTCCCTCCAAATTATTAATTTTTCCTTGTTGTATTATTTGTCCGTTTTTTAACATTATAAAAGAGTTACAGAATTTCTTAATACGTTCTATAACATGAGATGTTAATAAAATGGAGGTACCTTTTCTTGCTTTATCAATCAATTGATTTTCTAAAAATAAAGAAGCATTCTCATCTAGTCCAATAAAAGGTTCATCTACAATAAGCAAGGGGGCATCAGTAATCAGACTACAAATAATATTAACTTTTTGGCGCATCCCTTTAGACAAATCGTCTAGATAGTTGTTCAACTTTCCATTTAATTCGAGCCCATTTACATAATATTCGACTCTTTTTTCAAAAAGTTCAGGAGGAACGTTATAACTTTTCCCATATAATTGAAAGTGTTCAAATACTGTTAATTCCATAAAGAGTAAGGGCTCTTCTGGTATATAGGAGAATTGAGATTTATAATTGTAGTAGTCACTATCTATACAATAGTTATTCAAAGTAATTATTCCTGAGTTTTTCTTTTGTATCCCCATAATAGTTTTCATTGTCACCGTTTTACCTGCACCATTGTGCCCTACTAAAGCACAAATTTCCCCACTTTCCAATTTAAAATTTAAATTATTAATAATCTTTTCTTGATTTATCTCTACGTTTAGGTCACGTATTTCTAATAAGATATTTTTTTTCATTTTGTTCTCCTTACTAACTTCATTGATGGGAAAGTACACACTTCTTGAATATAACTTATTTTCATTTTTTTTACAATTCGATGCATTGTCATGGGTTTAAAGTTCTAGTACAAGTTAAAATGCAGCAGTCTGTCAAATTTATAAATTCATATCCCATTCTCCGTATTACTAAAAATAATATTAAAGTAATAGTTTAGGCAGAAAACTTAGTTACCATAATGTAAGAAAACACGGAGAGGCAAAGTCTGAAACTTTCAATTTAGATAGCTTTGTTAAAAAACTTCAGGATGAAATTGTTGAAAAGAAACTTAGATAATTAAACAAATAAGGTTCCTTAATATTTAATAAGGAACCTTTTTGTATTTCTAGTTTACTCTTTCCTAGAATGAATCAGTACAGGTGTTTATGTTTTATTATTAGGCTTGTGTATACTCATTTTACAAATTTTTCTTATAAAATCATTGACTTTATTAGTACCTAGTACTAATATCTATGTATATATCTTGGTAATAAAGAAGGGTGAATACAATGAAATCAACTGCACGTATTACAGCAATAGGTACATATGTACCAGAAAAAAGACTTACCAATGACGATTTAGAACGAATTGTAGATACAAACGATGAATGGATCGTGAAACGAACTGGCATGAAGGAAAGAAGAATTGCCGATGAAAACGAATATTCTTCTGACCTAGCTATTAAAGCCATCGAAAACTTAGTGAAGCAATATAAGAAAGAGTTAAAAGACGTAGGATGTATCGTTGTCTCAACTACAACACCGGACTATGCATTTCCAAGCGTAGCAGCTCAAATACAAAGTTACTTTGATATTCCTACAACAGGGGCTTTAGACTTTAACGCTACCTGTGCTGGTTTTACATACGGATTACATATGGCAAACGCTTTTATTACATCTGGACTTCATCATAAAGTCTTAGTTGTAACTGCAGAAACGTTATCAAAGGTTACAGATTATACAGATCGCACTACGTGTGTTCTATTTGGAGATGGAGCTGCAGCTGTTTTGCTGGAAAGTGATGCAGAGCGCCCGAGTTTTATTGCTACGCATATTGGTACAAATGGAAATGGAGGTAAACATGTATACCGCACCAATTTATCTACTACCATGCATGGACAACCTTTGAGTTCGAGTGGCAAGATGGTGCAAAACGGAAGGGAAGTATATAAGTGGGCATCTCGAACAATCCCTTTAGGTATATCTGAATTGCTAGAACAAGCAAATCTAAAAAAGAATGAAGTAAATTGGTTCGTTCCACACAGTGCCAATTTACGAATGATTGAATCTATATGTGAAAGATCAGCTTTTCCAGTCGAGAAGACATTAACTAGTGTTGAGTATATGGGAAACACTTCTTCTGTTTCAATTCCCTTAGCACTACAAATAGGGATAAACGAAGGGAAATTAAAAGATGGAGACGTTCTCTTACTCTACGGATTCGGAGGAGGCCTTACCCACGCAGGGCATATTATTAAATGGGATTTAGGTAAGGAGTAAATAATCAATGTATACCATTGCAACAAGATTTCTACAGCTTATACTATTTTTGATGAACGGAAGAATGAAAACAGTAAACAAAGAAAAGCTTCCTCAAAAGGATCCATTTGTTGTTGTTTGTACGCATAAAAGTTGGATAGATGTAGTGTGTTTAGGAATAGCGTTATACCCCATTCCTATTCACTTCATGGCGAAAAAAGAGTTATTTAGCAAAGTTTTAATCAAGAATCTTCTGACCAAATTAAATGCATTTCCCGTAGATCGAAGTAACCCTGGACCAAGTGTTTTAAAAATACCATTGCAATTGCTAAAAAAGAAACAAGTAGTAGGTATCTTTCCAAGTGGAACCAGAAACTCAGAAGAGAAAGCGTTAAAAAATGGAGCTATTCATATTGCTTCAAGGGGAAATGTTCCTATTGTACCAGCAGTATATGTAGGACCTCATACCATAAAAGACTTATTAGGTAGAAAAAGAAGATTTATCATTTTGGGAGATCCTATTCATGTACCTAAAATGACTAAAGATAAAGAAGTTGTTACAGAAAAAACAAACGAAGTGATTTCAAAAGTATTTAAAGAATTAAAAAGTAATGTTTAGAAGGAGAAAAATTGTGCTGGATATCCAAGAAATTCAAAGAATTATACCCCATCGTTATCCCTTTTTACTAATAGATAAAATTATTGAATTAAAAGAAGGCGAAAGTGCAATTGGGGTTAAGAATGTTACAGCTAATGAGGAATTCTTTAATGGACATTTTCCTGACTATTCGGTTATGCCAGGTGTATTGATTGTTGAAGCTTTGGCTCAAGTAAGTGGAATTATAATGTTGCAAAAAGAAGAAAATCATGAAAAGATAGGCCTTTTAACTGGTATTGAAAATTGTCGTTTTAAGAAACAAGTTCGTCCAGGGGATCAATTATACTTAGAAGTAGAAATGACACGCGTCCGAGGAGCTGTTACAAAAGCTCATGGCGTTGCTAAAGTAGATAATAATATTATGTGTGAAGCAGATTTAACATTCTTTCTTTGGAGTAATGGGAAGTAAGCAAATTTCAATATACACAGCTAGTTAATATATAGGTTCCTTAAATAATCTAGACAAAGAGGACCAACATGACACTCCAAGTAGATCCTTCATCAAAATGATGTAGGATCTTTTCATTTACTTCTATGAATGAAGTGCGTCCGTAAAAGTATACCTTTACGGACAAAATCCAATTTCATTTGGTGAACGCTTATTTACGTTCGTTTATGTATATAAATAATATACGAACGACTCTAATCTAACACATGACATTTACGAACGGTTTTTGGAACAATACGAACTCTTATTATCGAAAGAAGTTTTACTTTTTACACACTTTCTAGAAAATGCCTATACTTGTAATTAATAAGAGTAAATGATGAAACTAATCAATTTAACGAGATACTTTATCATTTACTTGAAATAATGTTATTTATAGATAGTTACCTCAAATACAAAAATGAACCTTTTTTATTTACAACTAATGGTAAAATAATGAATATAAAGAATTCAATATAAAGGGAGAGATAAATATGCCAACATATCCATATACACATGAAAAAGGTAGTTTATTATATCAAGTGGAAAATTATAAATTTCGTTATAAAGGTATCCATGCAGCAAGCATTGAATTGATTATTGTGCCAGGAGAAAGAATAAGTTTTAATTATGAAATTGAAGAGAATAATCAACATTGGCCTGAACTCCCATCAAAGTATTATAAGGGATCAAGCAACTCACAAGAGGTATATGAAGTCCTGCAAAGGAATTATGTAGGAATGTTTGATACTAAAGAAGAGGCTCTTCAAAATGCCATATCCATGATTGAAGGTTTACTCAACAAATATATAACAGCTGACATTTCTTAATGATTACCTCAATGTTAATATCCGACTAAAAAAAGCTCTCTAGTTGAGAGCTTTTTAAATAAATGATGTTACACGTTGTGTACTTTTATAAAGTTATAAATAGCTTGACTTAAATTCTTGGCTTCTTCACTTAATTGTTCGTAACTATCTATATGGTTAATAGCTCTTTTACAAAACTCTAATTTACTTGTTATAGTTCCTGACTTTGCTGCATACTTACCTTTTCTTTTCCGAGTTCCTTCCGGTAAAAGATCATCTATATAAGTCCCTAAGTATTGGTTTTTGTAGTCATCTTGAGTAAAGTCTTTATTTTCTAGGTGTTTTAGTGTACCTTCTTCGTATTCAGTAATTACTTCTCTTATTGTGTCTGCTGAGAGTATATTCTCAATTTCTTTACACTCCAAACAATAGTATCTTTCCCCTAGAACTTCTTTTAATTTTTCTTGTCTAGGTTGCTTCTTATCTCCGTCTTTATCAGAAATCAAAAAAAGAGTGCTACAGATTTTTTCAGCATTCATAGAGGTATGTCTTTCATCAGGTACTGTTTCATCATCTAGGAATGACCAATGAGTTATATTACCACCACTATATTCAACAAATGAATAGTGTATATCTTCTTTAAATTGTTTTAAATGAGAGTTATGTTCTTGAAATATTTTTAGAAAACGCCTTATATAAAATCTGTCTGTAATACCTTCAACCCATATGGTACAGTTAGATAGAAGAACAGCTGAATTTCTAACTCCAAGTTCTTGTAACACGCTCTGCTTCTCATTACTTACATTTTCTATAGAAAATGTTGCATCTATTTCTTCGGTAGGATCTCCAGAATGTTCTCCTAATTCTTTTTTGAATTTATAGACAGATACCTTATCCATATCAAGTGTCATATCCAAAAAATGATTTGAATGGGTTGTGAAAAAAAATTGGTGATGCGCAAATTGGTCATCCATTATGATCTCAACAAATTTTCTTTGCATACCTGGGTGTAAATACAACTCAGGTTCCTCAATAAATAATAGCAAGTTTTCTTCTAAATACTTAAATAACGGGAATGTTAGGATGATTAAAGATTGAATACCATCCCCCAATTCAAATATGTTTTTTTCACTTTCTGCTCCTATTCTCACTTTTATTACATCTGAATGTCTAACAGGTGTAATTGTAACTTCCTGTCCGTCAAAGAAACTTTCTCCTAAGAACTTCTGAAATTTCACCATATTGTGTCTTTGCTGAACACTACCTAATAACATGTCTGTTATTTCATCATAGAGATTAAGTCCAGTGTGTATTTCTAATGGTTCAGGTGCTTCTTTAAAGTAATCATTTTTCGTTCTTTCTTTATAAACATCTTTTCCAGTCTCAATTGTGTCTACATATCCTCTAAGACCACGTAAAGTCGGTATATAAACACGTTTAAAATTGATTTTATAACTTGTTCTATCAAAAGGCTTTATTGCATCTATTTTTGATTGGTAATCATTTATTAGTTCCTGTAAGTTAGTCATTGCGTTATGTTTCATATAACCTGGTATTTTTATATAGTTTGGCTTTAAATTGACAGATGATGAATTATTCAATTCACTTATTTCATAAACTAATCTATGAAAATCTTTAAATAATTCCTCATCTTCCTTTAACAATGGATGATTTTCTAAAATTTCTAGTTCACCAATTAAGTCGTTTACAACAAGTTCACCGATTCCCTCAATAGAATTTTCTTTTGTTATAGTGTTAATTATTGCGCCCATAAATTCCTTTAGTATATTGTAATATTCATCAATGTCTATCATTTCTTCTGGAGGTGCAAAAGAAAGACTTTTATCGACAGTGAACATCCCTCTAAGGAATCTACTTTTACCTGAATTGTTAGATCCTACAAAAATATTAACTTTAGATAGGTTTTTAATAATTTTTAAATTATAGTCGGATTTTAAATTTTTATTAACACTTAGTGTTTTTATATGATATCCCAAATCAGTCACTCATTTCCTGTTAATATTAACCTTATTATAACTTATTCTCTTGAAATCTATCACTAAAGATGGGATATATACACAAAGAGATCACCTCGAAAATATCTTGAGTGATCTCTTTGCATTTAAAGCATTTCTTTATCAATTATAGCGTTCAAGTATATTTGTAGAAACTCTCCTTTTTTTATTTAACGACCAAATTCTGTGCCTAAGAGGAATGCTTAAATGAGTTTGTTCCTTGTTTTATCCCATTTATTCGGTGCAGTGTTGTCCGTGAAAATATAATTTTACGGACTTTTTTCTTTATTATGGAGTTAAAAACGAATATGAAAATCAGATAATTGATAATCTGTCTTACGTCTTTTATTAACTACATCAAGTAATGAATTGAGGCGTTTATTATCTTTCACTTCTTTACCCAAAAGGTAGTCACAAAAAGCGATATTGTGCAATGTAGCAAAAATCATTTTATCTAGATCTGGTTCATCTATTGTTTCATTGATAATTTTATAAAATTGTTCGATTCTTCCTTTAATAATTTTTTCTTCAATTACAACACATTTATCAAATTTAGAAATGCTCATTCGTTTATCTCACCTTTTTATACATATATAGTTTTATTAGTATATCCGTTGTTGTTAATTAGAATATATGTTAAAAATATCCTTATTACTATATAATTGGAATAGGGGGCGATAACGATGAAAATGGATTTTGAACTTTTTAAAAAACATTACTGGGATCTAAAGGTAAACAATGAATTTGCAGGAAACGTGCTAGATGAATTGGTTCCTTTTTTGCAAAATTTAGATCCTGTTAAAGATCATGATATTTTCTATCCGCAGGGAATTTTTAATGATAAAGAGTTAAATTTATTCTTTATTACAAAATTCACAGTGACTAGGATTGAAATTGGAAACTCTTCAAAAATAACAACTTGGAAGACACAAGAAATCTCCAGTAGTGAACTAACAGTACCAAATCGCTATGGTGTCCAATTAAAGATTAATTTTAAGGATGGTAACAGCGTAGAGTTAAACAGTGAAGTGGATACAAATAATGTCTGGTCATCTAGATTCAAAGAGAAAATATTAGATATCTATAAAATTTTAAATTTCTAATAAGTTAATGGAGGATGCTGATTTATCAGTGTTCTTTGTTGTTTTTAGAAAAAGAAATATGTGTTAAATATTGATTTTTGTCCGATATAATTAGGGCAGGGAGGTGAGAAGATGAATTCTGATATTTGGGTTGCAATTATAAGTGGTGCTGTAACACTTATAGTTGGGGCTATTTCTGTGTGGGCAGGATATAATGGTGCTATAAAGGGTGCACAACTTCAAATTGATAAAGCCAAAGGCGATGCTGAAGATGCAAAGCAAGAGGAACAAAGGTTAATTAAAAGATTTATTAAGTCATTTGTTTATGAAGAAATTTATAATAACCTTGCAATTATTCCTTCTGGTACAATAAATGCTTTTAAGGAACAGGCTGATAGTACTCTCGTTGGAGGTTACAATGGCGGAAATCATGACTTTAAATTTGATACCTATGTGGAGATAAGACCGGACTTAAATAAAATTAATGATTTAATGTTTGTTACAGACATTATGTCAATTTATAAATGTTTTAGAAGAATTAATCAAATTGAAAAAATCAATGAAATGAACAGAGAAGAAGCTGGAAAGATTCATAAAGAATTAAGTAAATGGATTGATAAGTTAAGTGTAAAGCACCTCAAATGAGGTGCTTTTTTATTTAATAAGATGAAAATGGAATTAATATGTGAACATCCGTAGACTTTCTCTAAAAAAGATTTAGAAAAAATATTGGAATGAAAAAATTAGAAAAAGCAACCAACACTATTTAATGTCGGTTGCTTTTTAGCAAAATTGCACAATTGGAATTAAGTTTTATCATCATGAATCACTAATTGCATTTGAAATATATCTGATTCTGTAATTCCTGCCTTTTTTAACTCATCTTGAAGGGTCATTCCCTCGTCGATCTTTATTTTCCTTTGAGTACCGTCTCTTAATGTAAAAATCCTCATTTGATCCATTCAATACTTTCTCCTTTTTAAAAAATTTCAACTTTTTATAAAATCTTTTTAGTTTTAAAGAGTTCGTTTCACTATTTACTTATGAAGGGGATAAAAAAGAGCATTTGCAGTCTCTTCCTAAAATTTTAGCCAAAAGAGGTGATCCTATGGAAATATTTTCACTTAGTTCCTTGATTGATGTTATTGATAAAGCTCTTTATCATGTGATACGAATTCATTTTCTTATTAAAAAAGAAAGGAACAACATAAAAGTGAAAGGATAATTTGTATTCCTTTTGTGATTGGATAGCAATAATCGGGAAAAGATTCCATTGAATAAAGAACATTTGTTCGTATATAATAAAGAACAAATGTTCTTTATTGAGGAGTTATTCCAATGGATTATGGGCAGCTACCAAACAGAGTTATTATTTGCATAGACATGAAAAGTTTCTTTGCTTCGGTCTCTTCTGTCATACGGGGATTAAATCCGTTGAAAACAAGGCTTGCAGTTGTAGGAGATATCAAACGTTCGGGATCTGTTGTGTTAGCTGCCACACCTTTATTAAAGAAAGAAGGGATCAAAACCGGCAGCCGTCTTTTTGAAATTCCTAAAAGGAAAGATATCCATGTAGTAAATCCATCCATGGAGAGATACATCAAGGCTTCGAACTATATTTCTAGTTTGGTATTGCAGTATGTAGCTCCTGAAGACTTTCATGCGTATAGTATTGATGAGTTGTTTATTGATGCGACAGCTTCTTTGCATTTATTTGCCCGAACACCAGAGGAGCTAGCTCATCGAATACTTAATGAGATCTATCGTAAAACAAGACTGACAGCTACTGCAGGAATCGGTCCAAATCTCTTACTAGCTAAAGTCAGCTTAGATCATGAGGCGAAGCACAGTCCAACAGGAGTTGCTTATTGGCGATATGAAGATATTCCCTTTAAGTTATGGTCGATTCATCCAATGAAAGATTTCTGGGGGATCTCGTCAGCTACAGAAAGACGCTTAAACCATCTAGGCATCCATACGATAAAAGAACTCGCTCTTTCTTCAAAGGAGATGTTACAAAAGGAATTTGGCATCATGGGAGAGGAACTTTACCAACATGCTAATGGGATTGACTTTAGTCGCATTTCCGATGTGTACATTCCTAGTTCCCGTTCCTTTGGGAAAAGTCAGATTCTCTTTCGAGATTATACAAGCCGAAAAGAAGTGGAATTATTACTATTGGAGCTATTGGATGATGTTTGTT
>Ga0209795_10001809_pt1 | contig 12634 bp, 11 predicted proteins | sample AgamicOrMarz_FD_187166 | JGI IMG/M metagenome (GOLD analysis project Ga0209795, IMG submission 187166) | Agave microbial communities from Guanajuato, Mexico - Or.Ma.rz (SPAdes) (version 2) | ecosystem: Host-associated > Plants > Phyllosphere > Phylloplane/Leaf | place: Guanajuato, Mexico...
GATAAAGATGCTTTACCTGCATGGGCCTCTATTATACAAACGAACGAGGGATATATAGCACCTCGGAATAGAGTAGAGCAAAAAATGGTAGAAATTTGGTCAGAGGTATTAGGGATTGACTCCTCTGTCATTGGGATAAATGATAATTTTTTTGATCTAGGTGGGCACTCTTTAAAAATTATGAGTACTTTAGTAAAAACATTTTCTGAAGGTTGGAATGTAACTATTAAAGATTACTTTGAATTAAAAACAATTAATAATATAGCTAAAAAAATTCAATATGGATATAAAGTAAATTCACATTCAGATACATTAGATATTAAATTGACAACTCCTCCAAAGAAGCTAAAGAAAACAAAAAGACACGAATTTAGTAATAATAGCAAAATACTTTTAACAGGTGCTACAGGATTCTTAGGTATTCACCTACTAGAACAACTATTGGATACTACAGAATGTAAGATATATTGTTTAGTTCGTGGGGAAAATAAACAAGAGGCAAATAATCGTTTATTACACATGTTAAAATTTTATTTTAAAAATAAATTTTTAAGCTATCAATCTTTAGTAAATCAACGTATCTTTATTGTACAAGGTGATTTAGCTAAACAAAATATGGGATTAGAAAACGAATTATATAAGGAGCTTCATCAACAAATATCAACTGTTATTCATGCTGCAGCTTTAACAAAACATTTTGGCGAGTATAGTGAATTTGAAAGAGCAAATGTCCAGGCGGTAAAAGAACTTCTTGCATTTGTTGGTGATACTAAGGATTTACATCATATATCTACAACTGGTGTAGCCGGACAATTTGTATTAAATGAAACGGAAACAATATTTAAAGAAAGCGATTTTTATGTAAAACAAAATTACAAAGATAATGTGTATGTGAAAAGTAAATTTTTGGCGGAATATGAAATATTCAAGGCAATATTAACGGGAACAGATGCTACTATTTATAGAGTAGGAAATCTTACAAATAGATATATTGATGGACAACATCAATATAACTTCACCGAAAATGCATTTATGAGCAAATTAAAATTTATATTACAATATGGTATCGTGACAGATGTATTATTATCAAGTGAAGTTGAGTTTACACCTGTAGATTATTGCAGCAAAATTATCACAGGGTTTGTAACTTCAAATGAAATACATGAAAATAGCAAAAATTGCGTAAATCATATATACAATCATCTTACGTTAAATTTAAATGTACTTGTAAAATTACTAAATTCAATGGGATATCCAATTAAAGTAATTTCTGAAACAGAGTATCAACAATTTATTTTAGAACTTTCTAAAGATAAAAAGAAACAGGAAGATATTCAAAACCTCATGACATTTGAAGAACCAAAAGATAATTGTTATAAACCAATAAATCTTGATTCGACTGAAACTCAAAAAACACTAAAATTATTAGGTATTCAATGGCCTATTATTAATATTGAATATATACAACAAATTATTAATTATATGACGAGTGTTACTGGTAGTAATTCTGTTGCAAAGCTTTTTAAACAAAGTTACACTTTAAAAAACTGAACAGACTCATGAGAAATGAGAAATTTTAAAGGAACACAGTTAAAAAAATACGCAAAATTTTTTAGACAAAATCACTGAAATAGGACAAGCTTTTAGGCGGAATTATATGCATAATTATTGTGATTCTATCCTTTATAAGGAAATAATTTTTAGTCAGCAAACACATGTAACCTTTTGAATATTGGGTAAAAGACACCCTAGTAGAGTTTTTCATATCGTATGAGACATTGCTGTCAAAAAATTGCAAACAGATGGGAAAATACAACAAGCTATTATCCAACAAAGAAAGAAATACCCCCATAGAATACGTTAGAGCGTTAGATACATTAGAAGAATTTAATGAATTGAATTTAGACTATGTAGAGACGAGTATGAAGGAATAATAACAATATAACAAGTACTTTTTCAGCTTTCTACGTTATATAAGGTAAGGGGAAAACTGTCATCGAGATTACAATTTTAAGTGGATTATCTTTTTCTTTATGGGGAATAACATCGTTAAACACGTTATATGAACAAGCTACAGTAACAAAAGGAGATGTGTAGCCATTGGAACAGGGAGTAGCGGATATTTAAGTTGATAATTGGGAACAGGAAATGAATAAATGATAGGTGAAGGATTCTTGGGAACCCATGGTTCTTACAACAGATAAAAGATCCCTTCGTTTGTTACGAAAAGAATCTTTTATCTGTTGTGTTTTTTTGTTCTTTTGTTCCCGTATTCCTTTTCATTTTAGGTTTCAAAAATATATAAAATCAATTTTAAGACAAATTACTTACATTAATATGCTAATATCAATAGTAGATATTTTATCTTAAATTAATGAAAAAGAAAGGTGATACTAATGAATTCGACACCAATTGATTCTGAAATCTTTAAGGACCAGTTTGGTACAAAACAAATGAGAACAAATTTTTCAGACGAGAATTTAATACAATTGTGGCTTAATTCAGAAGTTGCCTTAGCAAAAGCTGAAGCTAAATTAGGTATTATACCTCAAAATGCAGCGACTAATATTGCAAATGCAGCTGACCAAAATAAACTTGATTTTAATAAGATTAGAGAAGGAATGAAAAAAACTGGACACCCCTTTGTAGCATTCCTACATGAGTTCGAGAGTTTATGTGATGAAGAATCACGTAAGTACATTCATTGGGGAGCAACAACACAAGATATAATTGACACGGGACTTACCCTGCAAATTAAAGGTGCTCATGAACTTATTTATAATCAAACTCAAGAAATATTAAAGATATGTTTGAGATTAAGCCAGCAATATAAGTCAACAGTAATGCCAGGCAGAACGTTAGGTCAGCATGCCTTACCGATTACTTTTGGATATAAGATATCTATATGGTCAGATGAACTTGGTCGTCACTTAGAAAGGTTACAACAAGGTGCAGACCGATATTTAGTGGGGCAACTGGGAGGTGCAGTTGGTACTTTAGCTTCATTAGGAGCGCAAGGGTTAGCTGTTAGAAAAGAGTATGTAAAAAATTTAAACCTAATTGAACCCTTAGTATCTTGGCACACGTCTAGAGACCGATTTGCAGAATTTAGCATGATTTTAAATATGATTGGAGCAACTACAGCTAAAGTTGCAGAAGAAATAATAAGCCTTCAAGGAACAGAGATTAGAGAAGTAGAAGAGGGGTACCATTCTGGTAAAGTAGGAAGTAGCACTATGCCGCATAAAAGAAATCCTATGACTTGCTCTTATATTGTGGGATTAACTAAAATAGTCAATAGAAAATCAACTTTAGCTATTGACAGTATGATTCAGAAACACGAAAGAGATGTTACATTTTGGCAATCTGAATGGTCTTATATTTCGGAAATTTGCATAACTTTAAGCGGCGCATTAGAACAACTTAAAAATGTCTTAACAAACTTAATAGTAAATGAAGAACAAATGAAAAAGAATCTTTTTCTTACCAAAGGTTTAATAGTATCTGAGAACGTAATGTTAGAATTGGGGAAGATAATTGGTAGAACTACTGCCCATGATTTATTGTACGAATTAACAATGAGAGCTTTTGAAGAAGACAAAGATTTAAAAGATATTTTATTAGAAGACAATGAAATTAAGAAGTATTTTAGCGATGAAGAGATAAATTCCCTTACTAATCCAGAATCATACACAGGGTTGAGTGAAAAGTTTGTTGATGATGTTTATAACAAGTGGTTGAGTTATACATAAAACCAATTTAAGACCATTAGCTGAGGAATAATTCCTCAGCTAATGGTCTGCTTATACACATTATTAATTGTAATATTGCAGCCTAGAACATCTCTTGCAATTGAATCGGATTCAAGGAGTGTTACAGAATTAACCCCTGGTCGCGCTCCCGCAGCAGTTACCCAATGAACGCCTTCTGTTGGAATTCCAAAGGAGTATAAATTAGGATTAACTTTACCGTTTTTATCTATTAATCTATTTGGGGGGGGAGTCACTGCTAAACCTCCACTTTCAAAAATATAATTATTGTTCGTTGCAATCTTAAATTCTGAGGCTAGACCTGCTTTTAACATATTTGAGATTAAAATATTTTTACTTTGATTTATATTAACTGAGGGTAGTCTAGCATCAATTAGGTTCTTTGCATGAAATATCGAATCCTTAACACGGTTAGAGCTAATTTTAAAATCTTTATTTATAGGTGAAGTAGCTACAGTTGCTTCAGGTCCAACTAAAACTAAAATTCCGGCTCTTATTAATGCCCTCAATTCTTTGATTCTTTGAACAGGAGGGCCAATTGAAAGAAATGCGTTTAAAGGTGTATACCAATTGCGTAACTCTTCTTTATAAGATTCAGCATTTATTCCTCCATGATCAACAAGTATTCTTATTTCGTTTCGGATATCCCTTAAAACATCTAATGCGGCTTTTAGTGGACTGTTTTTATTACCCAGGTTTGCTTCGTTAATATCATTATGTAAGTAAGTATCTAACCAATTATGAAAGTCTGTTATTGAATTAAATTTTTTATCACCATAAGGACAACTAATTTTGTGCCAATCAAAAAATAGTTCTGATTTTACTCCAAAGTTGATTAAAAGATCCTTATGGTATTCTATGGCACAATTAACAAACTCGTAAAGGAACTGACAAGATTTTTCTATTCCATAGAGATTGCGAATTAAAGTTGTATAATAGATACTTTCAACTTCCAATTTTACGAAAGGCCATATCTCTTTTTTAAAGCTTAGGTTATTTTTATGTTTTAACTGCTCGATAACTTCATTTTTTAGAAATAGTGGGATATGTCTTTCTGAAGAACCTTTTTGATTTTGTCCCCTAGAGTGATAAGGTAAGCCTCGCCTAGAACCTGCAATTAATAAAGGTTCTTTACCAGAGGGAATGTAATTTAATTTGTCATTAATTTCTTCAAACTTTCCATCTCTCCCACTTGTTAAAAGTGACATGTAATCAAAAAAATTAAGGCCTAATCCCCTTATTATTACGGGAGTTTTAGGTTCTATTGAATCTAAATTAACATCTGCTGGATTGGATGGTGGGAAGTAATTTAGGTTGTTACTATTAGCAAACTCAAAGAAATGTTCTTCAGCTGAAGTTAATTTCTGATCTGAGTGCCCAGTTGTAAAGATAACCTTTTCAGCTTTAATTGGTGTTAAAGACTTATTAAGAAATAAAGTATAATCTTCATTGTTCGGATAGAGATTAATTAATGTGTCTTGAATTAAGTTAATCTTAATATTTGAGGGTAATTCTTCAAGAATAGTATTAAATGAATCTTTAAGATAATAGCCGTATAGAGCTCTTGTAGGGTAAGAGTTAGGTTCTAAGGAATAAATTTCTTCTGTAATAACGGTGGGCATATCTAAAGTGTCAATTTTATCCCTTAATTCATTTGCCCATTCTAATAGACTAGGCCCATTAACGATAGGACCCCGACACTGGACGCTATCATCAGTAAATAAAGTTATTTGCGAAGCCACTGTATTCATTAAAAGTTGAGGTGACTGGTCTGTTCTCCATACAGCTCCACCTGGAGGATGTGGATCAACCAAGGAAATTTCATAAGATTCTGATTTTAATTCAGATAAAATATTAGAGACTATTCTTTCAAATACTGATATACCTCTTGGTCCTAAACCTACTATCGCAATTTTCATATACTCACACCTATCCTTTCTGCAAGATCTAATTTAATCCGTTATGTAAAACAACATAACTAGTAGGTGCAAAAAAAGTCAAGTGTAAAACTAAAAAAATAATTTACTAAAGGGTGTTTAAATTGGAATTTAAAGAGAAAATTAAGTTATTTCGAACGTTACATGATCAAAACAATCCATTAATGCTTCCAAATGCATGGGATGCATCAAGTGCTAAGATTTTTGAGAGAAACGATTTTCAAGCGATTGGGACTACTAGTGCTGGTATCGCAGCAACCTTAGGTTATCCAGATGGCGAGAAGATTCCTTTAGAGTTAATGTTAAATTCCATTAGTAATATCTCGAAAAATACCAAACTTCCTGTTTCAGCTGATATTGAAGGAGGATATGCCGCTAATATTTTTGATTTACGAAAAATATTAAATGAGTTAGAAAAATTTGAAGTGGTAGGTATAAATATAGAGGATGGGAGAGGTACGTATTTAAGAGAAATTAATGAGCAAAAGGTCATTTTAGACTTTATTAAAGCTTATTCGCCTCATCTTTTCATAAATGCAAGAATTGATAGTTTTTGGCTAGATATTGGCGATTTAAAAGATCGTATTAAGGATGTAATCGTTCGTGCAGAAGAATATAAAAAATCCGGAGCAGATTGTATTTTTATTCCTGGAGTTAAGGATATTGAGACAATAAAAGTACTTAGAGAAAATATAGAGTTACCTATAAATTTGCTTCAAAGTGAAAACTTAAATTCCATGCAAAACATAAAGACACTAAAAATTGAGAGAGTGAGTCTTGGATCTTCAGCTTTTAGGAATATTCTAACAAACCTTGATAAGATAAGCAGCACCTTTAAACAGGGGAAATTATTACATTCAAATGGAAACTTAACCTATCAAGACTTAAACTTGCTTATGGATTGATTTTTTACAGGTGAATAAACTACTAAAAATAGTTATTTCTATAATTTTCAAAAAAAAGTTTCTCAACCCGAAACTATCAGACTATTATGTAATTTCTCTTTTTTGTGTGTTATGCTAGATTTATCAAATGTAGGAGGTGATTACATATGATCGTTAAAGTAAAAAAAGCTTCTAAAAAAGTAGTTGCTGCTAATGCACTTACTAATGTACCAGGTTAAGTCATTAAGAAGAACCGGATTTCCGGTTCTTCTTAATTTTTTAATTAATCAATTAATTAAGGAGATGTTATAAAATGAAACCAAAATTTAAAGAAACTATCCCTTATTTTTTCCTAAATAAAGAAATTCAAATTGGTGAAGAAGAAGGTTTAGCAGGTATAATTCCAGACCCTACTGGTAGCATCTCATTTCTAATAAATAAATTAGATGGCCAGAGAAACATTCCAAACATCGTTCAAGAAGTACAAAAAGAATTTCCTGATATTAGTTCAAATGAAATTATTGAGGCTATAAAAGTTTTAGGAAATGAAGGTTATTTAGAAGATAATTCAATTGTACCAGAACTCAATGATTACACCTTAGAAAGATATAAAGCGAATATAAATTATTTTTCACTATTCACGAAATTCGGAGAAGATAAATATAAAATTCAAGAAAAGATTTTAGAAACGCCTATTGCACTTCTTGGTGTAGGAGGACTTGGAACACAAGTACTGTATCATTTGGCAGCATTAGGATTTCATAATATAAAAGCTCTGGACTTTGATAATATTGAATTAAGTAATTTTAATAGACAGTTGCTTTATTCGGAATCAGATATAGGGAATAGTAAGGTTGAAATGGCTAAAAAGCGAATATCCCAATTCAACCCTAATGTGGATCTTCAAATTATAAATAAGAAAATAGAGTCACCTCAAGATGTGATTGAACATATTGAAGGAACTGAGCTTGTGATATGTGTTGCAGATAAGCCAACATTACATATTGCAAACTGGGTAAACGAAGGTGTGGTTAAATGTAATCTGCCAATGGTTTATGGTGGAGTATTAAATACTCGTGGTAGATTCTTTTCTATGATTCCTTCTAAGACAGGTTGTGTACAATGTCACATTAATTATGCAAGACAATTAAACGATAAACAAGACGAGCAATTAGAAGCTATGAATAACATGGAGTTTACTAGAAACAATGCTGCTATAAGTCCAAACGTAGCTATTGTAGCTGGAACAATTGTTAATGAAGCATTAAAAATTTTAACGCAGATTGCACAACCTATTTCTTTAGGGAAAGTTATGGAAGTGGACTTTTTAACCCTAGAAACTAATACTGTTTCTTCGTGGGAAAAAATGTTAGATTGTCCTCTCTGTGGTCAAGTAGTTAAAAGTGAAGTGAAGTGATTTGATATGCTACCTAAAGTTTTTTTAAATAAGAATTATGTAATACTTTTTTCTGGGATGACAATAAGTAAATTAGGAATGTGGTTCTTCACTATAGCAATTCCATTAATTGTTTATGATTTAACCCATTCTCCAAGTAAAATGGCCTTCGTACTAGCATTAGAGCTTGGAGCCCAAGTTATTTTTAGTTTAATAGGTGGGGCATTAGCAGACCAAATGTCTAAAAAGAAGATAATGATAATAGGAGACTATGCTTCAGCGCTTTTTGTACTCGTAGTTCCTATACTTTTTTTAAGTGGTTATAACAGCATAATAGTTATATATATTGCCGCTTTTACCTTATCTGCTTTAGCAGCTTTTCATCATCCTAGTTTTGAATCTGCAGTTCCTGAAATCTTATCTAAAGAGGATCTTATTCAAGGTAACTCATTCTTTAGACTAAGCGAAACGATTATCACATTCTTGGGACCTGCCGTAGCGGGGATTGCAATAGCGCTTTTTGGGAATTCGAATGTTTTATTAATAACAAGTGTGGCCTTCTTTTTATCAGGAACAATATTTTTATTTTTAAAATTTAGAGATTTTGCTGAAGAAGAGAAGAAACGCCCTGAATTAGTAAAACCTATTGTTGAAGGACTAAGATATGTCTTTGGAACGAAAATTATCTTAGTTGGTTCTCTAGTTATTTTTGGTATTAATATAGGATTTGGAGCTGTAGAATCTCTTTTTATGTATTACTTGAAAGATTATCTAGGCTTGAGTCCTATAAATATTGGATTAATTTTTTCATTACAGGCAATTGGACCAATTTTGGCTGTTTATTTTGCAAGTAAATTTAAACATATTCCAAGAGGAAATGTTATTATTTATTCAGGGATTGTTATAGGACTTGCCCAGATGCTCCTGTACTTCTCTCAATTCAGCTTAGTAATTTTAGTATTCTGTCAAATTTTTATTAAAGGATCAGTTACTTTATTAGCTATTAATTGGTTTACATTGCGACAAGAGACTGTACCTAGCAAGTTGCTCGGAAGAGTTATCAGTTCTACTAGAATGGTAGCATTTTTAGCTTTACCTTTTAGTGCTATGATAGCTGGCTTTTTGGCTGAGTCAATAAATGTTTTGTCAATCTTCTTAGTTGCAGGTGCTTTCGCGATAGTATCATCAATCGTAGGTGTAAGTCTTGGTTTATTTGATAGAAAAAGATTAGATAAGATTCAAAATGATACAGCATTGTAATTAGTTAAGTGTAAAGGGAGTTATTTTATGAACAAAATTGAACTAATAATTATGAATTCTAATGAAGTACGCCGGAGAAGTTTAAATTTATGGAGTTCTATTCCCAGTGAGGTTTTATTTCATAGGGTTGATTCATCTTCAATGACTATATTAGAACAAGTACGGCATGTTTTAGAAGCTGAATATTTATATCTTGAAATTTTAAAGACTAGAAAAAGTTTGCCCTATAGCGATGATGAACCAAATCCTTTCAATACACGCGATTTTACAACCATTCAAGATGAGGTTGATTTTGCAAAACCTTATCGAAAAAATTTCTTAGATTTTATAATGGGATTAAATGAGGAAGATCTTGAAAATATAAAAATAGATCGCTCAGATGTAGGATATACTAGAAACCTTGGAGATATGTTAATGAGAATGGCGTATCATGAAGCCGTACATACAGGGCAATTATTAAGAGATATGAGGGCTTTAGGTTTAAAAAGACCTCATCTATGGGATTAAATTAAAAATGGTTATCCGTTAGCATTCTAAATAAATGTTTCTATTTCTGACGAGTTATACATGTTAAAATATATAACATGAGTATGTAGGGGGAAGAGTTATGAGCACTGAAGAGTTTTTAACAGATATTCATGAGCACACTCCGAGTTATAGACAGATAAAAATGGAAGCGTTGAGAAGATTTCCTAATGAACGTTTGCAAGTTATTGAATATATATAAGAAAATGCAAGTTTATACGATTATTTAATATGTTTGTTAGATATAACACAGAATGCTCTGGTGAATGAATCTGTACGCAAATCGGAAGGCGAGTTAAAGAAGTATGAGTTTACAGCAAGTGAATTAGAAATGTTGTTTAGTGGATTCTATGTTGCAGTTAGGCAATTGCCTGAGAACATTGGACCTAAAATTTATGAAGCTATTCGATGCAAAAGTGAAGACGTATTATTGAAGTGTTTAGAAGAATCAATAAGAGGGTCTGAAGAAAAGAAAAAAGAAAAAAGAAAAAAGCGGATTTTAACATTGAAATTTATCGTACAAAGAATTGACACTTAAATCCCTCACAAACGTTACAGAAAGATATAAGACCTAAGTTGAAAGAAAAGTAAAAGGTCAATGGATATAGTTATATTGTGCAGTTGATTCAGAGGGTAATACAATTGATTTTTATCTAAGTAAATCAAGAGATAAACCAGCAGTCAAGCGCTTTTTCAAGAAAGCCTTGGCTTTTTCGCATGTTTCTAAACCTCGTGTGATAACAGTAGATAAGAACCCTGCCTATCCTGTAGAGATTCAAGTCATTTAAAACAGCAATCTCTATATTGAGTGGTGTCGAATCTATGCATATGATAAAAAACGGGCAACTTGTTTTACCGGACAAGTCTGTCCAAAATCAGAAAGAATTTATTCCTAAATGGTTTGGCTTAGCTTCATAAGATAGAAATGAAGAGAAAATTGCTATTCTATGTTTCCAACTAACATTTTTGCACCAGAACCGAATCTTCAACGAATTTACTATGTAACATGGCTAACACCTGCATCCTATTATTAAACGGTGTTCCAAATGCACTAACAATTAAGCTAATACCAGTTGCTAATGCTCCAACTACTAATTTCTTGAACATAATAAATCCCCCTTAATATTTTTTATAACTTGCACCTTAAATATATCACTTTTCTTATTTTGTAAATGTTTTGAATTTGTAGAAATGTTTATTTGAATCTTATTAATATTGGTAATTCATTTTATTAAGTGGAAAATAGAGGGATTTTTATAGGTATGTAAAAATACATAATAAATGAACCGAATATTATGATATACTCTCAAAGAGCTGATACAAAACTTCTTTAGATTGGAAAACTAAAGTCTTATCTACCCAATTGTGGGGGCGCCTTATGGCGTCTTTTTTTTATAAGAAACCTCCAAGCATTCATACACTTGAGGGTTTATCAATTGAAAGGTAGGGCTGTTTGGAGTTCCTTAAATTAAGAACAAAGCGGGATTATTCCTAAACCAATTAATAGAGCTGCAGCAAACGCTGGAATTGGCATAGGGATCTCGATACTTTCTACAACTAAGAAGTATTGTCCACTTACTACTTTAAAACAAACTAATTGCATTAATTAAGAGTTTTAGTGCACTACTCCTTGGAAGTTGATCTTGTAGCGCTCTTTCTCGTAATTCACTATGTTTTCCAAAGAAAATAGTGAAAGGCAAGGCGATGAATACATTTACAAAATGACAAAACTGTAAGAATACACGAATGTTTGTAAGAAAGTTCGATGTTTTCCTTTTTCTTTTTTTATTATAGTGAAAAAGAAGGACGAAATATTCTCTTATGTAGGAAAGGAAGATAATAATGATTGATCTATTAAATAAATGGATGTTAGAAAGTACAGGCAATTTCAATATCGTTGTAGGAATTACAGCACTTCTATTTTTGGGTTCAGTAATTGCACTTATTATTATTTACAAAAAAATTGGTAAACCAGATGAAAGCACAAATGCTATTTATTTAAAAATTACTTCTCGTATGTTTACTACTCAAATTCTAATGAATGCTATATTTATTTCTTTAGTTGGTAAAGATATTGAGAATTTCCGTCAAATCTTTATATTATTTGAAGCTTTTGTATTTTTTATTGGAGCTATTTATTCGTTTAAATTATATAGACAGGAATATAAATAATTTACTTGCAAGAAACAATAAAAAAACTGCACCCCAATTGTTAGACACAGTCTAACAATTGGAGGTGTAGTTTTTTTATGACTAAATTTACTTCAGAAGACAAAATGAATGCAGTAATACATTATCAAGATGGAAGTGAGAGTATAAAAGATATTGCGAAATCATTGGGAGCGAATCACGAAGTGGTTCGCATGTGGATAAAACAATTTGAATATCATGGAATCCGGGCCTTTGAAAAAGGCTATACAACGTATTCTGCACAGTATAAACTAGACGTACTAAATTATATGTTCGAAAATGGGACGTCTCCAAACGAAACGGCAGTCATTTTTAATATTTCTTCACCTGGACTTATTAGAAAATGGCGTATTCAGCTACATCAAAAAGGAGTAGACGCCCTTAAATCGAAGAAAAAGGGGCGTCAATCTATGACTAAGGACAATCAAAAATCAATTAAGAAACAAACACAAACAGAAGAGTCAGTAGAAACATTACAAGCTGAATTGGAGCGTTTGCGTATGGAGAATGCTTATTTAAAAAAGTTGAATGCCTTAGTTCAAAACAAGGAAAAATCACCAAACAAGATAAGGCGCAAGTAATCTATGAACTAAGGAAAGCATTTCCGGTGCAGGCACTTTTAAAATTAGCAGAACTCCCACGAAGTACATATTATTACTGGATACAGAATTC
>Ga0209795_10001811_pt1 | contig 12630 bp, 23 predicted proteins | sample AgamicOrMarz_FD_187166 | JGI IMG/M metagenome (GOLD analysis project Ga0209795, IMG submission 187166) | Agave microbial communities from Guanajuato, Mexico - Or.Ma.rz (SPAdes) (version 2) | ecosystem: Host-associated > Plants > Phyllosphere > Phylloplane/Leaf | place: Guanajuato, Mexico...
AGGAATTATTATTGGTAAAAAAGGTGAAGATATAGAAAAATTAAGAAAAAATATTTATATGATTACTAAAGTTACAACAAAAATCAATATTTTTGAAGTTCGTAAACCTGAATTAGATGCTAAATTAGTAGCAGATAATATTGCTATTCAATTAGAAAATAGAATGTTATTTAGACGTGTAATAAAACGTGCTGTACAAAATGCTATGCGTATTGGTGCACAAGGTATTAAAATAAAAATAAGTGGTAGATTAGGTGGTGCTGAAATAGCCCGTAAAGAATGGTATCATGAAGGTCGTGTTCCCTTACATACTTTTCGTGCAGATATTGATTATAATACATCTGAAGCTCATACTACTTATGGTAGTATAGGTATAAAAGTATGGATTTTTAAAGGTGAAATATTATAAAAAATAATTTAAAAATAAAATAAAAATTAATTATAAAAATATAAATTAGGAGGTAATTATTAATGTTACAACCAAAAAGTACAAAATTTAGAAAAATGCATAAAGGACGTAATCGTGGTTTATCATTTGAAAAAATGAATTTTGGTACTTTTGGATTAAAAGCTATTAGTAGAGGTTATATAACAGATAGACAAATAGAAGCCGCACGTCGTGCTTTATCTCGTGCAATTAAACGTCAAGGAAAAATTTGGATACGTATTTTTCCAGATAAACCAATAACAAAAAAACCATTAGAAGTACGAATGGGTAAAGGTAAAGGTAATGTAGAATTTTGGGTTGCTTTAATAAAACCGGGAAAAATTATATATGAAATGGATGGAATTTCAGAAGAATTAGCTAAATTAGCATTTAAATTAGCTGTTGCCAAATTACCAATAAAAACAATTTTTATAAAAAGGTAATATAATAATGAATATTAAAGAACTTAAAAATAAAAATATTTATGAATTAAAATCTTATTTAAATAAATATTTTTTTAAACAATTTAATATACGTTTAAAAATAAATAGTGGAAAATTAAAAAAAACACATCTAAAAAAAGAATGTCGTTATATTATAGCTTATATTAAAATGTTGATAAAAAATAAGGAAAATATGTATAATGAAAAAAATTGTTCAAGGAAAAATAATAAAAAATAATATGATAAAAACAGTAATTGTTTCTATAGAAAATATTAAAAAACATAATAAATATGGAAAATATATAAAAAAAACAATAAAATTACCTGTACATAATGAAAATAATAATATTAAAATTAATGATAATGTTTATATTAAACAATGTGCTCCAATTTCTAAAACAAAATTTTGGAAAATTATTTAATTAATAAAAAATAATTTATTTTGAAGATAAAAATATGATTCAAGAACAAACTATATTAAATGTAGCAGATAATTCTGGTGCAAAATATGTAATGTGTATAAAAGTATTAGGAGGTTCACGTCGTCGTTATGCAAATATTGGTGATTTAATTAAAATTAGTATTAAAGATTCAATTACAAATAGTAAAGTAAAAAAAGGTGATATTTTAAAAGCTGTTATTGTTAGAACAAAAAAAGGAATTAAAAGAATTGATGGTTCATTAATACGTTTTGATAAAAATGCATGTGTATTATTAAATAATAATGAACAACCTATTGGAACAAGAATATTTGGACCAATAACACGTGAATTACGTATAGATAAATTTATGAAAATAATTTCTTTAGCTTCAGAAGTTTTTTAAGGAAGAAGTGATGTTATCAAAAATACATATAGGTGATGAAGTTATTGTTTTAACTGGTAAAGATAAAGGAAAAAAAGGAAAAATAATATCTTTTATATCAAAAGATAGAGTTATTATTAAAGGTATTAATTTTATTAAAAAACATCAAAAAGAAAATAATAATATTAATAAAATTGGTGGTATTATAAAAAAAGAAGCAGGAATTCATAAATCTAATATTGCAATTTTTAATGTGGAATCTATGATTAAAGATAATATAAATTATATATTTTATAAAAATAAAAAAATAAGAATATTTAAATCTAATAAAAAAATTATAAAATAAAGAGAAAAATTATATATGTCTATGTTTTTTAATTATTATAAAAATGATATAGTACCATTACTTATAGAAGAATTTAATTATAAATCTATAATGCAAGTTCCAAAAATAAAAAAAATAACTTTAAATATGGGTGTTGGAGATTCATGTTCTGATAAAAATTTATTAGATAAAGCTTTAATAGATTTAACTATAATTTCAGGACAAAAACCATTAATAACTAAAGCTCATAAATCAATTGCTAGTTTTAAATTACGTAAAAATTATCCTATTGGTTGTAAAGTAACTTTACGTAATAAAAGAATGTGGTATTTTTTTGAAAAATTAATATGTATTGCTATACCACGTATTCGTGATTTTCGTGGATTTTCTATAAAATCATTTGATAAAAATGGTAATTTTAATATTGGTATAAGAGAACAATTAATATTTCCAGAAATAAAATATAATAAAATAGATAAAATTCGTGGTATGGATATTAATATTAATACTACCGCTAAAAATATTAATGAAGGTTATAAATTATTAAAATTATTTAATTTTCCTTTTAAAGAATAATATTATGGCTAAAAAATCTATAAAAATAAGAGAAATCAAACGTATAAAATTAATAAATAAATATTTTAAAAAACGTTTAATTTTAAAAAATATAATTTCAAGTGTTCATTCTTCAGATAAAGAACGTTGGAATGCTATTATTAATTTACAAAAATTTCCACGTGATTCTAGTTATATTAGACATAGAAATAGATGTAGTCAAACAGGTCGTTCTCATGCTTATTTACGTAAATTTGGTTTAAGTAGAATTAAATTACGTGAAATTGCTATGCGAGGTGAAGTTCCTGGTTTAAAAAAATCTAGTTGGTAAATTTTATAGATAAAGTTTATAATATAAAAAAGGATAATAAATATGAATATTCAAGATCCAATTTCAGATATGTTAACACGTATACGTAATAGTCAAATTGCAAATAAAGATATAGTTTATATACCTTTATCAAAAATAAAAAAAGAAATTGCTGTTATATTAAAAAATGAAGGTTTTATTAAAAATTTTGAAGTAAGTAAAGAATTAAAATTAAATTTAAAATATTTTAAAAAAAAACCAGTAATAGAAATGATTAAACGTATTAGTAGTCCAGGATTACGTATTTATAAAAATAAAAAAGAATTACCTAAAGTAATGTCAGGTATGGGTATTGCGATAATATCTACTTCTCAAGGTTTAATGACTGATAAAATTGCAAGAGAAAAGAAAATTGGTGGTGAAATTATATGTTATATAGCTTAATTTAAAATTGAGATAAATATGTCACGTATTGCTAAAAAACCTATTTTTATTCCTAAAGATGTAAAAATAGAAATTAATTATCCTTTAATTAAAATTAAAGGAAAAAATGGAAATTTAGAATATAAAATTAATAATATTGTTAATATTAAATATATTGATGAAAAATTAATATTTGATATTAATTATTTAAATAATAATAGTTGGTCTTTAGCAGGTACTACTCGTTCAGTTATTAATAATATGATTATAGGAGTAAATAATTTTTTTGAAAAAAAATTAATTTTAGTAGGAGTAGGTTATCGTTCTTTTATAAAAGAAAATTTTTTAATTTTAAATTTAGGTTTTTCACATGAAATAAAAATGTTAATACCAAATGATATTTATATTAATTGTGATAATCAAAATGAAATTATTATAAAAGGAATAAATAAACAAAAAGTTACACAAATAGCAGCTAATATATGTTTATATCGTCGTTTAGATCCTTATAAAGGTAAAGGTATTCGTGATAGTAAATCAATAATACGTTTAAAAGAAAAGAAAAAGAAATAAAATGAACAATAAAAAAAATGCCAGAAAACGTAGAGGAGCTTGTACAAGATATAAACTAAAATTATTAAATGTTAAACGTTTAGTTGTTTATAAAAGTTTATGTCATATATATGCGCAAATTATAAATTCAAATAATAATAAAGTACTTGTATCAGCTTCTACTTTAGAAAAAGAAATTTATTCAAAATTAGAAAAAACTTCTAATAAAAATTCTGCTATATTAATAGGAAAAATAATTGCTAAAAGAGCAATAGAAAAAGATATAATAAATGTATCTTTTGATCGTTCTGGTTTTAAATATCATGGAAAAATAAAAGTTTTAGCAGACTCGGCTAGAGAAAATGGATTAATTTTTTAAGGTAAAAAAATATGAAATTAAATAATTCTATTGAAAAAGAAAAAAATGATTTACAAGAAAAATTAATATCAGTTAATAGAGTATCTAAAACTATAAAAGGTGGTCGTATTTTTAGTTTTACTGCATTAACAGTTGTAGGTAATGGTAAAGGTAAAATAGGTTTTGGTTATGGAAAAGCACGAGAAGTTCCTATAGCAATACAAAAATCTATAGATAAATCTCGTAAAAATATGATTAATATTATATTAAATAATGGTACTATTCAACATAGTATTAAAGGTATACATACTGGATCCAAAGTTTACATGCAACCTGCATCACAAGGTACTGGTATTATTGCTGGTAGTGCAATGCGTGCAGTGTTATCAGTAATTGGTATTAAAAATATATTAGCAAAATCTTATGGTTCAACTAATCCTATTAATGTAGTTCGTGCTACTATTAAAGCACTTAAAAATATGAAATATCCTGAATTATTTTATAATAAAAGAGATAAATATTTTGAATAAATTAAATAAAATAAAAATTACACAAATTAAAAGTACAATAGGTTGTATTAAAAAACATAAAAATACTATTTTGTGTTTAGGATTAAGAAAAATTGGTTGTGTAGTTATAAAAGAAAATACAGATTCAATAAAAGGTATGTTAAAAAAAATTAAATATTTAATTAAAACAGAAATTATAGATTAAAATTTATGTATTTAAATAATTTATCTTCAATAAAAGGTTATAAAAAATGTTCTAAACGTGTAGGACGTGGTATTGGTTCTGGTTTAGGAAAAACTTGCGGTAGGGGTCATAAAGGACAAAAATCCCGTTCAGGAGGTAATATACGTCGTGGATTTACTGGAGGTCAAATTCCTTTATCTAGATCTATACCTAAATTTGGTTTTAATTCATTTTTAAGAAAAAAAAATAAGGAAATTTATTTATCTGATATTGATAAAATTAAAGAAAAAATAATAGATATAAATATATTAAAAAAGAAAAAAATTATTAATAGAAAAATAAAAAATATTAAAATTATTAATTCAGGTAAATTAAAATCTTTTTTTGTTATACGTGGTTTAAAAATTACTAAAGGTGCAATTTTATCAATTAAAAAATCAGGTTCTTTAATTGAATAATTAATTTATTATATGATTAATAAAAATATGAATAAGAAAAAATTAGAGATTTTTGAATTAAAGAGTAGATTTATATTTTTAATTTTTTCTTTAATAATTTTTCGTATTGGTTCATTTATTCCAATACCAGGAATAAATATTTTTAATTTAAAAAAACTTTTTGAAAAACAAAAAGGAACAATTATTGAAATTTTTAATATTTTTTCTGGTGGTGGATTAAGTAGAGCTTCAATTTTTTCTTTAGGTATTATGCCTTATATTTCAGCATCAATAATAATACAATTATTATCATTAACAATTTCATATTTTTCAGATTTAAAAAAAGAAGGAGAATATGGTAAAAGAAAACTAAATAATTATACTAGTTATATGACATTAATAATAGCTATATTTCAATCTATATTTTTTATTATTAGTATAAATAATATTAATTTTATTAAAAATTTAGTTATTAAAAGTGGTTTATATTTTTATATAACTACAATAATTAGTTTAGTTAGTGGAACTATGTTTTTAATGTGGTTAGGTGAAAAAATTACTGAACGTGGAATAGGAAATGGTATTTCTACTATTATTTTTGCAGGTATAGCAGCAGAAATTCCTAAAAATATTTTTAATAATATAAAATATATTAATATTATTAATATGATATTATTATCAATAATAATATTTTTTATAATTTATTTTGTTGTTTTTATTGAATATGGTCAACGTAGAATTTTTGTAAGTTATGCACAAAATAAAAAAAGTCATCGTTTTTATTCTATTAAAAATACACATTTACCATTAAAGATAAATATTGCAGGAGTTATTCCAGCAATATTTGCATCTAGTATAATTTTATTTATTACAACAATTATTTCTTGGCTAAAAAATTTTATATTTTTAGATTTTTTAAATATTTTTTTAATTTATTTAAAACCTAATAAAATATTATATATATTTTTATATATATTTTTTGTTATATTTTTTTCTTTTTTTTATACAAAATTAATTTTTTCTTCAAGAGAAACAGCAGATAATTTAAAAAAATCTGGTGTATTTATTCCTGGAATTCGTCCAGGAGAAAAAACAGCTAAATATCTTAATTTAATTATTAATAGACTTACTTTTTTTGGTGCAATATATATTATATTTATATGTTTAATACCTGAATTAATAAAAAATATTATTAATATTCCATTTTTTTTTGGAGGAACATCTTTATTAATTGTTGTTGTAACAATTATTGATTATTTAAATCAAATAAATACTTTATTAATTTCAAATAAATATGAATCAATTTTAAAAAAAGCAAACATTAATTTTAAAAAATAAAATAAAGAAAAAAAAATGAAAGTTCATGCATCTGTTAAAAAATTATGTAATAATTGTAAAATTATAAAACGTAATAGAACTATATATGTTATATGTGATATTTACCCTAAACATAAACAAAGACAAGGTTAATTAATATATTAAATTTTAATTTAAAAATAATATTTAGGAGTAAATAGTGGCTCGTATAGTAAATATTAATATACCTGATAATAAACATACTGTAATTTCATTAACTAAAATTTATGGTATAGGAAAATATATAGCAAAAAAAATTTGTTTAAATACAGGTATTCCTGAATATATTAAAATTAATGATTTATCAGAAAATCAATTAGATTTATTACGTAATGAAGTTACAAAGTATGTAGTAGAAGGTGATTTACGTAATATTTTATCATTAAATATTAAACGTTTAATAGATATTGGAACTTATAGAGGTTTACGTCATAAACGTAGTCTTCCTGTACGTGGTCAACGTACTAAAACTAATGCACGTACTAGAAAAGGACCTATTAAATCTATTAAAAAATAAATTTATATAGGATATAATAAATTGATAAAAAAAAATACTAAAAAAAAAGTAAAAAAACAAATTATTGATGGTATAGCTCATATACATGCTTCTTTTAATAATACAATTATAACAATTAGTGATCGTAAAGGTAATACTTTAGGTTGGATGACATCTGGTTGTGTAGGATTTAGTGGTTCACGTAAATCTACTCCTTTTGCAGCTCAATTAGCAACAGAACGTTGTATTGAAGCTGTAAAAGATTATGGATTAAAAAATATAGAAGTATTAGTAAAAGGTCCAGGTCCTGGACGTGAATCTAGTATAAGAGCATTAAATGCTGCTGGATTACGTATTACTAATATTATAGATGTAACACCTATTCCACATAATGGTTGTCGTCCTTCTAAAAAAAGAAGAGTATAAAAATATTTTTCAAGGACAAATAAAATGGCTAAATATTTAGGTCCTAAATTAAAATTAAGTAGAAGAGAAGGTACAGATCTTTTTTTAAAATCTGGAGTTTCTCCAATTGAAAAAAAATGTAAAATTAATAATGCTCCAGGACAACATGGAGCAAGAAAATATCGTTTATCTGATTATGGATTTCAATTACGTGAAAAACAAAAAGTACGTAGAATATATGGTATATTAGAACGTCAATTTATAAATTATTATAAAAAATCTATTTGTATTAAAGGTAATACAGGTGAAAATTTAATAAAATTATTAGAAAGTCGTTTAGATAATGTTGTTTATCGTATGGGGTTTAGTACTACTCGCGCAGAATCACGTCAACTTATTAATCATAAATCTATTAAAGTAAATAACAAAATTGTTAATATTCCATCTTATATAGTAAAGATTAATGATATAATAAGTATATGTAAAAAATCTAAAAATCAATCAAGAATATTATCGTCATTAGAATTATATGAACAACGTGATAAGCCTTCTTGGTTAGAAGTTAATGTATCTAAGATGATAGGAATATTTAAACATATACCAGAACGTACAGATATATATTCTGATATTAATGAAAATATGATTATTGAACTTTATTCAAAATAATTAATATATAATAAGGAAATAATTAATGCATAGTTCTGTTAGATATTTTTTAAAACCTCGTTTAGTTGATATTGAAAAAATTAGTTCAACACATGCAAAAGTAACTATTGAACCGTTAGAACGTGGTTTTGGTCATACATTAGGTAATGCATTACGTAGAATTTTGCTTTCATCAATACCTGGTTATGCAGTAACTGAAGTTGAAATTGATGGCATATTACATGAATATAGTACTAAAGAAGGTATACAAGAAGATATTTTAGATATTATTTTAAATTTAAAAGGTTTAGCAGTAAAAGTTATTAATAATAAAGAAGAAGTAATATTAAATTTATATAAATCTGGTATAGGTCCAGTAATTGCAGCTGATATTATTAATAATAATGAAATAGAAATTGTTAATCCATACCATATATTATGTAATTTAACGCAAAATGAAGTAGAAATTAATATGCGTATAAAAATACAATTAGGAAGAGGTTATGTACCAGCTTGTTCTTTAAATAAAGAAGTTCCTATTGGTAGATTATTAATAGATGCTTGTTATAGTCCTATAGAACGTATAGCATATAATGTAGAAGCTACACGAGTAGAACAAAGAACTGATTTAGATAAATTAATTATTGAAATAGAAACAAATGGTACTATAGATCCTGAAGAAGCAATACGTTGTGCAGCAACTATTTTATCAGAACAAATTGAAACTTTTGTTGATTTACGTAGTGATGATATAAATAAAAAAGAAATAAAAAAAGAAAAACCTTCTTTTGATCCTATTTTACTACGTAAGGTTGATGAATTAGAATTAACTGTTCGTTCTGCTAATTGTTTAAAAGCAGAATCTATTAAATATATAGGTGATCTTGTTCAAAGATCTGAGGTTGATTTACTTAAAACTCCTAATTTAGGAAAAAAATCTCTTAATGAGATAAAAGATATTTTAGCATCAAATGGATTATCATTAGGTATGATGTTAAATAATTGGCCTCCAAAAAATATAAATAATGAATAATTTATTTAAAAGGTAAAAAATGCGTCATCGTAAAAGTGGTAGAAAATTTAATCGTAATAGTAGTCATAGAAAAGCAATGTTTAAAAATATGATTTGTTCTTTAATACGTAAAGAATGTTTATTAACATCTTTAAATAAAGCAAAAGAATTACGTACTATTATTGAACCTATAATTACACGTTCTAAATATGATTCTATTATGAATAGACGTTTAGTATTTTCTAAAGTACGTAATAATGAAATTGTATATAAATTGTTTAATGAATTAGGTAAAAGATTTATAAATCGTTCTGGTGGTTATACTTCTATTTTAAAATGTGGTTTTCGTACAGGAGATAATGCAAAATTAGCTTATATTAAATTATTAAATTAAAATTTATTATTTTTATTTTTTATAATATCACGAATTTCAGTTAGAAGTTTTTCTTCTGCAGTAGGTTTTGAATATTTTAAAAAATTTTCTACTTCTTTTTTATTAATTTTATTAATAATTTTAATTAAACAAAAAACAGAAAATGAAATAACAATAAAATCAAATACATTTTGAAAAAAAATACCATATTCCATTATAACAGCAGGAATTTCTCCCTCAGCAGGTTTCAATATAAAATAAAATTTTTTAAAATCAATTCTTCCAATTAATAAACCTATTGGAGGCATAATAACATTAGCTACTAAAGATGATACAATTTTACCAAAAGTAGCTCCTACTATAATACCAACTGCTAATTCTAATATATTACCACGCATTGCGAATTTACGAAATTCTTTAAAAAAACCCATATGGAGTTTCCATACTGCATTTAAAAAAATTATTATATATATATATTATTTATTTTTTTCCTATTTTTGCATAAAAGAATCCGTCTCCTTCTTCTTTTTTTTGTAGAAATTGTATTCCAGTAGAAAGAATAGTTGTATTAGGAATATTTTTTATATATAATAATTTACTGTTAGGTTTATTTTTAAGAAAATTTTCAATTTGTATATTATTTTCTTCTGGAAGAATTGAACAAGTAGCATATAGCAAAATACCACCTTTTTTTAAAAGTAACCAAGCCGAATTTAAAATTTCTTTTTGAATTTTAATTAAATTGAAAATTTCAATATTATTACGTAACCATTTAATTTCAGGATGTCTACGTATTATTCCAGTTGCTGAACAAGGAGCATCTATTAAAATACGATCAAATAATTTACCTCTAGACAAATTTTCATATTTTCTACTGTCACCAATTATTACTTCAGCATTTAAACCTAATCTATGTAGATTATCATTAATTAATGAAGCACGATCTTTATTTATATCAACAGCTATAACATTTGCATAAGGTGCAATTTCAAGTATATGTGTAGTTTTACCACCAGGAGCAGCACATAAGTCAAGTATACTATCTTTGTTAGTAGGTTCTAACAGTAATGCAGCATATTGAGCTGAAACATCTTGAACGCTTACCCAACCATCATAAAAAAATGGTAATAAATTAATATTACAAGCTTTATCTAATTTTATAGCATTTTTTATATTAAAGTGAATTTTATGTTTAATGCAATTTTTATTTAGTATATCAATATATTTATCTATTTTACAATTCAATCTATTAACTCTTAACCACATTGGTGGATGTTGATTATTAGCTTCTATAATTTCTTTATAAGATTCTTTCCATGTTTTTTTTATTTTTTTTTCCAACCATTTAGGATGTAAATGATTATTTTTTTTTAGTTTAAAATATATCTCTAACTGTTTTTTTTGTCTATTACAATTACGTAATATACCATTTACTAATCCTTTTAGTTTTTTATTTTTTATTAATATAACTCCTTCTACAGTTTCATATATGCATGCATAAGCAGGAATATTAGTATGTAATAGTTGATAAATACCAACTATTAATAAATAATATACATAACTTAGATTATTATTTTTCTTCTTTTTCATAAGAAAACAAAGTATAAATTTTAATTTTGGCATAATTCGCATAATACCAAAACAGATCTCCTGTAGTAATGCATAATCTTTTTCAGGTAATTTTTTTTTCCAAATTTTTAAAAGATTATTAAGAAATATACCATTATTTATAACTTTAGATACTATTATTGCTGCAATTGCACGTATATTAATTTTTTTATGCATATAAAATATATTTAGAATTTAAATGATATGTATTTTTTATATAAAAATTTTTAATAAAAAATTAATTATTTTTTATAATTAATCCAGGAATAAATAATTCTTTACGAGAATTTAAAAAATCACAAACAAACATAGATTTTTTACCTTCAGGTTTAAGAACTTTCAATACTAATATATTTTTAATAGTAGAAATATAAATACCACTTTTATCTGCTATAAGTATAGAACCTGGTTCTACTTTTTGTAAATTATGATATAAAACTTTAGCTAATAATACTTTTATAGTTTTTCCATATAATAAAAAATAACTTCCTGGCCATGGATGAAATGCTCGTATAGAACGTTCAAGATAAACAGCAGGTAAATTAAAATCTAATTTAGCTTCTATTTTATTTATTTTTTTAGCATAAGTAACAAAACATTCATCTTGATGTACTGTAGTAAAATTATTATTTTTAATAAATTTTTTTAATGTATTTAGTAGTGCTTTAGATCCTATTTTAGATAATTTATCATGTAGTGTAGCACTAGTATCATGAGATGATATATCACAAGATATTTGATATAATATAGGACCAGTGTCAATATATTTATTCATTTTTATAATGCTTATACCTGTTTTACTATCTCCTGATAAAATTGCTCTTTGAATAGGAGCTGCACCACGCCAGCGTGGTAATAAAGATCCATGAACATTAATACATCCTAATTTTGATAAATTTATAATTTTATCAGGTAATAACAAACCATAGGCAACAACAACAATAACATCAGGATTAAGATTATCTATTATTTTTAATATTTCTTTATTATTAGAAAGTGAAATTGGTTGAAATATAGGTAATTTATTTTTATAAGCTATTTTTTTTACAGCACTAAAATTTAAAAAATTACCTCTACCAGAAATACTATCTGGTTGTGTCAAGACTCCTATAACATTATGATTAGAATTAATTAATGCATAGAGATGACATGCAGCAAAATAAGGAGTTCCTGCGAATAAAATATTTAAATTTTTTGACATCTATTTATATAAACCATAGATAATAAAATTTATATTTTTATATATTATAATTACAATTTTTAAATTTTTCTATTTTTTTATTTATACGTTCTTTTTCTAAAGTAGATAGATAATCAATAAATAATTTACCTATTAGATGATCCATTTCATGTTGAATACAAACAGATAATAACCCATCTGCATCTAATTTAAAATTAGAACCACTAT
>Ga0209795_10001814_pt1 | contig 12620 bp, 11 predicted proteins | sample AgamicOrMarz_FD_187166 | JGI IMG/M metagenome (GOLD analysis project Ga0209795, IMG submission 187166) | Agave microbial communities from Guanajuato, Mexico - Or.Ma.rz (SPAdes) (version 2) | ecosystem: Host-associated > Plants > Phyllosphere > Phylloplane/Leaf | place: Guanajuato, Mexico...
CAAGAACCCAGCAAAGCTTTATACCATGCCTGATACTAAGAAAAAGAATGTGGCAAGTCTTGCTAGTGGAAATGGGTTGTACTCATCACAAAAGGTTGTAAATAGTATTGGAAAAACATGGTATCGCGTTTCATATAAAGGGAAATATCTATACATTTACAGCGGTGATGTTTATAAATCTTCCAGTAAATCTCTTGCGAAAAAGGATTACCAAATTAGTACGGATACATATGTCTATTCATCATATGGCGCTGCTTATACCAAATTGATAGAAATGCCAAAAGGTACTATCGTTTCCTCAGCAAAGATGATTGGTAATTGGTATGAGGTAAGCTATAAAGGAAAAAAGGGTTATGTATATAAGTCATACATGCAATTAGTGCCACCTAAAACAACAAGTAATCCTTCAGCCACGAGTAATGGGAGTTACTATTTGGTTTTAGACGATTTAAATATGCGGAAATCGGGAGAAGGATCTGCGGTTTTGGCGGTTATTCCGAATGGAACGAGCGTTAAATCAACCGGAAAAGAAGACAATGACTGGTATCAAGTTATTTACAATGGAAAAACAGGATACGTTTATAAAAGTTATGTAAAGGAATATAAATTAACGGATTATCGATTTATTGATTTACGAACCAAATCTACAGTAACTGCAAAACAAATCAATGATTATATTGCTGCAAATGTCAAAGGAAAGCCTAGTGTATTACTTAATAAAGGACAAGCCTTTATTGATGCAGGTAAAAAGTATGGCGTCAACTCTCTTTATTTGGCGGCACATGCAATCCACGAAAGTGGCTTTGGGACGTCAAATATATCTTTAGGTAAAAAGAATCTATTTGGGTATGGTGCCTATGATGCAGCACCATTTGTCGGTGCCTACCGTTTCTCAACGGTGGAGCAATGTATTAATTATGTTGCCCAAAAAATGAAAGCTGATTACCTCAATCCGAAGGGCGCTCATTTTGAAGGAGCACTATTAGGATATCGGATAAATGATTCAAAAGGAACCAGAGTAGCAAGCAAAAGTATCGGTATGAACTATTGGTATGCTAGTGACCCGAACTGGGGCAATGGGATTGCCCGTCATATGCAGAACATCTTAGCTTTTGATCAAAAATATTATGATAAAGAGGCTATCAATACAACCGTTCCAGCACTACCTGGAATTCCAGCTGGTAAAGATACATTCCCAGCTGGTATCCAAGTAAAGGCGAAAAAGGATTTATCAACCACGATTAAGAAAGATACAACTTTTATCCTACTTGAGAAATCCAATGATTATAATCTGAAGGTCAATGTAAATAAGAAGGATACTTCGATTAAAGTTCCCTTCTCAACCTATGATGATTACTTCACGGTACTTAACTTAGGGAGAGTTTCTGGTTCTAGTTATTTAAATGTTCGTCCCGAGCCTTCTACCGCAAAAGAGGAAATAGCTCAACTCCATTTAAACGATTATGTGCAGCTGGTCTTGGATAGCAAAGGTGACATTGTAATGGATAAAACGAAAACTTGGTACAATATCAAATTATCTTCCGGTAAAATTGGCTGGGTAAGTAAAAATTATATGGTGAGAGAATTAAAATGATTTGAAGTTGACTTGTTTTCAGGTCAGCTTTTTTTATGGCTTGTAACAGTATTTTAATGGAAATTAAACAGTTCTTCATTGAATTTTAAGTTTGATAGTCTTATAATGATTTGGTGTAGTTAAGTACGTTGAAATTGAAAAATAATTTCTTATAATGAATAAATATAGCCGCATTTTCCGAATACTAATAGCAGGAGGAATCACTCTAATGAAAAAGGTCTTAACATATGGAACATTCGATTTATTACATTTTGGTCATATAAATTTACTTAGTCGTGCCAAAGATTTAGGTGACTATTTAATAGTTGGTCTTTCTACGGATGAATTTAACAAAGGGAAAAATAAGCAGGCCTACCACAGTTTTGAAAATAGAAAATTAATTTTAGAATCGATTCGTTTTGTGGATGAAGTGATTCCTGAAAATACATGGGACCAAAAAATACAGGATGTAATCAACCATAAGATTGATGTTTTTGTTATGGGTGATGATTGGAAGGGTAAATTTGACTTTTTAAAGGAATATTGCGAAGTGGTTTACCTGCCAAGAACGATTGGAATCTCTACTTCACAAATCAAAGACGATTTAAATGCTGTCACAAATGGTTAGGGAACTAGCCATTTGTTTTTATTTATTGTTCTTTAAGTTCCTTTTTACTATCTATAGTCTGTTCCCGCTTCGAAACAAAACCACGTTTGTAGTCAGTTTTGGTGATAACACCGAGTATGTGTATGAAGAAATTCGTCGTCAGCACATTCCAACCGACGTGGTGTTTTTGTGCGAACAAAAGGCATTTCCTAAATTTAGAGATACCCAGAAGGCTACGACCATTCTTTTTGAGGCGAAACATTTCCTAAACTGGATGAAAGCTGTGTTTCACTTAGCTACTTCCCGACATATTTTTATCGATAACTACTTTGGCTTTTTAGCTGCTGTGTCCTTTAAAAAAGAAGTCAAGTGTATTCAGTTATGGCATGCTTCGGGAGCAATGAAAAAGTTTGGTCTGGAAGATGAATCAATAAAATCGAGAACTGATCAAGCAAAAAAGCGCTTTTTACAGGTATACAGTAAATTTGATCAAGTAATAGTCGGCTCGGATGTGATGGCAGAGATTTTCATGAAGTCTTTTAACTTAAAAAAGGCGAACATCCTGCCGACAGGAGTTCCAAGAACCGATTTCTTCTTTAATGAAGAAGCAAAACAAAAGGCAATAGCTGCCATACTCCGTAAACATCCAATCTTGAAAGATAAAAAAGTCATCCTCTATGCCCCGACTTATCGAGACAATGAGTTGGATTATTTTAACCTTGTCCTAGACATTGAAAAAATGGCGCTTGAGCTAGGATCAGAGTATAGATTAATTCTACGGTTACATCCGGCGATTGTTAGTAAGGGGGATTTTGAAACTCGATATCCGGATTTCGTTGTCGACCTTTCGTCAAGTCAGTATGATATCAATGAGCTGCTGGTTACTGCTGATTATCTGATTACCGATTATTCTTCGATTCCATACGATTTTTCACTGTTACATAAACCAATCATCTTTTTCACTTATGATATAGATGAATATAAACAACAGCGTGGTGTCATGGGAGGATTTGAAGAGCACTTGCCAGGACCACTTGTAAAAGATACGGAATCGATTATTGAACTGATTCAAAACGACTGCTTTGACCTAAAAAAAGTCGAATATTATTCTGAAAAATGGAATCAATACTCGAAAGGTCATTCCAGCCAAAACTTGGTTACCAGGCTGTTTGCCGAAAAAAGTCCTCAAACTCACGAACAAAGGGCATTATATTAATGTGTACAAGCTTCGAGTCAACGAATTGCTCGAGGCTTTGTTTTTATAATGCCCATTTGGAAAAATTAATGTATAATGAACAAGGTTATTATTAGCGATAGGAAGGACAATTTTCATGAAATCGATGATTACTATTGTAAAGGAACAAATCAGTTCCTTTTACCTGATCCTGAGGTTATCTGCCTTTGAAATGAAAAGTGCGAATACGAATAATTATCTCGGCAGATTTTGGGAGATACTGAATCCAATGATTCAACTGACCATTTATTGGTTTGTATTTGGTGCTGGAATTCGAAAAGGCAGCGGAATTACCATGGATAATGGCATAGAAGTTCCATTCTTTATTTGGATGGTAACGGGCATGATTGTCTGGTTTTTCGTTAATCCTGCTATTTCCGCTTCATCACGATCGATTTATTCCAGGATCCAATTGATTGCAAAAATGAGTTTTCCCATGAGCGCGATTCCTTCTTTTGTCATCATGGCGAATTTTTATACCCATTTATTATTAGTTGCAGTTGTTACTGTCTTTTTACAATTTACCGACTTTAAACTTAGCATATACTTTATACAGTTGCCGTACTTTATGCTGGCCATGTTATTATTCTTGCTAGCCCTCGCGTTAGTTACATCCACGTTATCAACTATTGTCAGGGACGTGCAGCAGGTTGTCCAGTCCGTCTTAAAAATGCTGTTATATTTAACACCGCTTTTATGGCATACAGAACATTTAATAATAAACGGAGTCGACTATGTCTTTTTATTAAAATTAAATCCTTTATATTACATAGTTGAAGGGTACAGAGCGGCCTTGCTAGGAACGACCTGGTATCCAGCAGAATACCCACAATATACATTGTATTTTTGGATTATTGTTTTAGTATTGTTCCTAATCGGTTCTATTCTTCATTTGAAATTTAGAAACCGTTTTGTTGATTATTTGTAAATTGGAGTTGATTTTTCGTGAGTGAAACGGTGATAGTAAAGAATGTCTATAAAAAATATAAAATGCATCGATCACCAAAAGAAAAGCTGCTTGATGTCGTTTTACCCGGCGGGTATGGCGAAGATTTTTATGCTCTTCAAGATATATCTTTTTCGGCCGAGCAAGGCGATGTTATCGGTCTTGTTGGTGTCAATGGTTCTGGAAAATCGACGCTCTCTAACATCATTGCAGGCGTTATTCCGCCAACAAAGGGTGAGGTTACCACGATTGGAACAACCTCGATTATCGCGATTTCCTCGGGTCTGAATAATCAATTGACAGGCAGAGAGAATATTGAATTAAAATGTTTAATGCTCGGTTTTAAAAAGAAGGAAATTAAAGAGATGGAACCTGAGATCATTGAGTTTGCTGATATTGGAAAATTTATTGATCAGCCCGTAAAAAAATATTCCAGTGGGATGAAATCCCGACTCGGCTTTGCAATCTCGGTCACTGTTAATCCAGATATTCTGATTGTCGATGAAGCATTATCAGTAGGTGATCAGGTTTTCGCTCAAAAATCCAAGAACAAGATGTTTGAGTTTAAAGAAAAAGGAAAAACCATATTCTTTGTCAGCCATTCAATGAGCCAAATTAAAGAGTTTTGTGAAAAGGCGGTCTGGCTTGAGTACGGTGAAATAAAAAAGTTCGGACCCGTTAAAGAAGTCATTCCTGAATACGAAAAATTCCTAAAAGAATATAAGTCAATGACCAATGAGCAGCAGAAAAAGTTTCGTGAACAGGTCATGCAAAAACAAAAAGGCTTAGCCGCAAAAGGAATTTAATATGAAAACAAACTTGGTTACCGTTTTAGGAATAGATTTTGTGAATCAACGCTTTGAACAAGTGGTAGAGGATCTTTTATCACGTATAAATAGTAAGCGTAAATCGTTTATTGTCACAGCTAACCCGGAAATTGTTATGTATGCACATGAACATCCCGATTATAAAAAAACGATTCAATCCGCTGACATGGTTGTGCCTGATGGATATGGAATTATTCTGGCATCGAAGATTTTAAATACTCCAATCATGGAGAGGGTAGCCGGTTATGATTTAACGGTACGCCTGCTTGAATTGGGGAGCGATAAAAAGTTAAAAATATATCTCTTAGGCGGGCGCGAAGAGACCAATCAAAAAGCTGTGGCTAACATTCAAAGCAATTATCCGGATATTCAAATTGTAGGTCGTCATCATGGATTTTTTGATTGGGAGAAAAGCACGGTGACAGATGAAATCAAAACAGCTAACCCGGATGTTGTTTTAGTGGCTTTAGGGTTCCCTAGACAAGAACAATGGATAGCGAAACATCTGGATCAATTTTCTCATGGGCTTTTCATTGGAGTTGGGGGCAGTATCGATGTGTTAGCCGGTGAGGTCCAGCGCGCACCTCACTTCTGGCAAAAAATGAATCTTGAATGGTTTTATCGCTTGATCAGCCAGCCGTCAAGGTGGAGAAGAATGTTGGCTATCCCACGATTTTTACGACAAATCTTTAAATTAAAACTCCACAAATAGAATAACTTACTATTTTTGATTAAAATAATTGTAACCTTTTGGCGCAATGTAGCGTCTTACATGGTGACAGGAAATAATAATTAGCAGATACAACTTTCGAGTTTGAATATTCTGATAATTTATTGATTTATATCAATGTGAAAATTGGTATGCTATAATATGTTCGTTATGTACTTAGAAATATGTGCCTGTTTCTAAAATTTATTAATGGGGCATTATATTCATAGGAGGGTCTCCATGTTATATCTGACCTTAATATTATGTTTTTTATGCTCCATTTTAATTACTCCAATCGTTAAAAAATTGGCTTTTAAATTAGGAGCAACGGATAGTCCTAATCAGCGTAAAGTCCATTCTAAGATAATGCCACGTTTAGGCGGCTTAGCGATTTATCTCAGCTTTCTTTTCGGTCTATTAATTCTGCATCCACATAGTCCCTACCACGCAGCAATTATTGCTGGGGGAGTTATCATATTAGTTACTGGTATTTTAGATGATATTTATGAATTATCCGCCAAATTAAAATTTGCCTTACAAATCATTGCCGCACTGATCGTCGTTATGTGGGGCGGGGTAGAAGTTGAATTTATTAATTTACCATTTAATGGGTATTTAGAATTTGGTATGTTTAGTATCCCGATTACAGTAATCTGGATTGTTGGCGTTACGAATGCCATCAACTTGATTGATGGTCTGGATGGCTTAGCCGCTGGAGTATCCTCGATTGCCTTCATTACTATTTCCGGGATGGCGATTGTGATGGGGAATGGATATGTGGTCGCGATGGGGACAATCCTTCTTGCCAGCACATTGGGATTTTTAATTTATAATTTTCATCCAGCTAAAATTTTTATGGGTGATTCCGGTGCGCTCTTCCTTGGTTATATGATCTCGGTACTGTCTTTACTTGGTTTTAAAAATGTTACCTTAATCTCATTTGTTGTTCCAATCATTATTTTAGGTGTTCCTATTTCGGATACATTTTTTGCAATCATCCGCCGTATTTATAACAAGAAATCATTATCGGCTCCAGATAAATCCCATTTACACCATTGCTTACTAGAACTAGGTTTTACTCATCGTGAAACGGTTCTGTTAATTTATGCAATGGCTGCCATGTTTGGACTTGCAGCCTTTATTTTTACCATCACAACGGTATGGGGTTCGATCTTAATCATGACCATAATCGTGTTAGCGATTGAATTATTTGTTGAAACGATTGGTTTAATCAATAAAAATTATCGGCCGCTTCTCCGCATTATGGGAATTCTGAATAAAAACAGATAAATCTAATAAAATAGTTACTTTATTAAAAGGGTAAATCTCAGGCGATTAGTTCGTTGTGAATTACCCTTTTATTGTTTTCTTGTAGCCGATATTTATGCAAAAAAAGAACCCGGATTTTATTTATCCGGGTTTTTTCTTATTTATTTTCAGTTGTATTTGCTGTGCTTGTTCCGTTGAGATGGTCTTTCAGTTTGGTTTTCGTTTCTTCTAAGGCGTCTTCATCTAGTTGATAATAATAAACACGATCAATATATGAGTCAGAACCTTTTAATGACATCGATTCAACATTGATTCCTGAACCCGCTTGAATATAGCTAATAAATGATTTCATTTGATCAAACGTTAAATCTGTTGACATGTTTTTCCCGACAGCTTCCATGACATCTGTGTAATTAGTAATCGACTTAATGGATGAACCTTTTGCGAGAATGGCCTTAAAGATTTGCTGTTGGCGCAGTCCTCTTTGGATATCACTATCAATTTTTCTTGTCCGTGCAAATGCTAGTGCTTGCTCACCATCAAGTTCTTGTAAACCTTTTTGCAAGGTAATGGCTTTTGCGTGGTCCTCTGAATCTTGTTCTGAGAATGTAAACGGAACGTCAACTTTGACCCCATCAAGGGCATTAATTACATCAATAAACGCGTTAAAATTCATTTTCACATAATAATCCACAGGGACATCAAGTAACTCCTCGACTGTTTCAAGAGTTAGTTTCACACCGCCATATGCATGGGCGTGAGTGATTTTTGTATAGATATCCTTTTCAGGAATATGAACATAGGAATCACGCGGAATACTTAGTAGTTTAATAGATTTTTCTTCTTTATTAAATGTAGCCAGCATTAAGGCATCTGAACGAGAACTGCCACTTTCCTTCCGTTTTTCACTATCATCAACACCAATAAATAATATGGAAGTATTTTCAAGTTCGACATTATTTGCTTTCTTTGTATCACGGTCAATTGGCTTGTAGGATTTATTCATCACAGATTCAGCTTTATTATACAAAAATCCGCCGTATGCTGTTGCGCCGATAATCAATAATAGGATCGGCATGATAATCCATAGCAAAATTCGTTTACGCTTTTTCTTAACCTTCTTTTTATTTTTATATACTTGTCTATCGATAGACATAGATTGCCTCCTAGTAGTAAAAGTAGAAAAATGTCAGCTTTTGTTGAAAATCTACTCTATTTTATAATATTTATTGAGATTGGTAAAATGAAATTTTTATAAATAAGGAAACTTCCTGTTTTTGAACTAATTTCCAAAGTATAGAAATGCCTATATATCGGATTCTAGATAGGTCATTTCTCCTTTGGTGATCTCAGCCTGTCCATTTGTTAGTTCAATCATCCATTCTGTGAAAGCTTGCTGTTTTTCTTCTTCCACAAATACTTCAATTTCCACCCTTTCTAGGTACTGAATATTTTTTAGGATATAAATGGACGATCTTAATTCATTTTCAATTTTTCCTAGCCATGTATATTCAATTTTGACATGGAAGACTTGCATTAACTTTCTTTCCACGATTCCGACTGCATCCAGGCCTTCAGATGTTGCTTTCCCGTAAGCACGGATTAGGCCGCCAGCCCCTAATTTTATCCCGCCAAAATAACGGGTAACGACTACAACGGTATCCTTCAGTTTTCTTTTTTTCAAAACCTCAAGAATAGGAACGCCTGCTGTACCGCTAGGTTCACCGTCATCATTGGCTTTCTGAATTTGATCGTGCTCGCCAATTAAATAGGCAGAACAATTATGGGTAGCATCCCAATATTTTTTCTTTAAAGTTTGGATGAATTCTTGTGCTTCCAATTCCGTTTCAGTTCTTTTGACGTGAGCAATAAATCGTGATTTTTGAATAATAATTTCATGTTCACCAGCTTTTTTTACTGTAAGATAACGAGGCAACATTAAGCGGCACCTTCCTAAATTTCATAATGGTGTAATATAACTTTAATATGGCAGTAAAATTTCCATGTTATAATAAAAAAGATAAAAGTAGTGAAAACATGTTTTATGGGCAGTTAGAGATACTTCTATTATACTACTTTTTCTAAATTTAACGGAAACGTGTATGTTCTGAATAGCAAATTGATTAAATCCAATGTAGAATATGTAAAAAGGCATGTAAGTCAAATCCAAATATAATGATATATAATTCGTTGAAGTTAGTATATTGTTTTGGTATAGCGTCCGGGTGCTTATTGCTCTTCTTATCGGAGGAATGTGTATGAAAATTAAGCAAATCAATATGAAATCAATTGATGAAATACGTGAAGAAATGATCGAAACCGTTACTTGCAGCAAAAGTGACATCTTCCAGATAGGTGAGCAATGCCGTCAAGATTATGAAAATATGATCAATGAATTAGAAAATATTAAGCAAATGATGGGTAAACTTACAAAAGAAGGCGAGGAACTTGAAAAACAAGTCCTTGAAGCGCGGAGCATGCTGTCAGAAGTCAGTATGAATTTTAAAAAATACTCGGAAGAAGAGGTCCGTGATGCCTATGAAAAGGCCCATCAATTGCAAATGGATCTTTCAATTAATTGGCAGTACAAAAAACAGCTATTGGATAAAAGAGCAGACCTGGAAAATCGCCTGGTAGGGTTGGACGAAACCATAGATCGTGCCGACCAACTGATTTCGCAAATCTCAGTCGTGATGAATTATTTGACGAGTGATTTAAAACAGGTGGGTAAAGTCCTAGAACATGCGAAGGCCAAACAAGATTTCGGATTAAAGATTATTGAAGCGCAAGAAGAAGAGCGCAAGCGGCTTTCAAGGGATATTCACGATGGTCCTGCCCAAATGCTTGCTAATGTCATTATGCGTTCAGATTTAATCGAACGTGTCTATAGGGAAAAAGGCGCGGATGAGGCGTTTTCTGAGGTTAATAGCTTTAAAAAAATGGTCCGTTCGGCCCTTTATGAAGTCCGGAGAATTATTTATGACCTTCGTCCGATGGCATTAGATGATTTAGGTCTTGTCCCTACCCTCAGAAAATACTTGCGAACAATCGAAGAATATCATAACCACTCAAAAATTGATTTTGTGAATATCGGACTAGAACGCCGGCTTCCAACTAAGTATGAAGTCGCGCTTTTCCGGATGATTCAGGAATCAGTACAAAATGCTCTCAAACATGCAAACGCATGTGAAATTAAAGTACGATTAGAAATAACTAATGCAGCAGTTACCGTCTTGATCAAGGACAATGGTGTCGGTTTTGATACCACGGAAAAAAAGCCTGAGTCATTTGGAATGATAGGAATGCGCGAGCGGGTTGATCTGCTTGAAGGCGAAATAACCTTTGATTCAAAAATAGGCAAGGGAACCGCTGTACTAATTCGAGTTCCACTTATTAATTAAAAACTAAGATCCTACCGCCAATGGAGAAAATTTCGAAGTTAGAAGGATTAGGAGGCGTAAAAATTGACTACTAAAATTGTCATTATAGACGATCACCAACTATTTAGAGAAGGCGTTAAAAGAATACTAGAGTTTGAAAAATCGTTCCAAGTCGTAGCCGAAGGTGACGATGGTTGCGAGGCATTAAGATTAGTAGAAGAATTCCGACCTGATGTTGTGATCATGGATATCAATATGCCTCAAATGAATGGTGTTGAAGCTACTCGTGAATTGGTTGAAAAATTCCCAGACACGAAGATAATAATCTTATCCATTCACGATGATGAAAACTATGTAACCCATGCCTTACAAACTGGGGCCATTGGATACCTATTAAAAGAAATGGATGCCGATGCCTTGATTGAAGCTGTCAAAGTAGTAGCTGATGGTGGATCGTATTTACATCCAAAAGTTACTCATAATTTAGTGAACGAGTACCGCAAACTAGCAGCTGGCGTCGCTCGTAGTGGTGGTGCTTACCTGCAAACGATTGAAATTCGTCGTCCATTGCATTTATTGACACGCCGCGAATGCGAAGTGCTCCAAATGCTTGCCGATGGAAAAAGCAACCGCGGTATTGGCGAAGCCTTGTTCATTAGTGAAAAAACAGTCAAAAATCACGTCTCAAACATTTTACAAAAAATGAACGTCAATGATCGAACTCAAGCCGTTGTCGTCGCTATTAAAAATGGCTGGGTAGAGGTAAAATAATAGAACAAGTTAAGGGCATACTGAAAAGTATGCTCTTTTTGTTGGCGAAGTAATGCAATTTATCTATGTTTCATATAAAATAAAAAATACCATATAGTAGGTAAAAAGATAAGGATGGTATTTTTTTATGAAGACAGCCGTCGTTACGGATAGTACTGCGTACATCCCTAAGGATTTAAGAGATAAATGGAATATACATATGATTCCCTTACATGTCATATTTGGAAACGAGGTAAACCAAGAAGAAGTAGACATTTCTTGGAGCCAGTTTTACGAAGAGGTAAAGACGAAAGAGTTGCCAACGACTTCACAGCCACCAATCGGCCAGTTTGTTGAGTTATTTGAGAGCCTTGCGAAGGATTATGATGCTGTTATTAGTATCCATCTTTCAAGTGGAATTAGCGGCACATTCCAAGGGGCTAACGCAGCCAGTACGATGGTAGACGGAATCACCGTGTACCCATTTGATTCAGAAATCAGCTGCATGGTTCAAGGGTTCTATGCAATTGAGGCAGCAAAATTGGCGTCCCGAGGTGCGGATGCTGATTCTATTGTGGCACATTTAGAAGCATTGAAACAAACAGCCCGTGCATATTTTATGGTAGACGATTTAGCACACCTGCAAAGAGGGGGGCGTCTCTCAAGCGCTCAAGCCTTTATCGGCAGTCTTCTTCAGGTTAAACCATTACTTCATTTCGAAAATAAGCTCATCGTCCCATTAGAAAAAATCCGGACCCGAAAAAAAGCGATGAAACGGATCGTTGACCTGCTTGATGAAGATGCGTCAAGCGGCAATAACTATCAAGCCGTCATTATTCACGCCAATCGCGAAGAAGACGCCAAAGAATGGCGCGATGAACTGGCAGCCAAGTATCCAAACGTCGAATTTACCATCGGTTACTTCGGCGCCGTCATCGGCACCCATCTCGGCGAAGGAGCCATGGGCATGGGTTGGATGAAAAAATTAGATAGGTAAGTTAGTGACCATTCCGTCCTCTGGGACGGGATGGTTTTTAGTTTATATGGGGGGAATTTAGATGGGAGCAATTAAAATGGGATTGAGGCAAATTAAAAAAGGTAATAAAAAGGGGTTTGGCGGAATTATCAGGGGAATCGGCGGAATCGGTGGCGATGTTGGCGGAATCCGTTCTCGGATTGGCGGAATAACTCCAGTAATCGGCGGAATCCATCAGCCGAGACCCAGTTGTAAAACGACAGAAAATAAGGATCGAGGCTTATTAAAAAAGGTAATAAAAAGGGTTTGGCGGAAATATCGGGGGAATCGGCGGAATCGGTGGCGATGT
>Ga0209795_10001817_pt1 | contig 12613 bp, 13 predicted proteins | sample AgamicOrMarz_FD_187166 | JGI IMG/M metagenome (GOLD analysis project Ga0209795, IMG submission 187166) | Agave microbial communities from Guanajuato, Mexico - Or.Ma.rz (SPAdes) (version 2) | ecosystem: Host-associated > Plants > Phyllosphere > Phylloplane/Leaf | place: Guanajuato, Mexico...
TCAATAACAATGAGATAACGAACAGCATCTTCAAAGGCTAATGTCCCTTTCGTATAGGCTGCTAGTTGTGGTTCTCCATTCTGCAGCATGCCATCCCACAATAAACTCATGACGTTGAAAAGCTGTGCTTGTGCAATTTCATCTTTTAATTTGGATAAATGACGGATCGAGAAGAATACGACTTGTTCATCGTTAAAATCTTCAATTGTGGAAATCCCATCAAACAAATGAGCATAGGTTTCAACCAAGTTTTCAATATTTAGCTCAATTAATTCAAGACGAAGTTTACGGTGCTCCCCTAAGTTGGGATGGTGTTCCCTTGTTTCTTCTTTTACATAAAGCTCTTCACGAATGAGCTTTAAAAAGTTACTAAAGGTTGGGTAGGCTTTTGGCGGAAGACCTGTAATTTGATTACGGGCACCTTTTTCATCATTCCATAACTTCTTTTGGATATAGAGTTTACGAAGTAACTTTTCATACTCTTTTAACTCATCATCTTTTGCTTCTGGTGCGATAAAGCGATAGAAAACGGTTAATTTGGATAAATGCTGCGTAAAGCTATTAATCTCATGTTCATGTGTTTTAAACACTTGTAAAGGATTAATCAGCCCTTCTGATCCGTCTAATGCAATTTGCCTTCCCCCCAGTTCTCTGACAAGACTTTCAAACTCTCCTACAATATCAAATCCGCGAACCTTATAGCCTTTAATGGCATTATCCGTTGTCACTTTCTTTAAAAAGGTTGATTTACCTGCCCCCATTAGCCCAATCAACGCAGCATTATAACTTTTACGTTGTTGGTCTTTATGAAACAAATCAAAGATGACGCTGCCTCCTGTACGAGTTGTCCCTTGATATGTGCCGTATGGATCATCTAAGTGAGTAAAATGAAAAGGAAATCCTCCGGCTAATGCTAATGCGGGGATTTCCTTTCCTTTTCGCTTATTGGGATATTTCCTTTGAATGTCAAAATGCGTCACTAACGATTCCCACTCATACTCTTGTTCATTTAAGAAAATGGATCCTCTGAAGTTATGCGTTTCAAGATGATGAATGACTTCTTTTAATCGCTTTTCTAAATCAGGAATGGTTTTTTCAGCAATATAAATGCGAAGATGAACACGTTTGATCACTTCCCCATTTGTCACTTGGCGGTATAACTCTTTCATATCTAAATACTGTTCTTGAGCATCCATTCGATCAATATTTTCTTTGGCATTCACATGCCGTGCATTTTGTTCGGACATATTTTTATTGATGGCTTCTACCACTTGTTTTCGCTCATCACTCACAACATCTAGGGTAGTGATGGCATTTGGCATATTCATGATTGGCTCAAGCCAAAAATCATTCACGTTCGTCGGATACTCATAAATATGAATACAAGTCGAATACCCGTCACCATTTCGCACGAGGTTTTCTTTAAAACTCACACCTCCTTGTGGTTGGATCTGTGCCACTAAATAGGGATTGTATCCTTTTTTCTGCTTGATCTCTTGGGGTGTTTTCTCTTTTTTACGAAAAGGTAAAGTTATCATGGTTTTATCATCCTTTCTTATTGTTTATTACCAAGCTTGGCGTTTTGATTGTAGAGTTTGTAAAGAAGATTGATTTGTTTTTCATCCGAAACAGGTAACAGAGGGACAGCGAGTTGAATATCTCGCATCAATTGGATCATCTGATCCTTTACAGCCGATTCAGTTGATCCATAAAGAAAAAGAAAGTATTCTCGATTGGTCCGTCCCCATTCTAAATATTGAAGTTCTTTTAATTTTTTTTGTAAGAAACGAAGGGATAACGCATTTTTGGCTTCTCGAATCTTCTTTTCAAGGTACTGTTGTTGTTTTTGAGTAGAAACGGGTAAGTTTAATGAAACGATTTTGAACGCTTCTTCATGTCCCTGGTACCCTTTTGCCAACGTATAAATATTGCGCCCTGCCTCTTGATCTTGCATGGCATTAATATCTGCGCTTTGTAGCTGCCAAATCCCAAAAAAGCCTCCATTATCTTTTAACTGAAATAACCCACTATCTGTTCGATCGATGACCGGAATGATATCCACCACACTTTTCTTTACCTCTGGCGGCTTGTTTTTCTTTTTTTCCTTTTCAGCTCTTTGAGGTTGTAACAGAGAAAAGAGATTCTTTTTCTTTGTACGCCCCATCTGTTTATCCATCTCTTTTTCATCAAGAAGAAGCGATTTCGTTGTTTTCTTCTCTTTAGGAAGAGCTGCGATAGAGGTAGGTTTCTCTTCTTCTAGTATTCTTTCATCAAATAATGCCATCTATTACCCTCCTTTATTCTTGATCTCGATCTATAGCACAATACGTGCTCTTCTTTCGTACCAGTGTAAGCAACAACGCCTCATACATCCGTTTTTTAGGATTTGTGCTTGGTCTAACGATCATTAACACTCCAAATATGCCCATGAAGATATAAAAGGGAATTTGGAGCGTAGGATGAATGAAAAAGCGTAACATCATGGTGACCATGAGTAAGCCAATAATAAACAACAAGTCAAAGAGATAAAGAGACTTATTAATCTTTAATTCTGTTGTGATTTCTTTTGGAATGTTATAGTTTGCCATTACCCTTCTCCTTTCCATAAAAAAGAGAAGTAACGCTTGTTACTTCTCTTCTGGTTTATTTCGTTTCTTTGATACAAGATTTCGTAAATCCTGCCCTGTATTTCGTCCAATTTGATAAGAGCGTTTTGTCTTATGGAGTGTTTGTGAATTATCAATACGTTCTTTTATTTTTCCTGCGCCTCCTTTGACGTTATCTCGTACCACTTGTGCAATATTCCGTGTTTCTGTTCGATGTTGATGTGGCATTGGAATGTCTTCTGTTGAAGCAGGAACAGTATCTTGTTCAACCTGTTGTTTTACTTGACGAGGTTCCTGTGTGGCTGCCACTTGCGCTTGTGCTTGATCCATCCCTGTCGGCATGGAAACAGACGGTTCTCTTGTTGGTGTAGGGTAGCTTACACTTTCTACAGAGGAGCTACCTTCACTTGTACTTCCACCGTAACCGGAAGTTTGGATTTCCTCATGAACAGGCGTACTCACACTTCCTACAGAAGATCCGCCTTCACTTGTACTTCCGCCGTAACCGGAAGTTTGGATTTCCTCATGAACAGGCGTACTCACACTTCCTACAGAAGATCCGCCTTCACTTGTACCTCCGCCGTAACCGGAAGTTTGGATTTCCTCATGAACAGGCGTACTCACACTTCCTACAGAAGATCCGCCTTCACTTGTACCTCCGCCGTAACCGGAAGTTTGGATTTCCTCATGAACAGGCGTACTCACACTTCCTACAGAAGATCCGCCTTCATTTGTTCCTCCACTCTGACCAGAGGCTTGCATTTCACCGTGGAGAGGAGTACTTGCCTTTCCTACGGAAAAGCTACCTCCATTTGTGCTTCCACTCTGACTAGAAGCCTGCATTTCATCATGTAGAGAAGCACTTGCTTTTCCTATAGAAGAGCTACCTCCATTTGTGCTTCCACTCTGACCAGAAGCTTGCATTTCACCATGAAGAGGAGCACTTGCTTTTCCTACAGAAGAACTGCCTCCATTTGTGCTTCCACTCTGACCAGAAGCTTGCATTTCATCATGTAGAGAAGCACTTCCACCTTCTACAGAAGATCCAGTACCTTCATTTGCACCTTCAGCATAACCAGAGGCTTGCATCTCATCATGTAGAGAAGCACTTCCACCTTCTACAGAAGATCCAGTACCTTCACTTGCGCCTTCAGCATAACCAGAGGCTTGCATCTCATCATGTAGAGATGTATTTCCGCCTTCTACAGAGGAAGTTGATCCCTGACTATCAGTAGAAACACCTGCTGCCTTCATTTCATCTTGTAAAGATGTTTCTTGACCTGCTCCTTTCCCTTCTGAAGAATTTCCTTCGGTATTTTTTCCCCCTTCTTGTTTTTCAGTAGAAGACAATCCCTGTTGTTGAGCTTTCTGCTCATTTCCTGAGTTTTGACCTTTAGAAGCAGCGTTTCCTTTCTCACCTGCCATTCCTGCCTTTTGCATTTCTTCATGCAAGGCTGGCTGTTTTTCTTTATTTCCTTGTGTAGCTAACCCTTTACCAAGACCTCCAACTCCTGCTGCTGTCTGAAGAGCACCACTACCAAGTCCTTTTCCTACATTACCAATACCTTTTGCAAGGTTAGCTCCTCCTTTTGCTGTTCTGTTCATCATGCCAATACCACTTTCAATGCCTTTTGCTATTCCAAATCCTCCTGCTATAGCACCCCAACCACTTTTCAATCCTGCATCAATGCCAAAGAGACGTTCACACATCACAGGTCCATCTACGACTGCAATACTAAAGGCAATCAATGCGATCAGGTATGGAATACCTTCTAATTTATCGCTAATAAAGACCGTTCCCATCAAATAGACCTTCATGGAAATGAAAATCATAATGATGACTAGGAACGTATTCACTATGTTTTTTAGTACAGCTTTTAACTTTTGTCCGTCTGATACATCGGCAGGTGCAACTAATTGGGCTAAAATCGAGTTAAATCCTATTTCGTAACACAGTTTCGCTAGTTTAATTGAGGTAAACAACTGTGTCATCCCTATAACAAAGAGGGAAATAGCAATTGTCCAGAAGTTCCATGACCATCGATAATAAAGTTCTGGAAAGAAATCAAACCATCCGTTGTCTAATTCAACTAACCCCTCTTTTCCATCTGGTGCAATTTCTGTTTTGTTTTCTAATATCTTCTTACCATCCTTACTTAAATCTTTTCCTTTGCTAACCTGAAAATCCTTATCAATTTTTTCTGTAATATCAATCATCATGATATTTTTTTGTGGGATTTTATTCGGTTCTTTTAGTTTTGGACTCTTCCATTTCGTAAGATCAAATTGCGCTACATCTGTTATGTTACTTTTAATAATTTTTTCACTTACGGTACCTTTTTCATTTAAATCAACAGCCTCAATGGCTTGGTCAGTGAATTTATCAGCTTTTAACATACTTGTGTTTAATAAAAATAAGACTGCCATTGAAATAAAAATGTTAATCATAATTTGTTCACGATTGACTTTCTTCTGAATGATTAACATGTAGCCAATATACAAAAAGGAAAAAGCCAGTAACACATATAAAAAGGGTTGAACCTTAGTAATAAAATCTTGAATATCCGGTGAATTAAAGAAGGTTTTGATTCCTAATATACTGTCTGTAATTCCTTCTAATCCATCCACTAGAATGGAAAGAACTTTGATACACGCCCATCCAAATTTCCGCAATAAATAGCTGAGGATATTTCCAGCATCTAAGTACTCTGAAAACTCATGTAGCTTTTTTAGAATTTCTTCATCCTTCATCTGCCCATCTCCTTACAAAGGTATTAGATCCCTTGAAATAAAGCATCAACTGTCATCTCTATTCGTTCATCCAGAGGAGAAACGCGAATTTGCACAGGTGCTTCTCCCTCCTGTCCTTTTTCCAGTTGTACAGTACCATCTAGTAAACCAATCAACACCTGATGTCCTTCCTTCACAATCGGTGCATAGTCCTCTAAAATACGCTCTAACTCCTTTGAAATACTCGTCATTCTTTCTCCCCCTTTTGATATTAGGCTTCTTGTTTTTCCATCTCATGTTGTAACTTCTTGATGATGGTATTTATTTTTGTTTGAAGAAGTTGGTGGACATTTTTATTGAGTCGGTCACTAACTCCTAACATCTTTAATTCCTCTTCAAAATCACTCATGGACTGCTGCTCAATCTCTTCCACCGTTTTATTCATCGCTTTTGGTAAATGTTCTTTTAGAGAAATAGAAACGTTCTTATCTCCACCGAAAAACTCTTTGACTGTCTTAGTTTTATAGTTCTCATATGTTAGAGAAGGAAACGGATCGTCGGCTAGTTCCTCTTCTTTTTCCACTGATGGAGCTTGTGATTGAAAAGGAAAGAAATTATGAATAACCAAAGATCTTGGATTGACTTGTTCATGTAAAGACGAAATATCAATATCTAGAATGGAACGATCTGTGTTAAAGTCATCTCCAAGGTATTCCCAACGGTATTTCAACGCTGTTTTTCCAGTGTTATAGATGGGATGTGCTTTAATTCTCTGACGTGCTTTATCTTGACGTTTTACAACACGTACAACCACACTTTCTCCTTCTTTAAGTTCCATTAACTCATTTGGTGTTAATAACGGTTTGCCATCAACCCCCTCTGTTTTACTTTTATCCGTTGATAACGCTTTCCCACTTCGAGAGGTAGAATTAATCGTACCGTCTCCTAATTTTTGCGAGATTGTCTTTGCTGTTTCATAGTTATTACTTAAAATATAAATTGTATTCCCACAGTTCCCTTCAATCGTTTCAGCATCATCTCCATATTTATTTTTTAGTTGTGCATAGGCTTGAATCACTAAGTTGAAGCGTATGTTTCGCCCTAAACAAACCGTGATAATATTCGCCATATCTTGAATAGCTGGCATATTTCCAAATTCATCCAAAATTAGAACAACTTCCCTGTGACACTTGTTTCCTCTTGCCAATGAAGCATTCTTAGAAAGCACATAATATAACTGCCGAACAAAAATCGATGCTATCACATGATTACTAGAATCATAATCTGGTGTAACCATGAAAATGGCGATTGGTTTTGTAAAATATGTCACTTCCTTTACATGAATGGTTGGATGCTGCTTCTCGACTGTAAACGTCGTAGCTCCTGTTTCTTTCGTGATTTTATTAATCGATATAACGGTTTCAAGCCTCGATGAAGTAACAATTTTATCACTCAACTTTTCGGCTAGAATAATTTCATCATTTTGCTTTACTTCACTTGTAAAGTTGACCTCAAATAACCCTTTGGCATCCGTTTTAATCGTTTCTGTTTGACCATCTGGAAAGGTCATTTCTAAGCGAGTAAGGGGTGCTGCTGTTCCCTTGATTGTTTTTCCAAAGCCCACACGCTTTAAATCGACGCTGTTTTTAGAGGTCATTTTCGCAATTTCATCAAATGTAAAAATGGATAATCCATTCATCGTTTGGGTGAAGATCCCACCCCTTGTTGTGCCTTTTGAAAAGTTTGAAGTCGCATACTGCATTTTGGCGACACTCTCTGTTGGCAACCCATCAAAGTACAAATCTAACGCATTTTGCGTATCTCCTTTTTTATTAATCACAACCTCTTTCGAGCCTAACTCCGACAACATATTCGCCACCGTGTACATGGTGATTTTATTTTCTTCCTTTTCCTTAATACACTTATCCGTTACAGCAAGAATCATGGCGTTACATAAACTCATGGCACATTGTTGCCAGAACGGATCTTTCGCATTTGGATTGTAGTAAAGCGTATAGGATAACGTATTACATAAAGCCTGAGCTGTTGAGTAATCACCATCTTTATACGTTTCTTTGATCATTTCTAACAGGTTATAACTCATCGATTCTAATGGATTGAGTAAGTTTAGAACTTCAACATGATAGCCTCTTTCCTCTAACGTTTTTTTAGAAGCTGCGAGCAATTCTCCCTTTGGATCGTTGCAGACTAAAGAAGGTTGTTTTTCAGCTCGTGAGTAGATATCAATCGTTGGAAAAACAAAGGTTTCTCCTTTCCCTGATCGTGTAATCCCAATGATCAAATTATTAACGGGTGTATCGTCAATCAGCATATAATTTTTCTTCGTAAAGAATCGATGTGTGTGGAGTAGCTTCTGTATTCCCTTTAAAGCTTTGTACTCTTTCCATGTTTGAATCAGATCATAGGTTTGAATACGTGAAACAGGTACACCACCTCCGCCTTGATAGGTTGTCGTTTTTTCAGGTACTTTTCGATATTGCTTTTTCAGTTCGCGTCTTGTTGTAAATCGCCCTGATCCTTTTTGATTGTGGTTTAAATCTTTGAAGTTGGATCGAATATTATAAGCGAATTTTGCTGTTAATAAGGCAGCTACTAGACACATGGCTCCATATAAAGGTGAGTATTGTTGGAGATGAATCTCTGTCAAAAAAGATGTTTCCAAATGAAAAGGCTGCGGTTCAAATACATCACTAAATGTTGTTTGAATCAGATTCCGCATCATGTTAAATAGAAAGTTTAAGATGATAAGAATAGACACAAAAAAACAAGCACTTAAAGGAATAAGTACTTGTTTTTCAGCGAACACATATTTGATGGATTTATTAGGTTGCATTTCTCATTCCCTCCTGGTCAATCTGTTCAGAGGTAGGAATCACATAATAGGCACTAGATGAAAGAGAAAAGAAGGTTTGATCTCTTGCCTCATACTGATGTTGAAGATAACGAAAAGCCGTATTAATGTCCCATTGCACCTCTTTCATATCCTCTTCTGTCACCATATAGGCTTCATTAAAAACTAAGTCGTCTTTTTCTTGTTGAGTGAGCTTGGAGATATCTAGAGGTGGCATAGTTGGTTTCGTACATAATCGAAACTTGAACGCATATTTAAGAAAATCATCTGTAAGAGTGATAGAATCGGCATTCTTAAAGATAATAACAATCTGGTTTTCCAAAAGAATGACATTATGGATACTGTTCGCAATACGTTGGGCGTGGAGCTGAGTCGTGTAAAAGGTGCCTAATTCGATTTCGAGAAACAAATCTTCTTCATAGTACTCAACCCCTACTACAAAGGCTTGCTTCTGGTTTTTAACTTTCGTTTGTGTATACATGCTGTTCATCCTTTCTTTTGAAATGGTTTGTTAGTTGGTTTAAATACTAACCTCCGAATGAAAGTGGAGTATATAAAGATTTAAAAATTTCATCCCCATTTTCTTGTAGAGAAACAAAATAGACGATAAGCAGGAACAGAAGAATGACCCCTACTGTTTTCATACCTCTAACACATCCTTTTTATATGTTCTTGAGGACTTCTTCTTGTTTCTTTTGTTGTTCCGTTAACGACTTGATTTTATTTTCATCCTTTTTGTCTTTCTTGTTCTCTTCTTCCACTTGTTTTTTCGTTTCTTCTACCTCCTTTTTCGTTTTTTCATAGGTTTCTATTTTTTGATTCAAGTCTTGATTCTGAATATGAGCTGCTGCTTCTCTGGCCTCCTTCACTTTATCTAGCTTCAGATATCCATAAGCCTTCATTTCATATCGTTTATCTGTCATTTCTACCCCTGATTAGCTCATCATGTCCTCCCATCGTTGTTCGTGATAGGCAAGATCAAATGCTCCATTTGGAGAAGGAAACGTTTGTTGAAACTCTTTTAACGCATTGACATCTCCCTTCTTTGAAATCATACTTTCCACGGCTTCTGGATGGTTTCCCTGAAGCTTAACAGCTTTCTCATACTTTTTTTGATCGATGAGAAGGCTCATGTAGACGTTTTTTTGTTCACTCGTGAGACTTTGTTCATTAATAGAGGAAAGTCGTTTTAAAGCCCCTTCTGAGTCCCCTAAGAGTGCTTTTTCATATGTTCCTGTTATTTTTTGTTCCAATTTGACTTGTTTTTGTAAATCTTGAATCGTTTCAGCTCGATCTTGGGAAGTAGCTACTGTTGAAAAACACGTTGCTGAAAGGATAATAAGCGATAAGATGCCCCCTCCATAAATCATCCTCCGATTACGAGTAGAAAGGACAGACGTTTGATTCATTTGCACATAATCTTCTGTTGCATCCTCTAAAGAAGAGGAACCATCTGCTATTTTCAGATGGTCCGGTACTTCCTTTTCAAGTTGTTCAAGAAAACTTCTCTTTCGAGCTTCCTGTATATCATCCATTTTTAAAGAGATTAACTTTTTCTTAATATGATCGACTACATGACGAGCAAGACCTGATCCAATGGAAAACGTTCCTGCATATACCTCATTATCTTCCTCATCGAGGATAAAAAAATCAGCATAAGCCTTTTTCCTAGTACGTTGATACTCTGTTTCTAATGTTTCTGTTATCTCACATGCTTCTGGAATTGATAACTTTTGAAATGGCCTTAACTCTTTCGTCTCACTTTTTATAAACATGACAGACAGCATGTTTCTCCATTCCTTTCGTCTAAAAATGAGCATAGAAAAAAGCTATACAATCGACTGTATAGCTTTCTTAACTTCCGAATCGGATATTTGTATTTACACCTTCAGCTAATGCATAAGCACCCATAACAACCACTAACCCAACTGCGCCTCCAACAAACCATGCGATACATTTATGACGACCTCGTTCCCCCCCTAAGATTAAGTGATAACCACCTACACAAAAGGCAAGGGCTGCTGCCACCATCGCAATACGCTGCATCCATTTGATAATGGACTTTCCACTTTCTATCAGGCCATTCATACCATCAGCCGCCCCAAGGGTTAAATGCGAAGTTAACTGCGTTACATCAACGCTATTCAATAAATCTAACATGTGTTTCACTCCTCTTTTTCGTTAATTTTGCGTTACCGGAATACTTGTTGGTCTTACAGAAACTTGTTCATTTACTTTTGGTTCGCTTTTCTCCTCCTCTTCTTCTTCTTGACCTGTAAAGGCGCTTAATGCTTGAAGAATTAAATCTTGATTTTCTTCAATAAACTGTTGGTGTTGTTGATGTAGCCAGTCGTTGTATTTGTTTCCATTCACTTTTAGTAACTTTTCCACGAGATCTTTTGATTTCTTTAATTCCTTTTGGGAGATCGTCAAGATACCACCACCTTTCAAAGCTTATCTCTTATTCTTCGAAATATAGTTGTTTGGATGTTTCAATAAAATGAGAAAGTTCTGTTTCTAACTGAGATGGATCATAATCCTCGAACTTAATTTCTTGTTTTAGTTCTCCCTTCTTGTATGCAGCTAAAGTATCGGTTCTTTGAGTTACACCATAATCACTTTGACCTTTTGTACCCTCAAATTGAGGATCATTGTTGTTGAGTTCTTTGCCATTCACTTCATTTTCCTTTAATGCTCTTTTTACCTCATTCATATATATGTCTCGATTATCTTCATCGTAAGAATACATCACAAATCCTGTTCCATCTTCTTTCATAAACTTTTTCATTTGAAGAGGGTGTAACTCTTCTAATTCACCATTTCCTTTCACTTCACTCGAATTTTGGGAAGAGACAAACGCTGTGCCTATTCCTAGAGCCACAACGATTCCTGCAACCGCAGAAAGTAACCATTTTTTGTTTTTCATAACCATTCTCCTTTGTTCTTAATATTCAGACATAACAAGCGATTCTGAAACCTACCGAGAGTAATATTTTACCATAGGTTTAGCGATCATCTCTGTCTTTTCAAGGCTATGAAAGGAAATATATACCCGTTTCTGGCTGGAAGGGCAAACCCTATATTGGCATGCATAGTTTTCACTAAGCCCAATAATGCACAACGTTTTCGGCATGTACGAAGAACCTCGTGTATCTACTGTTTGGAGTGTTGTCGCTTCTTCGGATTTATCCTCACGCCATCACTCTTCACAGATCATGGATACACCGTCACTGTTTTATTGCTAGATCACCGATGAGTTTTAGGACGCACTCATCGAACCTTATCGTTATTGTATACCTTAACCCCCTTGTGATCCGTTTAGGGGAGGCACGCAATATGTAATTGTCAAGGTACCACTTCTCGTGCTCTCGGCACGTTTCAAAATCGCTTGTATGCTGCATCTAAGAACTAGCAGGTCTTTTGTAAAACTTCCTTCAATTCTTCATCTTTTTTTCTTCGCTTGGCGACGATGGTATGAGCCTGATCCATCACTGAGCGTACTTCATAATAAATATCAGCTACACGTTTGATATCGCCTGTTCCTTTTTCTACAGCTACTCCCCCTTTCAGTGTATACAACTTTCCATCAAAGGTTTTGGCACTTTTCACCTGTGCATCTGATATATCATAGAATGCTAGTCGCTTTTGTGCTTCCATGTTCATCGCCCCTTTAAGCTGTTAAGTATTTAAAAACTTAGTTCATATCCTTCTGACCTGGTAAGAAAATATCTTCTAATCTAAGATCCAATGCCTCTGCGATTTTCTTCATATTTTCAAACGTTGGATATTGACGAGTCCCATTTTCGATTTGAGAAATAGTGGGTTGCGGAACTCCTGATAATTGAGCTAGATAGGTTTGACTCCACTTTTTTCCCAACCTCTTTTCTTTTATGGTCTTTATTTCCAGCACCTCCTTAAACACAGTATATTTGATAATATATAATTCGTAAAAAGTTTTCAAATTATTTTTTTGCAAATATTTTTGAGTTTTTATTATTTACGAGTTTTTTCTGATAAGATAAATCTAAATACAAATATTTTATAAGGATGAAGTACAATGGATATCAAGAAATATATGGGTGTAAAAATCAAAGAATATAGAAAGGCAATGAAACTTACCACTATGGAATTAGGTTCCTTATCGGGAACTTCACAGAGTACAATCAGCGAAATAGAAAGAGGTACTCGATCTATTCAAGTGGAATCCTTAGCCAAAATTTGCAATGCTCTTGGTGTCACGCTTAACGATGTTTTGCCTATAAGTGCTTCTCAAGAAAAAACCGATGCCTCTTATACCCCTGAAATAAGCCAACTTACAAATATAATTAGCTCTTTGTCTTCTGACGAAGTTAGGTTGCTTACGGATATACTTTTAAAAGTTAACCGATTACCACAGTCCGACAGA
>Ga0209795_10001818_pt1 | contig 12612 bp, 11 predicted proteins | sample AgamicOrMarz_FD_187166 | JGI IMG/M metagenome (GOLD analysis project Ga0209795, IMG submission 187166) | Agave microbial communities from Guanajuato, Mexico - Or.Ma.rz (SPAdes) (version 2) | ecosystem: Host-associated > Plants > Phyllosphere > Phylloplane/Leaf | place: Guanajuato, Mexico...
CCGTTCCAATCAACAGAGTGGCAAAATCACATCAACCTTTAACACAGCCAAACATAAAAAAGCAACGTCCCAAAGGGTTAGTTGCCTTTCTTAAAATGACTTGAGAGATACATTCGACGTGACCGATCCGCTGAGTATAGATATACAATGACAGAAATAGGTGTTCAGCGTTACCTGTAAATGCTATTTTATCGGCATCTCTTTTCATTCATTTGTTAGTTCGACTATTGACCATTGTTCAACATGTTGGCAATCCACTTGAAGAAGGAGGCGGGAAATCCCCTTTAATATTCGCCTGACTCTAGCATCTTCCTTGCTTTCAATTGAACAACTGAATAGATTTCAAGAAAAGGTAATTTGTACTCAATGGCAGCCTCTTTTATTTCTTCATACTCGGGTGTGATTTTGTAAATCTTATCACCTTCGTATCCAATTTTAACTGTTAAATTCCCATAAGGAGTTTCTATCTTTTCAAACCGTCGTGACAGGATCCTTCTAGAGCATTCAGACTTACGAACACCAAAAGTACTGGTTTCTTTAAGTAGTAACTCTTCCATTGCTAGACAATCTTGTGGTTTTGTAAGAACCGTTATAAGTGAACCAGGTCTGCTTTTTTTCATTGTTACTGGAGTGAAATAGACATCTAGTGCCCCATTCTTCAGAACCTTTTCCATAACATATCCCAATGTTTCCCCAGTAATATCATCTAACTGACATTCAAGTACCGTTATTGTCTCTCTATGAGTTTCATCATTTGTCTGAAAAAGAAGAACTCGTAATACATTCGGGTGATCGAAATTCTTTTTTCCAGCCCCGTAACCAATTCGCTCTATTGACATGGGAGGCATATGGCCATATTCATCAACCAGTGCTTTTAGAAATCCGGCTCCTGTTGGGGTCGTTAATTCTCCCATTACATGAAAATCTGCTAAAGGGACTCCTCTTAAAATTTCAGCAGTAGCTGGAGCAGGTATAGGATAGAGCCCATGTGCCATCATGACCTTCCCATATCCTGTTGGAACAGGCGAAGCAATGAGCTTATCGATTCCCAGATTCTCAAGTGCTAAACAAACCCCGATCACATCAATAATGGAATCCATTGCCCCTACCTCATGAAAGTGGACATCTTTTGGATCCATGCCATGTATTTTACCTTCTGCCTCGGCAATCACCTGAAAAACAGAACTACTTCTCTTCTTAACCCGGCTAGGTAATTCGCTTTCATTTATCATATTTAAAATAGTCGATGCTTTTCTGTGTGAATGATGATGATGGTGCTCACTATGGGAGTGGCTATGGTCTTCATGATGATGATGGTGCTCACTATGTAAGTGGTCATGGTCTTCATGATGGTGATGATGCTCACCATGAGAATGGTTATGGTCTTCATGATGGTGATGATGCTCACCATGAGAATGGTTATGATCTTCATGATGGTGATGATGCTCACCATGAGAATGGTTATGGTCTTCATGATGGTGATGATTCTCACCATGAGAATGTACATCATGAACCTGTGCTTCTTCTTTAAAGTGAAGGTCGAGCAGTTTTGCCGAAATTCCTTTCTTATCTACTTGCTTCACATTTAAAGAAAAAGGATCGATTGGCAGCTTCTCCAGTTGCTCTCTAATATATGTTATGTCTGCTCCTAAATCGATCAATGCTGATAATGTCATATCACCTGAGATTCCTGATTGGCAATCAAGATAAAGAACCTTCATGGTTTTCCTCCTCTGAAACAAGCTGAAGGATGAGAGCTGCCTGATATGCTGCTCCAAATCCATTGTCAATATTTACAACACTCATTCCTGATGCACATGATGTCAGCATACCAAGAAGTGGGGTTAGACCTTGAAGATGTGCACCATATCCAACAGAAGTTGGTACAGCAATCACTGGGCGTCGTACTAAACCGCCTACTACACTAGGCAATGCCCCTTCCATTCCTGCGACAACGATGAGAACACTAGCATTTGTGATTTCTTCACGATACGCTAGTAAACGATCAATACCTGCAACACCGACATCATAGAGTCGTTTTACTTTACATCCCATCCACTCAGCTGTAACGGCCGCTTCCTCTGCAACTGGCAAATCCGAAGTACCTGCACACATCACCATAACCTCACCTCGATATTGACGAGAAGCTGAACCAAAAAGCAAAATTCGTGATACAGCATCATATCGAGCCGAATGGAATTGTTCTAACAGCAGTGCTGCCTTTTCTTCTGATAGACGGGTTACCATTACTTTACCGTGCATTTCGATCAACTTTCCCATGATCAAACCAATTTGCTCAGTTGTTTTCCCTTCTCCATAAATTACTTCTGGATAACCAGTACGCCTTTCTCGATCAATATCTACTTTGCTGAATCCTAAATCTTCAAACTTACTCATGATATCACCCGCTGTCTTAATGTTAGGTATTAATAAATAATCCCTCTTGATATCCCATTAAATAAATATAGTAAATTCCGTAACAGATACTTATGATTGAAGCAATACCTGTTAAAACGCGTTCGACCCTTTGTATTTTTCCTGCAAAAACAAAGGGCAGGCTGACGACAAATGTAAACAAAAGCATCCCAAGAATAGTACCTGTTCCAAATATCCCAATATATAGAACCGCATCCTTCATAGAATCAACGGCAGATACCACTAGTAATGTCATCGCAGCACTTCCTGCAAGTCCATGGATTTGACCAATGAACATAGACTTTAAGAAAAGTGGTTTACCTTCTTTACTTTCTCTCTTTATATTCTTCTTTTTTAGTGTTCGTAGGGAAACGATACCAAGGTAGACAAGCATAACGCCTACACCCATTTCAAATGCCATTCCCCATTTCTCAGAAATACTTCCTTTCGTAATGGCCAAAATGAGAAATACCCCTAATAGCGTTAAGGTATGTCCAATCCCCCAAAAAACACCTAATAAACTGGAATGGAAAAGTGATTTTTGTTTGCCTGCTATTGTAGAAACAGCAATGATATGGTCAGGTTCTAGAGCATGTTTGAGTCCTAACAAAAATCCTATTCCTAAAACACCTATAAGATTTCCCATCTCGTTTCTACCTCTCCACCTCTTGCAAAACCTTATTCATACTGCCACTCTTGTAACCGATGAGATCCATCGTGACATATGTGTATCCCAATTCTTGAAGCTTTGCTGTAATTTCTTGATTATATTCCAATAAGCGTTGCATCTCTTGTGGTTCTACTTCAATTCTAGCAATTTCACCATGGGTACGTACCCGTACTTGCCGAATTCCAATGGCTCGAATAGCTTGTTCGGATTTATCTATTTTTTTCAATTTTTCAATTGTAATGTGCTCTCCATAAGCTATCCTAGATGAAAGGCAAGCAAAGGATGGTTTATCCCATGTTGGCAGGCCCATTTGTTGTGACAACTCACGAATTTCACTTTTATAAAAGTCAGCTTCCTGAAGTGGTCCCCTTACGTTATATTCTCTCGCTGCCTTTGTTCCTGGTCTATGCTCACCAAGGTCATCTGCGATTAGCCCGAAAACGACATTATTGTAGTTACCCTCTTCCATGATTGGTACGAGATGCTCGAACAAGCTTTTTTTACAAAAATAGCATCTGTTTGATGTGTTCTCTGAATAACCTGGAATACTTAATTCCGAAGTCTGAATTACCTCATGTCTTGCTCCTAGCTGTTCAGCAAGTTTAATTGCTTCTTGCAATTCTTCAAAAGGGTATGTTTCACTGTCAGCTGTTATAGCCAATACATTTTCCCGTCCAAGAGTGTCGAGTGCAGCCTTCAATAAAAATGTACTGTCTACACCCCCCGAAAAAGCGATAACTACCGTTTTCATTTCCCTTAAAATTTCTTGAAGTTTTTTATATTTCAGTTCTAGCATGACAATCCCCTTTATGATTTTTTAGTACTAGTTCAATTGCTTGTCTAATCGCCTCAACCAAGCTATCATCCTGGCAATATCAAAAGCGGTACCGTGACCCACACTTGTCGAATAATCGAGTAAATTGAACCCCATAATCACAGGCACCTGTTAGCGATTAAAATATTTCCGAATCGTTAACCTGCCCTTTTTCACTCTTCCACATAAGGAATCGTTAATGGACCTAATGGTAAAACGGCAATCGACATATTTTCTCCGTAGGTTTGTTTTAATTCCTCCAAAGTTTGTTCAATATTATGCGTGGGTTTTAGCATTGCACCTTCAACTTGTTCGTTTGTAAGCATGGAGTATACATAGACATCTGCCCATACTTGAGTCACCGCTTGTTTCTGAACCTGCCATTGATCGAACATCTTAAAATTCGAATCATTGATTAGATCCAATAAAGCTTGCGGGCTATCAGCGAATTCAAAAATCTTCGAATAATTCCCATGACTTGGAAGTCCATCCGAGCATTCAGAAGCGATAATAATCGTTCCACCCTTTTTAACAATTTTATGTGCTGCACTCATCCCTTTAACGGCTTGATAAAGATTTTGGTCGAGTGGGTATCCAGAATTGGATGTTATAACGACATCAAATCGATCATCACACTTGATCATGGCATGTTCTTTTACAAATTCACATCCTTTGTCATGGGCTTCATATAATTCACCAGCAAATACAGATGTGATTTCCTTTTCTCTATTTAGTGTAACATTTAACATGAAATCAGGTTTACACATACGATTGATTTCACGAGTCATCTCTTGAACAGGATTATCTTCCATATTTCCCCATGTAGAACGAGCATCCCCAATCATTCTTGCGTTGTGGAAGGTCATAATCGTTTCAATACCAGCAATGCCTGGCATAATCCCTTTAGGACCTCCAGAAAATCCAGCAAAAAAGTGTGGTTCGATAAAGCCGGTTACAATGCGAAAATCGGCTTCCACGTATTCTTTATTTAAATAGACATCACAACCAAACTTACTTTTTCCAACATTCCGTAATGTTTCTTTGTCATGACATTGATTGTTAATGATTCTTACATTATCTACAACCCAATCTCCAAGCATTTGAACAAATTCTTCCCTTGTTTGGTCACGATGGGTACCTGTTCCGTTTATAATAACAAAATTTTCGATTGGAACATGATTTAGTTCTTCAATCAGTACGGGTACCATCTTGTGATTGGGTGTTGGTCTCGTAATATCACTGATAACAATGGCCACTTTATCCGTTTCTTTCACCATTTCCTTTAAAGGGACTGTGCCAATTGGATTTTTTAATGCTTCTTTTAGTGCTTCTATATCATTTTCTAAACCTGGTAAATGATTAGGCTCAACAATAAATGCATCATCAGACACTTCAATTTCGAGTCCATTTTGGCCATATAATAGGTTTGTTTTCATTTAAATCGCTCACTTTCAAATTTTAAAATGTTAAATAGAAAACAATTCAATTTATATTTTCTCAATTAATTATTATAATAGCTACACTCTATTAAATATTAGCCCCTGAGATGCTCTCAGGGGCATAATTTTATACTTATTCACATAGAGAAAATTTAGCTTGCCTGTCGCTCTTGCAAGTTTAATTTTCCTTTTTTCTGAAGCCTGTTTGCATACCATGCAACTACTATTGGACATAGAATTGCACTCACAATAACACTTGCAGCAACCATAATTGTTGCAGATCCCGCAACTTCAGCATAGGCAGGGTTTGCTGCAGCCACAGCAGCAGGAACTCCAGCGGCATTGCCAGCAGTGGTTGCAGCAGATAATCCTGCAATTCCGTTCCCTCCTGTTAGACGGTCTGCAAAGAATAGGGCAGTACCAGTAATAACTACGACAGCAACCCCTAACAAGATTCCAGTCAAACCGGAAGCAGCCACTTTTTTGAAATCCAGTCCGCACCCAAGACCAAATGCAAAGAAAGGAATTAGAACAGGACCAGCTTTCCCAAAAAATTCACGAAGATCTTTATCCAAATTACCTGCAATCATTCCCAGCACTAATGGGAGTACTGCGCCAACCATCGCTTGCCAAGGGAAACCAGCAAGACCAGCAGCACCTAAAGTAAGCATTGTAAGGAATGGACCAGATTCAAGAGACATAATGGAGTAAGCACCTGCATCCTCTGGCTTACCAAATTGACCCATCAGAGCCATGTACATACCGCCATTCGTGTCATTCATAGCAGCAACAATCGCCAGTACAGACAACCCGCCAAGAACCATTCCATTACCTATGAACTGTGCAGCAATAATACCAACAATTGCAGCCACGCCAATCTTTGTGATTAATAACACGCCACCTTTTTTCATGATATAAGGTGTGGCTTTAAAGCTTAATGTTGATCCCATACAGAAAAAGAATACTGCCAAAATTGGGAGCGCACCCGTCCAAAGGGCACCAGTAAAAGAACCAAAGAAAGTAGGAGTACTAGGGAATAACGTATTTAATGTTGCACCAACGAGAAGTGGGAATAGCATCATTGAGCCGGGAATTCGATCAAGTGTTGCTTTAATTTTCATAACAGTGTAGCTCCTCTCTAGTATAATAATTTTTAGTTTTAACAAAATGGTAGATTATCGTAATCGAATTTCTTTAAACTGTGGGGAATTTTATGTTATTTCGTTGATAAAAAAATGAACGGACCACTTGCTCGGCCGATTTTTCCAGCAATTCGCCAGCAGTTTCTATGGCTTCTTTTAACTCCATGGGCTTGTTTATAATACTGTGAACGCTTACAACACCATACTGATAAAGTGCTTCTATTCCATTTCCTACTGAACCTGCTATAATAATTGTCGGAATATTTTTCAATAATGCGGCCTGAGCGACCCCCATCGGAGTCTTGCCTGAAGCCGTTTGGAAATCTACTTGTCCTTCTCCTGTAATGACAAGGTCAGCTCCCTCAAGAGCTGTAAGAAGGCCAGTATATTCTATAACCACATCGATGCCCCTTTTCATTCTAGAAGGGAAAAAAGCTTGGAATGCCCCACCAATTCCACCAGCTGCTCCTGCCCCTGGTAAATCATGGAGATGAACACCAGTTACTTTTTCAACTTCATCTGCCCAATGAGCTAGACAAGCATCTAATCTTAAAGCCATCTCGGGAGTTGCTCCCTTTTGTGGACCAAACACATGTGATGCTCCATGTGGGCCAATTAAAGGATTTTCTACATCAGAAGCAATAAGAAACTGGCAATCTTGTATTCTCTCGTCAAAATCGCTTAAATCGATGGAGCTGATGTTTGTTAGCTCGGCACCTCCAGTGGAAATTTGGTTTCCCTGTTCATCTAATACTGATAAACCAAGTGCCTGGAGCATTCCCGCCCCACCATCGTTGGTAGCTGAACCTCCCAGTGCTAAAATAAATGATGTAAAACCATCATCTAATGCCTGTTTAATAAGTTCCCCTGTTCCAAAAGTAGTGGCTTTTAAGGGATTAAGCTCCTCTCGGTGAATTAGTGGTATCCCAGAGGCCTTAGCCATTTCAATGACACAGGTTTCCCCATCACCCAATATACCGTATTCAGCTTCAACCTTTTGACCCAGAGGTCCGGTAACAACGACCGGAATTTTTTGTCCATTCGTGGCAGCAACTAAAGTTTCTAACGTCCCTTCACCACCGTCAGCAACAGGAAGGCACAGAGTATCGGCCTCTGGAAATGCCTTTTTAATGCCTCTTTCTATTGCTCTAGCTGCCTCAACTGCACTTAAACTCCCCTTAAATGAGTCAGGGGCTATTACAATCTTCATATTTTTCCCCTCTCGAAAACGTTTTCATTTCTGTTTTCATTATACTAAGCTTGATTATAGAAAACATCGGATGTACCATATAAAAAAAGGATTTAATTTTTTGAATTTTTTGTACGATTTAACTAACTTTTCGGGGGAAAACGATGTTAACGAGAGAAATTGCCCAAACTATTGTTCTGGAAACCTCCCTGCGCCTTAATAGAAATATAAACATTATGGATGAAAAAGGGATTATCATTGCTTCCGGCGATCCTTTAAGGATAGACGATATTCACGAGGGGGCACTTGAAGTTCTAAAAAGCGGTGAAACACTTATTATTCCTTTCAATGAAAAAGGGGTTTGGAGAGGAGCTCATCCAGGCATCAACCTACCGATTGTATTTCAGGATAAAATCGTGGGGGTGATTGGGATTACTGGAAATCCCGAAGAAATTCAGGAGCTAGGCGGCATCGTAAAAATGATTACCGAGCTCATGATTAAAGAAAAATTTATCGCTTCTCAATTGGAATGGAAACTACGAACAAAAGAAATGATTATCGAAGAACTTTTGAAAAGTTCACCATCCTACAGCAATATCGAACGTTGGCTTAACCTAATTGACCTAAAGCTTCAGGCACCATTTATTACACATGTAATTCAAATGACGGATCGCACCATCTCGAATCAAACATTAACAAATAAAATAGAAGGAATAATTGGTGAAAAACACTGCCTTGTAGGTTTTATCAATATTAATCGGATGTTTATCGCCTTATCCGGATTAACTCAGCAAGAAGCAGACAAAAAGCTACAAAACATATACGACGAATTGAAAAAGCTGAAGTTAAAATTCAGACTAGCCTACAGCACTCCATTTAAATCAATCAGTAAGTTTAATCAATCTTATATTGATTGTGACCTTGCCCTTGAAATTAGTGATGATACTGAGGATTTTATTTCTTTTGCCGAAGTGGAACCAAAAGCTTTGATTTATAAAATAGATCGTGCCTGGGGAGAAAGATTTACTAACAGAATTATGAATAAAACCTTGATTAAATATGCTGATACTATAGAAGCCTTTTTTAAAAATAACTTAAATCTCCAGCAAACTGCTGATGACTTATATCTTCACCGAAACACACTCATTTATCGACTAAGCAAAATAGAAAAAGAAACCGGTTATGATCCAAAAAGGTTTAAAGATGCGTTAACACTACAACTTGCTCTTTGGTCAGATAAGAAGTTAAAAAGCGAGGAACTTGCTAACTAAAAAGACTACGGAAGTGTCAGGTACCGAGAGTAGAAAATTGTCCTGCTACGTTCCTCATGAGACTATAATTTCTAAAAGCGATTTTGAACACTGCTCAACAACTTAGGCTTGTAGCTGTCATTAACCAAGCAAATACTATTAATTAACCTGTTTAATTGAAAAAATTGAAATAAAAACATATGGAAAAGAGAGACCATTACTGAAGTACCTCTCTCCCTCCACATGTTAATCCAACGAAATCTTCACAACATCATCCAAATATTTTGTAGTATTATATCCAAATATATTCAGACTTTTAGGGATTACTTTGTTACCTTGTAACCGCATGTTTTCAACTGTAACGAAATAACGGGGCCGCTCGATTTCTTCATAAGAGACAGGATTTTCATTCATATCGTATTCTATCCCGTTTTTATCAACGAGCACTCCTTCAGAATCCATCTCCATTGAACTAATTTCATTTTCATCCTCACCAACAATCGTGAATTGAAGCGACTCATATGCTCGATTCTTAATTTCATGATTGCTTATGACAACATTGGTAGGCTGTCCAACTTCCACCTTGTCGATGGAGATTGTACTGCCTGCATATTCAAAGGTTTGAGGATATTTCTGAGAAGGATCCAGTTCGATAGTTTTTTTGTCTTCAAATGCTAAATTAACAGATTCAAATTGAACGTTAACCTTTTTGGGTTTTTCTCCTAAAAGAGGATCAAAGTATGCTTGAAACGTATTCCAATTCATGACTTGTTGTGTATCAAAAAAAGAGCTGCCATACATATCTGTTTTCACTTTTTTATTGTTCACTTCTAGACTGTCAAAACTAAGAACATCTATCCGCTTCTCTAACTGTTCAGTATTAATACCATATTGCAGAATCGTCGCTGTTGGAGCAATGGTTAGTTTATCAAATCGAACCGGGATCCCCTCAACTTCAGTTTCTTCATCCAATGCATATTCAATGGACGGCTGTTTTGTTACAGGAATCTCGAAGTTCCACTCCCCTGTTGCATATTCCATGTTCTCGCCAGCACTAATACCATTCCGGTCAGAGGAATCACGAATCAACTTCAGAAGCTTTGTGATCTTGAGTTTGATTGTCCCGTTATCCTTGGAGAGTGGCCGCAGACTAATCTTCCCTTGATACACGTTCTTTTCTTCTTTATTTATATCCGATTCAAGGTCAGGAGGGTAGTACCTTGGATATGCTTCACGATTCATGATTTGTTCGTTCTCCACAAAAACCCCATCATCATTATTCATCATATATTGATTTTCTTCATTTGTATCTTCTATTTCATAAAAAACAAGCGTCTGAACCTCATCAGCAATCGCACTTCTGATCTTAATCTTCACCCCATCGCTTTCCGCTTCCAGGTTCAGCCTCTCACCCATGTCCTGTTGTAGATACGAACGCAATTCCTGATCTTTTTCTGTCCATGTATAGTAGAGGGAGGAAAACGCCCCTGTAAAATACTCTACCCCCATTAACAATGCGAAAACACTTACAAAAACAAGTCCCATTCTTTTACGTTTCTTGTTCTTCTGTTTTCTGTGCTTTTCCTTTTCTGCCAGCCTATCTTTGACGTTCTCCATGAAACCAGATGGCACATGGAAATCCTCCATCCTTTTAGTAAGATTTAACATGGTTAACATAACATCCTGAAAAGTAGCCAGATCCTCCTGACAGTCTTGACAGTGATAAATATGTACCTCGAAATTAATCTTTTTCGACCGATCCATGGCTCTTTCTAAGTAATCGATGTAATCCTTATGATACTCCTTACAGCCATTAAAGGTTGATCCGTACGCCATTTCTTTTCTAAGTGACTGAATTCCAGAAAACAAAAGCTCCTTAATCTTTTCCACCGAAACCTGAAGAAGATGTGCCGCTTCCTCCTGAGAGAAACCTTTTACATAGGTAAGGACCATCGCTTCTTTCTCGTACTCTTTCAATTGATCAAGTGCTTTAAATAAATCCTGACGTGGTTCTCTTTCCTCAGAGGCTTGTAAACTTCTATCATCAGAAAGCTCCCGGCAGGTATGTATGAAAATGGATGTAACCCACGTGTCGAATGATGTTTCACTTTTAAATCGAGGCAATTCCTTGTAGACTTTTATAATAGACTGGTAAAAAAGCTCTTCCATTTGCTGCTGAGTACTAAGATAGGACCAACCAAGGGTATAGAACGATTGTTTATGCTGATCAAACCAATCGACGATGGATTCCAAGCCTTTTTCTTTTATGGTAATGATTGAAATGGGATCTACTTTGGCTGGGATCATAAATGTGTTTCAGCCCCTTTAACATTCTTTATTTTCTTATCGAATGCTCTTGTGCGAGCCGTCACAGTTGGGCTGCTTTTGAGATAGTCCACAAGTACAATCATTTAATCCCTTTCCATTGAGAATTCTCTCCATACATTTTTCAATCCTAGACTCTCGAGTTTTGGATTGTTTGGGCCCCGAAAAATAATGAATGTATGCTTTTTGCCGTCCCGGTGTCAATGCTTCAAATGCAGTTTTCAAGGCAGGAATTTCATCGAATTTATTTTGAAGTTCTACAGGAATGGTGTATTCAGTATTCTTTTTAAAATTCACTTCCAAACCGGCTTTTTCAACTTCAATTGCTTCAAAAATATAGGCTTTCAGGATGGATTCCATTTCAACAATTTCTTGAACATTGGTGAACCGAATCTGGCGCGCCGCCTGTACATTCTCCGTTTGTTGGATTAGAATCCCATGGGCATCCTTTAACAAGGAACCTTTGTGAAACAGAAGCGCACAATATTCTTTAAATCCATGTATTAAAACGATGTTTTTATTCTCAAACGTGTAACAAGGATGCATCCACTTAAATTCTTCGGTCAGCTCACAGTCAAGAACAATATTTCTTAACTTCTCATATTCTTCCTTCCACTTTTTAGCCTTACTTAAAAATTCATCAACCTTAGGATTCATTCTACTATTTGTCATCAAGAAACACCCCTCTTCACTATCCTATTTTTTCTATTTCCGCCAAAAATTCGTATATTCTGCTTTATCCTGAATATTAAATTCAATCATTTTCTCAAGCAATTCGTAATTTACCGGCTTATTCCAAGGAATTCGAAACATGCCTTTGGTAGCGCTGTAGCCAGCTTGTGCAATGTCATCGGCAAAGCGCGCAATGCCTGCCTCTTCGGGTGAAACGCTCAAATGTTGCTTCGCTGTGGAAAAGCCGATGATAAATGTGCCGTGATCGGAAAACATTGGCGTATTCCACTTGATTTGTGATTCTAAATTGGGGAATTGATTAGCAACCCACGCCAAAATTTCCTCTGTTCGGTTGCGGTGCTCGGGATTATCGATACCCACTAAATATTTCGCAAAAACCTCCATGTTGTTCCCTCCTAAAATAAAAATTATGTCGTTCAGAGAAATTCCTCAAACTCATTCCTTTGTAACTTTTTAAATTTCTACAAATAATACACAAACTCCTTCTTCCATAAAACTTCCTTTTTCTCGAATAAAAAAAAGCGACCCTTTATTATTGGTGATTACACACATTAGACATAACAATTCATATTATATACAGCTTTGTAAGTCCAATAAACATAAGAAGACAACTACCATAAGGGTTAGTTGCCTTCTTTTAAAATAAGTTGCGAGACACATTCAACATGTGTGGAG
>Ga0209795_10001821_pt1 | contig 12593 bp, 12 predicted proteins | sample AgamicOrMarz_FD_187166 | JGI IMG/M metagenome (GOLD analysis project Ga0209795, IMG submission 187166) | Agave microbial communities from Guanajuato, Mexico - Or.Ma.rz (SPAdes) (version 2) | ecosystem: Host-associated > Plants > Phyllosphere > Phylloplane/Leaf | place: Guanajuato, Mexico...
AGCTATATGAAAGACTGCGTAAAGAACAAATCAATGCCGCCCGCTATCATGCTGGAATGGGGGATGCAGACCGGGCTCGGGAACAGGAAAGATTTTTAGAGGATAAAGCTTCTGTGATGGTTGCCACCTCCGCATTTGGGATGGGTATTGATAAATCCAATATCCGCTATGTCGTTCATTTTCAGATGCCCAAAAATATGGAGAGCTATTATCAGGAAGCAGGACGTGCAGGCCGGGATGGATTAGATAGTGAATGTATTTTGCTTTATTCTCCTCAGGATGTTCAAGTTCAGCGTTTTCTTATCGATCAATCGAGTGATCGCGGCAGGATAACGCAAGAGTTAGAAAAGCTGCAGCAAATGGCGGATTACTGCCACACGGAAAACTGTCTTCAGGAATTTATTTTAAGATATTTTGGTGAAACAGAAACAGAAAGCTGTGGGAGATGTGGAAACTGCTTAGATTCAAGAAGCAAGGTGGATGTAACGAAAGAGGCACAAATGGTGATGTCTTGTGTGATTCGAATGGGCCAGCGCTTTGGGAAAAATCTAACTGCCCAAGTGCTAACGGGATCAAAAAACAAAAAAGTCTCAGAGATGGGCTTTGATAAGCTGACCACTTATGGAATCATGAAGAATCAGGGTGCAAGAGAAGTAGGAGAATTTATTGAATTCCTAATCTCGCAAGAATTAATTGCGATTGAGCAAGGGCAATTTCCAACCATCTTTGTCGCACCAAAAGGCAAGGATGTCCTCCTAGGCAAGCAGCAGGTTTATCGAAGAGAAGCGGTACAGGTTAAACAAGTGTCGAAAAATGATCCATTATTCGAAAGCTTGAGAGAAGTGCGTAAACGAATTGCCGAATCGGAAAATGTCCCGCCATTTGTGATTTTCTCGGATGCCGCGCTTAAAGATATGTGTGCCAAACAGCCGAAAACGAGTGAGGAATTTTTACAAGTGAGCGGAGTTGGAGAGCACAAGCTGCAAAAATATGGACTGGAGTTTATTCAGGCTATACGTGTATTTCTTGAGGAGAATCCAGAATATCAAAGTGAAGAAGTACCAGCATCCAATGCACCGAAAAAAACGACCAAAAAGGTGGTTCGTGACTCACATTTAGAAACATATACCTTGTATAAAGAGAATCTCTCTCTCAATGAAATTGCTGAAAAGCGGGATTTATCTCTCAAAACGGTTGAGGAACATATCATCCAATGCGCACAGCAGGGGATGGAGGTTAACTTTACCGCTCTCATTCCCGGGGAGTATCTGCCATTACTAGAGCAGGCGGTAGCAGAAGCAGGAAGGAGCCGCTTAAAACCGATTAAGGAACTATTGCCTGAAGAAGTCAGCTACTTTATGATCAAGGCATATCTTTATTTTTTAAGTAAGTAAGATGAGGCTGGAAAATTTCCAGCCCTTTCTAAATAGTTATAATGTCGTAATCTCTCTGATCTTGTGAATATTTCCTTGGAAATTTGTCGAAAGGCAGAACAGGGACCATGACTTAATTAATGCCCCTGCTCCTTATCATACTCAGCTAAAAATGGCTTATTTGCATAGTAGTACATCATCGCCATAAACACAGCACCGCCAATTAAATTACCAATCGTGACCGGAACTAAATTATGTACGACCCCTGCCCAAGAAATTGTGCCTGGATGATTTAAAACCAAAGCAATAGCGAACGTACACATATTAGCAATACTGTGCTCATATCCAGAAATAAAGAAACAGAATACAAACAACATCATTGCAAACATTTTTGGACCATCTCCTTTTAATCCCATTGGAAGGAAAAAGGCCATACATACGAGCCAGTTACAAAGAATCGCTCTAAAAAATAATTGAGTTGTCGGAACTTGCATTTTTACTTCCACGACATGAAGTAAAAAGCCGTTCACAGATGAATCTGCATAAAGTCCGGTAGTAAAAATAATAAAGGCAAACACGGCAGCTCCCAAGATATTACCAAAGTAACTACAAATCCATAGTTTGATGACATCGACCCAAGCCATTTTCTTACGGAGTGCTGCATAGGTGTAATAAAATGTATTACCCGTGAATAAATCACCGCCTCCATATGCTATTAAAATAATAGCTGCTCCAAAGGTAAGAGCTGCCATTGGATAGGCAAACGGGGAATCTTTTAGATAGAAAAAGTTCCCTGTCTTAAAGGCAACAATAACGCCAAAGCCGATAAACATACTCGCAAGCATTGCCCGTAATAGGTAGCGAAGGATGCTTTGACGGAATATTTTAACCTTTTTTAAAGCGAGCTTTTCCGCTTCACTTAAAGGCTGCATTTCCATGTAAATTACCACCATTCTAACGTTTAATATTATCTGTATATTGTAAACGAAAGGAGTCAGGATATGTATATTTTTGGCGAATTTTCCTTGAATAGACACAATTGCTGCAACATAAAATTTGTTAACACTTAAAACAACCCATTATTCTAGAAATCAGCTATAATAAAAAGGTTTTGAAGATTGATTTTTAAGGAGTTCAAATGTTGACAAGAAAACAAATCACCCCAAAATATGATCCATGGGAAGCTTATTTAGACATTGAGGAGTATGGGAAGCCGCTGCTTTCGAATATTGAATTCACCACGACAACCCTATGTAATATGCGCTGTGAACACTGTGCAGTTGGCTATACATTACAGCCAAAAGACCCAGACGCACTGCCGCTTGATCTGTTATTAAAAAGATTGGATGAAATTCCGTCATTGCGTTCATTAAGTATTACTGGCGGGGAACCGATGCTCTCCTTATCCTCGGTAAAAAATTATGTTGTACCAGTATTAAAGTACGCTCATGAGCGTGGTGTCCGAACACAAATTAATTCCAACTTAACCCTTGAATTAGGACGTTATGAGCTCATTGTCCCTTATTTAGATGTTTTACATATTTCGCATAACTGGGGCACAGTGGATGATTTTGCCCAGGGCGGTTTTGCAAGGATGGAGAGAAAGCCCGATTTCAAACAACGAGAAGCCTATTTTACGAGAATGATAGAAAACAGCCGTGAACTTGTGAAAGCGGGAATCATGGTATCCGCAGAAACCATGTTAAACAAGCGGACTCTTCCGCACTTAGAGAAAATTCACCGGCAAATTGTTGAAGAGATGTTATGTCAACGACATGAGGTCCATCCTATGTATCCAAGTGATTTTGCCAGCAGCCTTGAAACTCTTTCATTAAGGGAGATAAGGGAGGCTATTCATCATTTATTAGATGTTCGGGATGAAAATGTATGGATGCTGTTTGGGACACTGCCATTTTATGCGTGCAGTAAGAAAGAAGAGGACCTAGCGCTTCTAAAAAGACTTTATGAAAGTAAGAATGTCACCGTAAGAAACGATCCAGATGGCCGTTCTCGTTTAAATGTGAACATTTTTACTGGAGACATCATAGTTACGGATTTCGGTGATACACCTCCACTTGGAAATATTCAAACAGACGATTTAATATCGGCCTATGACAGTTGGCAATCCTCTAACCTTGCAAAAGAATTAAGTTGCCATTGTCCGGCTGTGTCCTGTCTAGGACCTAATATCTTAGTAAAGAATAGTTATTATCAAGATATGGATTTTGCTACACAGAAAGCAACTATAATAAAGTAATAGGAAAAAATAGTGTTAGGAAGGCTAAAAAAGGGAGGTATGGTCCTTTTTTTGGCCTTCCCTATTTTATAGCATTAGGTTAACCAGTCTTCTGGTTGACCTTTTCTATTGTCATGGTTTAACGGCTACAGCTGACTTCTTAAAAAATCTCACATTCTACTATGTAAAGGATGATAAAATCAAGACTAAGAAAGTGATTTAGGATGGAGAGTGGCACAGACATGAAGATATTAACAGTTGAAAACTTAGTTCGAAAATTTTCTTTGAAAATATTGGCTGGAGAAAATCAATTACAACAAACCATTACACAATCCCGATCTCATCGTCCGGGTTTAGAATTCGTTGGACACTTTGATTTTTTTCCAACTGAACGTGTTCAAATACTAGGAAGAAAGGAAATTACTTATTTACATAAGTTAAGCATTGAGGAGCGTAAGATACGAATAGGTAATATCGTTAAATACCATCCTCCATGCTTTATCGTTACAGCGGGACAGGAAGGTCTAACGTATTTAACACAGTATTGTCTTGAAGAGGGAATCCCGTTGTTATGTACGTTAGAGCCTCAAACGACTTCTGAATTTATTATGAAGCTTGATGCATATATGGTAAAAAAATTAGCGCCAGAAATCGCCGTCCACGGGGTATGTATTAATGTATATGGAATGGGCATTTTACTTCGGGGAAAATCAGGTATCGGCAAAAGTGAAATTGCACACACAATGATTGGCAGAGGTCATAGACTTGTGGCCGATGATATCGTTGTTTTAAAAAAGCTTAGTCCACGAACCATTCTTGCCACACATGATGGGAAAACGAAGGAATTTCTTGCCTTGCGAAGTGTGGGACTATTGAATGTGGTCCGCCTATATGGGAGAAAAGCTTTTCAGGATGAGACGAGAATCGCACTCGATATTGAACTGACCAAATGGCAAAAAGATTCCCTCCATAATGAATTGGATCACGAATCTAGATTTACGGAATATATGGACGTTCGAATCCCTCATATTGAGATTCAGCTCCAACCTGGCCGTGATGTTGCGGGATTGATTGAAGCCGCAGCAAATAACTGGCTTTTGAAGCAGGAAGGATACAGTGCTGCAGAAGAGTTTATGAGACGGCTGGAATCTGATGTAAGCTTGTAAAAACAAATACACCTCAGCCATCATTGGATCGGACCCTGAAACAGGTGAAATGCCAGAAAGAGTCGAAGACGAAGTGGCCAATCTTTTTCATTACCTGAGAGAGATCATGGAACTCGCCGGAGGAACGACCGATGATATTGCATATTTAAGTGTTTCATCAACGGACCGTGAATATAAAAAAATTGTCAATGTTGAGTGGCTAAAAATGTTTCCAAATGAAAATGATCGCCCTGCAAGACATGCCAGTGTTAAAAATCTAAGGGAAGTCCTTAGAGTACAAATTGAAATGACCGCTGTTTTGTAACAAAAAAACATCGATTCAAGCCAATAAGCTTTTTTCTTAAAATTACTTAAATAAAAATATCTTTAAGAGACATTAATTTTGTCTCTTTTTTTTGTAGTTTGGAACAATAAAAGGATGAGGAGGGAAGTTAATGGACCATATTGAAGCATTTTTACGCAGCAAGAATTGGCTTGATACCGATTTAGACTCAAGGTATATCAACGTCAACCACCCCTATGCTATCCTTGTTTCGGAGGATGAGGGACAAGTTACTCTGAGAGGGAATTCTGGCATAGACAATGGCCAGAATGGTGAAGAGATTTTTACTTTCACCTCTTTGAATGAGCTCCAGGAATGGTTTGAAGACAATATTGGAGAGTAGAGACGGGACATTTGCACTCGTCTCTTTTCTTAATCGGAAGGGCCTCTTAAATTAATTTTGTTGTGGAGAATGAAAAAATATTTTGTTTAGTAAGTAAACAAAATATTTTTTCAAAATAATTGTTGAAATAAAAAATTTTTTTTCGTATAATCAATTTTGTTGGAAGTGCTTTCATGGTAATTCTACAAAAATCGATTAAAACTTAGAGGGGTGGCAATCAAATGGATGCCTATTTATTACTCATTACACTTGTTTCAATTGTTATTGTTATTTTAGGAGTTTCATTGTTTAAGTGGCATGCGTTTATTAGTTTAACAGTAGCAGGATTATTCTTGGCGATTATGTCAGGATTGGGTTTAGATAAAATTGTTGCCGCTTACGAAACAGGAGTTGGCGGTACCTTAGGGCACTTAGTCGGTATCTTGGCTTTGGGAACAATTCTAGGAAAAATGTTGTCTGAATCTGGAGCAGGTTTACAAATAGCTAATTTCTTCATAAAAGTATTTGGTGAAAAGAAACTGCCTTGGGCCATGTTTTTATCAGGGTTCGTCATTGGGATCCCGGTCTTCTTTGAAGTTGGAATTTTAATTTTATTACCGCTTGTTATTTCAATTCAAAAAGCATCAAAACAAAATATCTTATTAATTGGTTTACCAGCGATTGCGGGTTTATCGATTGTCCACGGACTTGTCCCTCCGCACCCTGGTGCGATTGCGGCTATAGGTCTTTATGGGGCAAACCTTGGTAAAGTATTACTTTACTCATTAATCATTGCGATCCCAGCGGGAATCATCGGTGGACCATTATTTGCTAAATATATCAACAAACGTGTCGTACCGGTTGGAGAACCAGAATTAGTGCGTGTTGATGACAATAAAGACAAAAAGTCATTACCAAGTGTAGGTGTTTCTTTCCTCACTATCTTAATGCCAGTTATCCTAATGGTTTTAGGAACAGCCGCACCATATTTACCTGTACCAGCTGGTTTTGAAAAGTTATTGGTATTTATTGGTAGTCCAATCATTGCTTTATTGATTTCATGTTTCTTTGCCTTTTATTTCTTAGGCTTCCGTCAGGGAATCGATAAAAATGCAATTAAGAATTTCACAGAGGAATGTATTTTACCAGTTGGTTCAATTCTATTAATAATCGGAGCAGGTGGTGGATTTAAGCAGATTCTTATTGAGAGCGGAGTGGCGAAGGTCATTGCCACGATGTCTGAAGGAATGTCATTATCTCCACTTGTACTAGCCTTCTTGATTGCTGGTTTAATTCGAATTGCAACTGGTTCGGCTACGGTATCTTTAACAACTGCTGCTGGAATTGTGGCACCAATCGTAGCTAATATGTCAGGTGTTAATTTAGAATTACTTGTTATCGCCACGGGAGCAGGTTCGTTAATGTTCTCTCATGTTAACGATGCAGGCTTCTGGATGGTGAAAGAATATTTGGGTCTTTCCATTCAGGAAACATTTAAAACGTGGACTGTACTGGAAACGATTTTATCCTTCATTGCATTTGCAGGTGCACTTATTCTTAACATTTTTGTATAAAATAAAGAGGATGGCCTAATTTAGGTCATCCTCTTTAAATATCTACATTCTTGTATGAGAAATTGCTTGTCTTACTTTTCCGAGAGAGTGTTTTGCTTTTTCTTTATTAAGGACCATTATATTCACATAAAGTGCGTCAATAAGGCTTAATTGGGCTATTCTCGACGAAAGGGCCTCGGAACGGTATTCTGTTTCTTCTGAACTCGTATAGAGTGCAACATCCGAATACTGACAAATGGGCGATTTTGGATAACTTGTAATGCCGATCGTTTTTGCCCCATTTTTTTTAGCCGTCTTTAATATATTTAGGGTGTCTTTATTTGTCCCCGAGTGGGAGATCACTATTGCTACATCATTTTCTCCTAACTGAGAAGCTGACATAAGTTGAAAATGGGAATCGATAAATGCAAACGCTTTAATTCCTGTGCGCACAAATTTATGAAAAGCGTCCATCGCCACCACATTTGATCCACCAGTACCATAAAATTCAACCCGGTTGGCCTTCATTAGCAGACTAACAGCATCTTGAATGGAATTGCCGTCAAGGATCTGTAAGGTGTTTTCTAATGTTCTGATATTAGAATGAAAAATCTTATCAGCTACTGTTTTTTCATTATCGTTTTCATTGATTTCCTCATGAATCTGCTGTATGGGTTCGATAATTTCGGAAGCAAGAGCGATTTTCATTGCTTGATAACCTTTAAAACCTATCCGCTTGCAAAAGCGAAATACCGTCGCATCAGCCACTTGCAAATCTTCGGCGACTTCATTGATTGTATTATGGATAATTTTTTCAGGATTTTTTAAGATATAATCTGCAACCTTTTTTTCTTTTTCACTTAGACGTGCGTAATAAGAGCGTATCTTTCCCAAACAGTTTTGTGCCATAAATTGATATCCTCTCTATAAAAAATCGTATCTTAAGTATAGCATGAAATTATCTGAAAAAATATTTTTTCAAGTATTAATTGATTTAAGAAAAAAATTTTCATATAATACAATTATAAAGAAAAAATTATTTCGGAGGTTTTTCCAAATGGAGATCGGTTTAATAGGACTAGGAAAAATGGGTTATAATCTTGCACTTAATTTGATGGAAAATAAACATAATGTGGTTGCATTTGATGTAAATAAGGAAGCTGTTAAAAAAATTAGTGGAGAGGGAGCAGTTGGGGCTGAATCTATTTCTGCCCTGGTAAAAAAACTTTCTACTCCTAGAATCGTATGGGTTATGGTTCCATCGGGTTCTATCACTGAACAAGTGGTGGAGGAGCTGAAGGACGAGCTGGCGGAAGGGGATATCGTTATTGATGGAGGGAATTCTCACTATAAAGATTCCATCCAGAGAGGCAAGGAACTTGCAGAAAAAGGCATACATTTCTTCGATGCAGGTACGAGCGGCGGTATGGCTGGAGCAAGGGAAGGCGCCTGCATGATGGTTGGCGGAGATAGGGAGGTCTTCAGCACGATTGAACCAGTTTTCCGTGATATCAATGTAGACAATGGTTACTTGTATGCAGGCAAGATCGGCAGCGGCCATTTCTTAAAGATGATTCATAATGGAATTGAGTATGGAATGATGCAGGCAATTGCGGAAGGGTTTGAAGTTTTGGAAAAAAGCGATTTTGATTTTGATTATGAAAAGGTTGCAAGAGTTTGGAATAATGGTTCCGTTATCCGCTCTTGGCTGATGGAACTAACGGAAAACGCCTTTTCTAAAGATCCTAAACTTGATTCTATTAAAGGAATTATGCATTCTTCAGGAGAAGGTAAATGGACAATTGAAACTGCTCTTGAACTTCAAACAGCAATGCCTGTAACGGCTTTGTCACTGATGATGCGATATCGATCACTCGAAGAAGATACCTTTACAGGTAAAGTTGTCGCTGCTTTAAGAAACGAATTTGGTGGACATGCAGTTGAAACAAAATAATAGGTTAGAAAAAAAACATCCGGATTTTAATCCGGATGCTTTGCTTTTTTTAGGTTCAAAAGAGGTTACTTTACCCACTTCTCTTGGAAACTTGTAATAGGACCATATTCATTTTCTAAAACGCGTGAGACGCGGATATAGATAGGTGTTAAGTCGTTATAAATTTCTACATTACTTTCGATTGGCTGATGGGCATGGGTTGAACCAACTAGTTCAGACATAATTGAAAAATCCTCAATTTCCCCAAGAGCATACATACCTAGAACGACTGCACCCAGACATGAGCTTTCGAAGCTTTCTGGGACTACAACCTCCTGGTTGAAAATATCTGCCATCATCTGCCGCCATAATTCAGACCGTGCAAAACCGCCTGTTGCTTGAATTTTGGTGGGCACTCCAATAACTTCCTGAAGCGCAAGTAAGACAGAATATAAATTTAAGATTACACCTTCGAGTACAGCTCGAATCATATGCTCTTTTTTGTGATGAAGTCCAAGGCCAAAAAAGGATCCTCTTGCATGGGCATTCCAAAGTGGCGCGCGTTCACCGGCCAAATAAGGATGAAAAATAAGGCCATCAGCACCTGGAGCAACCCTTGAAGCGATTTTGGTTAATACTTCATAAGGGTCAATTCCCAAGCGCTTAGCTGTTTCCACTTCGGCTGATGCCAACTGGTCACGCACCCACCGGAAGGTCATGCCGCCGTTGTTCACCGGACCGCCAACAACCCAATGTTTTTCTGTTAGCGCATAGCAAAAAATTCTTCCTTTTGGATCTGTAACCGGTCGATCCGTCACCGTCCGGATGGCACCACTTGTCCCAATCGTAACAGCTACTACACCAGGGTCTATGGCATTAACGCCTAAATTGGAAAGAACACCATCGCTAGCCCCCACTACAAAAGGTGTTTCTATAGATAGTCCAAGTTCTTTGGCAAACTCCTCTTTTAAGCCTGTTAAATAATAGGTAGTTGGGACAGGCTCGGATAGTTTATCACCGTTAATCCCAGCTACTTCTAGGGCTTCAGCATCCCAAGCAAGCTCTTCAATGTTAAACATTCCTGTTGCCGATGCAATGGAATAGTCGACGACATATTTGCCAAATAGTTTATGGAATATAAATTCCTTTATCCCGATGAATTTATTTGTCTGATTAAAGAGTTTAGGCTCGTCGTGGCGCAGCCATGTAATTTTACTTAATGGTGACATCGGATGAACAGGTGTTCCAGTCCTTCGATAAATAGCGAGTCCGTTTAGTTCCTTTTTAATCGTTTCAGCCCAGGCAGTTGCCCGGCTGTCTGCCCATGTTATACAGCGGGTAAGCGGTTTATCTTCGTCACTCATGGCAATGACACTATGCATTGCGGAACTAAAAGAGACAAGTTTAATTTTCTGGGAATCAATTTCCCCCTTCTTGATCGCCACTTTAATGGTTTCCACCACCGCCCTAAAAATTTCTTCCGGGTCTTGCTCAGCAATTGATGGGGTTGGGCTATATAGTGGATATTCGACATGGTGCATACTAATGACCGTCCCTTTATCTTTATAAAGAACTGTCTTAGTACTAGTTGTTCCAATATCTACGCCAAGGTAGTAAGATAGGTTATCCATTAGAAAATCTCCTTTAATATTAATTAGAAGTTTTTGACTGGAGAAAAAATTCTTCTAAGTAATAAATAATATGAAAAAATATTTCTTATATCATAATTGTACCTGAAATAATTATTGTTTTGAAACTTTTTTGACTTTAAATTTGAATTAAAAATACAGTGGATTACATCCAAAGATCAACTATCTTCATTTTTTGTTCAAAATGAAATTTATATGTGCGTTGTAGGAACAACCCGACTAAAACTTCCATATTATTTTTTGGGGATTTAATTGCTGCATAAGCGGGTTTGTATTTTGGGATAGAAAAAGGTTTGCGCCTATATTGAATACACAAATGACGAATGAATATTTATGTATAGGAGGGGTAATTCCCTTTCTTTTCTTAGAACTCATCGTTTTTGGATTGCCTTTTGTTGCCTTGCTTTTGACTGAAAAAAACAACACTTGCTTCCCTTTATGGGGTAGTGGTAATCTTGAATCTGGTGTTTATGAAAATCTGGAAACAATAATCCGAACAGGCAGCCAACCTAATGATATGGCTGCTTATTATTTTTGGCCAGATTGCTTCGAACACTTATTTTCTTTAAACTGATAATAAATGTTGAAATATGTGGTGAGAAATAGATGGAAAAAATAGTTGAACAGACATATGAAATCATGGAGGTTTGCTTGCTTGCAGGGAAGATTATGCTTCAAAGCGGCGGAGAAACCTATCGCGTGGAAGATACCATGATGCGGATCGCAGCTTCCTTTGGGATTGAAAAATCACATAGTTATGTCACTCCAACGGGAATCATTTTCTCAGCAGAAGGATCGGAACCAACTAAAACTAAACTTATCCGAATATCAGAACGGTCAACCGATTTGAAAAAGGTAGCCATGGTGAATAGTATTTCTCGGAGTATTAGCAGCGGGGAATTGGACTTGAACGAAGCCTTGAACAAATTAAAGGATATTGAAGAACTTAATGTTACTTTCCCAATGCGATACCAAGTAGCAGCAGCCACAATAGCCAGTGGTTGTTTTATGATTATGTTTAACGGCGGCTGGAACGATTTTATCCCTGCAATGATATCTGGTGGAGCAGGATATGTAAGCTTTATTGCTTTTCATCGCTTTGTGCCGATTAAGTTCTTTTCAGAGTTTTTAGCTTCATTTGTAATTGGGTTACTATCATTATTTTTTGTTAGGATCGGCTTGGGGCATAAATTAGATACGATTATCATTGGCTCAGTCATGACATTAGTTCCGGGGCTTTTAGTGACCAATGCCATCCGTGATTTAATGGCCGGCCATTTGGTTTCAGGTCTGTCAAAAGGGGCTGAAGCCTTTCTGACGGCGTTTGCGATTGGGGCCGGAATTGCGTTTGTATTATCATTTTTATAGCATGGTGGTGAACGAGAATGGACATTCTTTCGCAGGCTATTACCAGTTTCCTGGCTACAGCAGCATTTGGGATACTATTTAATGCCCCAAAAGAATCCTTAATAAAATGCGGTTTAATCGGGATGGGCGGATGGTTAATTTATTTTCTTCTCGAAGGTTATAACCATGATCCAATAGCAGCCACATTGGCTGCAACAATTTTTATTGCGCTCCTCAGCCAAGAAATGGCGAAGCTCTATAAGATGCCGGTGATTATTTTTAGTGTAGCAGGCATTATTCCATTAGTCCCTGGCGGTCTGGCGTATGACGCGATGAGAAATATTGTAGAAAATAACTATAACGATGCGATTGCTCTAGCAGCACGAGTGCTAATGCTGGCAGGTTCAATTGCCTTTGGATTAGTTTTTTCAGAAGTTATTAATCAAATTGCTAAAAAAATTAAACATTCAAGGATAAAAGTTTAGGAAGCGTGGGGACGGTTCTTCTGCTTCAGAAGAACCGTCTCCATGCTTCCCTTTTTTAAGGGAAAATTAAGAAAAGGCACTTATGATTAAATTTGGTAAAGTTTTACCTTTAAACAAATAGCATAATTTGATAATGTTATATAGTAGTATCTTACTAATTTTTACATGATCAGCAAAGAATCTAACAAGGAATGGATTATCTGCTTA
>Ga0209795_10001822_pt1 | contig 12588 bp, 11 predicted proteins | sample AgamicOrMarz_FD_187166 | JGI IMG/M metagenome (GOLD analysis project Ga0209795, IMG submission 187166) | Agave microbial communities from Guanajuato, Mexico - Or.Ma.rz (SPAdes) (version 2) | ecosystem: Host-associated > Plants > Phyllosphere > Phylloplane/Leaf | place: Guanajuato, Mexico...
CTCACTCCGGCATTGCTCCGTGGGCCCGCCGCGAAGGGCCATCCATGGCCCAGCGCGGCTATCCCGGCATCCATGCCGGGATGCCCACTCCACAATGCCTACGCTCGGCCCTTGTGGTTAATGGGGCGCCTAAGATCAAAAGCCAAAACCAAAGCCAAAGCCAAAGCCAAAGCCAAAGCGAGGCGGGCTGGCAGCCGACCTACCTCTCCCGGCCATACTCCGATCAAATTGTGGGAGCGAGCCTGCTCGCGATGGCGTCGGTTCAGTTGGCTTCAATGTCGACTGACCCTCCGCTATCGCGAGCAGGCTCGCTCCCACAGTTGTTTTGGGTTGGCCGAAATATCTGCGACACCCTTTGATCTTCTGTGGGAGCAAAGCCTGCTCGCGATGGCGTCGGCCGGGCTTGCATCACTGTAAGGCTTTACACCTTGGCGTTCTGCACCGTCTCTCGGGTTTCCAGATCATCCAACGCTCGTTCAACCAGCAACTGAACCCCATCGGCCATGCGGCTGATCGCCAGGGCTATGCAGCGGCGGGAGTCGTCGACGTCGTCGGCCAGGTCGGCGGCGATGGTGCTGATCGATTGCAGGTCTTCGGAAGCGTTGGCCAGCAGGGTTTCGGTGTCGATATGAGGGGCGACGATGAACAGCTGATTCTTGTCGGGTTCCGGAGGTGGGGAAGGTCGGGGTTTTAGGTAGTAGTCGAGGGCGCGGGTGGCGGCGTCTTCGAGCTTCTTTTCTTCGAGGGCTTCGACGCGGGACTTGTGACCGCTTGGCGGTGGATTAGGCGTTACTTTGAACATGGCTTGGGCTTCCACTTCAATCTAAGGCCGCCCTGGCTCGCTTGCACGCGATGAAGGGTGGCAGCTGTGTGCGAGTGTGCAAGACCGAGTAAATCGCCCAAACCTCGGCAGACCTCTAGGGTCTCCCGCACACAGCCGCCATAAAACACAGGCACGAATGCTCGTTGAATGGCTGGTGACATTGTTGGGGCGTTCTTTTACCCGGACTTGCACGTCCGTGTCACCGTTTTTTGCGATGACGAACAGAGGTTAGCGGCGCTCGGCAGCCCTGCCTAGTTCATGGACAACCCGGCGTTTTGAAGGAAATCTCCGAGGAAGCTGAAGGGAAACGGTCACGCTGGAAAAACGTGACTTGGTAGTCATCATGCAGGAAATACTGTTCATCTTCCGCTAAAGCGATCCGATGATGGCGTTCCGCCAAAGAATCGCTAAACTGCCCCGGCCATTCATCTTTCTTACGAGGCCGTGCCGATGAAATTTCGTTTCCTGCTGTGGATGCTGGGGTTGTTGATGGGCAAGGCCAGCCGGACCAATCCGGCGTTCCAGCAGCAACTGGGCGACAAGGACTTGGTGTTCCAACTGCAAACCCTGGACGCAAAAGTCGCCCGGCACTTCATCGTGAAAGACCAGCGCATCACCAGCCAGTCCGGCACCCACCCGACCCCGGCCTTCGCCATCGCCTTCAAGGACGCTGCCTACGGCTTCGCCACGATGCAGGCAAAGAACAAGCAGTTGGCGTTCATGAACGGAATCCAGGACAAGTCGATTCAGATCAAGGGCAACCCGGCGCTGGTGATCTGGTTTCAGGGGTTGACCCGGTACCTGAAGCCGAAGGCCAAGCCCAAGGTTTAAGGCATCAGCGCCTTATTTCCAAAAGATCGACTCAACTGTCATTGCTGACAGTTGCAAGGCCGTGTGTTCAGGCGCTCCATGAAGATCGGCATCCAATCGGATTCCGTACAACCTTGATGGAGCAATAGCCATGGTGCAGTCAGCAAGAACCCTAGAGGCAGGCACACTCGACCCCACCTTTGCCGATGGCGGCGTACTGAGGTTGCCGATACCCGAGATTTCCGGATTCCACACGGTGGCGGTATTGCCGTTGCCCGAGAATAAGTTACTCGTTGCCATTCGATTACTAGGAATAGATGCGCCTATTGCACTCGCCAGGCTGAACGAGGATGGCTCGCTCGACCTTGAGTTTGGTGGGAGCGGAGCGGGGTTGGTTGAGATAACGCTGGAAGACCATTACTTCGACAGTGTTAAAGAGCTGCGCGGTTTAAGCGACGGTGGATGGCTGGTGTTTGGGCAATACAAGAAAGGTGGTCTCGGTGGGAAATACATCGTTCGTTTCAGCCGGGATGGTCAGCTCGATATGTCGTTTGGTGAAAAAGGAGTGCTTTTGATCCGCAGTATGGGCCGTCCCAAGGAAAGGACGGAAGCTATTGATCGCGACGGTGAGAACTCTTCAGCCGCGATGCGGCGGGTTAAGGGTAGTAATGGAGGGCTCGCGGTTCAACAGGACGGAAAGATCCTCTTGGCCAGCTATGTGATGATGGAGTCCGGCTACGCAAAAGAGGCGGTACTTCGCCTTAATCCAGACGGTACGACGGACCCTACGTTTAACGGAGTTGGTTTTACCCTTATTGAGCTTGGCGGTATTCCACACGTATGGAATATCGTCGAGGCTATTGCGGTTCAGTCAGATGGCAAGGTGCTGGTGAGCGGTGAATTCGCTCAGGAAAACCCGTACGCCAGGGTTGCTTACGTCTTGCGTCTTGATGCCTCGGGACAACTTGACACCAGTTTCAACGGCGGAATGGTGACTGTCCGCAACACCGCTCCTATTTATGTGAACGATATCTCGGTAAGAGAGACTGATGGAACAATCGTCGTGGTGGGTGACGTGTTCGTCGATTCTGTCGCTCATGGACTGATGTTCGTTCTAACTTCCGGGGGATTCTTCGACTTCACTTTCAATCGAGGTCAGCCAATGTTCTCGCTATTGGTACCCCAAGGCATGGCATGGAGCCATAGCTCATTGCGCGCAGATGGTTCGATCCTCGTTACCGGTGATACCGGCAGGGGGCTTGTGGAAGAAGGTGTTACAGCACTCACCGCGCTTTTTCGTCCAGACGGCTCTCCGGATCCGACGTTCAACGGCACCGGTTTCACCATTTTCGACGAGGAAGGAGCGTATGAGTCTGTCGAGGATATGAAGGTCATGGCCGATGGCCGGATCGTCGTTTGCGGGTTGGTCTGGGTAGACGGTGATTCCTGGGCATATGCGGCAGGCGGCTGGGTGATCCGTTATCTGGCCTGAGGAGGCATGGCAAGGGACCATACCCCCTGCCCACATGGCCGTCAGTGATTGAACTGCGAAGCCAATTCCCGCAGCAGCACTTCGGCTTCCAGCACCTTGTGCACCACATCGTTGGCCTTTTCCCGTGTCAAACCCACGCGTTCGAGCAACGCATCCGGGATCTCTTCGTCAGGACCGGAGCCGATGCCCCGCCCGCGCAGCAGGCGCACGGCCAGGCAGACCAGATTCGGGTAGGCGGCGTATGCACCGTCGTAGTACGGATCGTGCTGGAAGCGCAGCGCGGTGGCCAGTTCGTCGGGCATGTCCCAGTAGCGCATCAGCCATGAGCCGATCTGCTCGCGGCTGATGCCCAGCAGGTGCTGTTCCACGTAGCTGTGGCACAGGTGCGGGTTGACTTCCAGATGGCGGCACATCAGCGAGAAGTGCGGCGGGAAGACGTGCGCCAGGAGCAGGTAGCCGAAGTTGTGCAGCAGGCCGGACAGGTAGGTCAGGCCGCCTTCCGGGCGCTGGGCACGGGGCATGGCGCGGGTCAGGCCTTCGATGACCGCGGCGGTGTAGATCGACTGCTGCCAGTACGGTGTGGTGTGTTGCGGATGGTCCTTGGGCAGGCTCAAGGTCTTGCCCAGGGCCAGGCCCAGCGCCAGGTTGATCACCAGGTCGAAGCCCAGCACCCGGACAATGGCGTCTTCCACCGAACGGATCTTGCCCGGCGAGGCGTAGTAGGGCGAGGCGGCCCAGCTCACCACTTGCGCGGCCAGGGCCGGGTCGGTTTCGACGACGCCGGTGATGTCATCGATGGTGGCGTCCGGGTCGACCCGCAGCTTGATGATTTTTTGAGCCGTTTCGGCCAGCGGCGGAATCTCGATGGTTTCTTCCAGCCGTTGCTGGATGCGTCGCGCCGTGAAGGCTTGCACCGCCTGGGTGATTTCCGCGCGGTCGTCGTGCGGGCGGTCCAGGTTGGGGGTGATGTTGCTCAAGGCTTCGCCGAATGTCGCGGCACTGGCCTTGGCGAGCATGGTCTTGAAGGCTTCGCTGGTGACTTCCAGCAACACCCCGGGCTCACCCGAATGGATCAGCAGCTTCGGCTCGCGCAGCAGGCTTTCTTCGTACAGGCACGGGGAGCTGGTCAGCGCCGGCAGGCCGGGTAGCAGGCTCAGGCTGTGCTTGCCGAGCATGCGCTCCATGCGTTCGGTGGGGACCGCCGTGAGCTTGCGCCCGGTGAGTTCGGCCAGGCGGTTGAGGTCCAGCAGCTGGCTTTGTGGAAACAGCACCATGAGCGCACCGACGGCGTCGTGCATCAGAACGGCCTGCACCTTGCGGGCAGGGTTCAGGCCCGGTCGGTCGAGCACTTCGTCAAAGGCGATGCCGGATTTCTCGAGCAACTGCCGAATAACAGACGGAGCGTGCGGGATTTCAGGGGCGAGGGCGGCTTCAGTCATGGTCTGTATCCGTTTTCCAACAAGTTGAGCAGTATAACCAGCTTGCCGGGCAGGCGCGTCCGTAAACTGAGACAGTGCTCACACTTGGCCGTATTGCTGCCCATGTCGCAGCCAGCGATCCAGCAATGGACTGACATGGTCCGGCCAGCGTTCCAGAAGCGCCTGGGCGGCATCGCGCACTGCGGGGAGCAGATCGGCGTCGCGCATCAGGTCGGCTACCTTGAATTGAAGCAGACCGGTCTGGCGCGTGCCGAGCATTTCGCCGGGGCCGCGCAATTCGAGGTCTTTTTCGGCGATGACGAAGCCGTCGTTGGTTTCGCGCATGATGCCCAGCCGCTGACGCCCGATCTGCGACAGCGGCGGGTGATACAACAGCACGCAATGGCTCGCCGCGCTGCCCCGGCCGACCCGGCCGCGTAGCTGGTGCAGTTGCGCCAGGCCCAGGCGCTCGGGGTTCTCGATGATCATCAAGCTGGCGTTGGGCACGTCGACGCCGACCTCGATCACCGTGGTAGCCACCAGCAATTGCAGGGCGCCGGCCTTGAACTCGGCCATGACGGCGGCTTTCTCGGCGGGTTTCATGCGCCCGTGGATCAGCCCGACCTTCAACTCGCCGAGGGCCGCGCTGAGGTCTTCATAGGTGGTTTGCGCCGCTTGGCAGGTCAGTTCTTCGGATTCTTCGATCAGCGTGCACACCCAATAGGCCTGTCGCCCCTCGGCGCAGGCGCTGCGCACCCGTTCGATCACTTCCACCCGGCGTGTGTCGGTGACCAGCACGGTGTTGACCGGCGTACGGCCGGGAGGCAGTTCGTCGAGGATCGAGGTATCGAGGTCGGCGTAGGCGCTCATCGCCAGGGTTCGTGGGATCGGCGTGGCGGTCATGATCAACTGGTGCGGGCACATCCGCCCGCCCACGCCTTTCTGGCGCAGGGCCAGGCGCTGTTGCACGCCGAAGCGGTGCTGTTCGTCGATGATCACCAGCGCCAGGTTCTTGAACTGCACCTCGTCCTGGAACAGCGCATGGGTGCCCACCACCATCGGCGCGCCTTCGGCGATCTGCGCCAGGGCGGCGGTGCGGTTCTTGCCCTTGAGCTTGCCGGCCAGCCAGGCGACTTCGATGCCCAGCGGTTCGAGCCAGCGCTGGAAGGTGATGAAATGCTGCTCGGCCAGAATCTCGGTCGGGGCCATCAATGCCACCTGATAACCCGCCTCCAGGGCCTGGAGCGCGGCGAGGGCGGCGACCACGGTCTTGCCGGCCCCCACGTCGCCCTGGATCAGCCGCAGCATCGGCTCGGGTTGGCTCAGGTCGTAGGCGATTTCGTTGCCGACCCGTTGCTGGGCACCGGTTGGCGTGAAGCCCAGGTTGGCCAGGTAGCGAGCCGGCAGGTCCTGGGCCTTGGGCATGGCCGGGGCGCGCAGCGCACGCAGGCTTTCACGCAGGCGCTGTTGCGACAGTTGATGGGTCAGCAGTTCTTCGAAGGCCAGCCGGTGTTGGGCCCAGTGATGACCCAAGGCCAGTTCTTCAACGTCGGCATCGGCGGGTGGGTGGTGCAGGTAGCGGATCGCATCGGCCAGGGGCGCCAGCTGATAGTCGCGGGCCAGCTCCTTGGGCAGCCAGTCGGGCAGGCTGCTGGGGCCCAGCAGGGTCAGGGTCTGCTGGCAGAGCTGGCGCAGGCGCTGTTGGGTCAGGCCTTCGGTGAGCGGGTAGACCGGGGTCAGGGTTTCATCCACCGGTGGCGGTTCGTCGCCGGTGATGGCGCGGTATTCCGGGTGATAGATCTCCAGCCCCGATGCGCCGGGCCGCGCCTCGCCATAGCAACGCACGCGGGTGCCGCGCTTGAGGCCTTCCTTCTGGGCATTGCTGAAGTGATAGAAACGCAGGCTGAGCCCACCTGTGCCGTCCTGCAGGCGCACCACCAGGCTGCGGCGGCGACCCATGACCACGTCGGCGCCGCTGACGGTGCCTTCGATCACCGCGTCCTGCCCCGGCCGCAAATGGCCGATGGGCACCACGCGAGTACGGTCCTGGTAGCGCAGGGGCAGGTGGAACAGCACGTCCTGGAGGTTTTCCAGACCGACCCTGGCCAGTTTCTCGGCCATGGCCTCGCCCACGCCCTTGAGCGTCGTGACCGGTACCTTGGACAGCTCCGTCATGGCCGCGGCTTACTTGGCGGCGGGCGGCTTGGCCACGGAGCACAGGCGGATCGAGTCAGCGAGGATCTCGATGGCCTTGGGTCGCGGGAAGCTGGCGCGCCAGGCGATGGCAACGGTGCGGAACGGCACGGGGGCCGACATCGGGCGGACTTCGATCACGCCGGGGGCATAGTGGTGGCTGTCCACCGCCGACAGCGGCAGGATCGAGATGCCCAGGCCCGAGGCGACCATGTGGCGAATGGTTTCCAGGGAACTGGATTCCACCGTGGTGTGCTTGGCGCCTTCGCCGCCCTTGGTCAGCGTGGGGCAGGCTTCGAGCACCTGGTCACGGAAGCAGTGGCCTTCGCCCAGCAGCAACAGGCTCTTGTCGTTGAGCAGGCCGGCGTCGATGGATTTCTTCTGGGTCCAGGGGTGCTGGGCCGGCATCAACACGTAGAACGGCTCGTCGTAGAGCGGCAGCGTCAGCACGTCGGCTTCGTTGAAGGGCAGGGCGATGATGATCGCGTCCAGCTCCCCGTTGCGCAATTTGTCGCGCAGCACGTGGGTGAAGTTTTCTTCGATGTACAACGGCATCTGCGGGGCGACCCGGTGCAGTTGTGGAATCAGGTGCGGGAACAGGTACGGGCCGACGGTGTAGATCGCGCCGACCTTGAGAGGGGCCGTCAGCTGGTTCTTGCCGGCCTGGGCCAGTTCGCGGATGCCCTGGGCCTGCTCCAGCACCTTCTGCGCCTGGGCCACGATGCCTTCACCCACCGGGGTCAGGCGCACGGCGCTCTTGCTGCGCTCGAAAATCAGCACACCGAGTTCGTCTTCGAGCTTTTTCACACCCACCGACAACGTCGGCTGGCTGACATGGCAACGCTCGGCCGCATGGCCGAAGTGCTGCTCTTGGGCGAGGGTGACGATGTAGCGTAATTCTGTGAGGGTCATGGCGAGCATCCGTGAAGTTGCGAGCCAAGCATACCGGCTGCAATCGATAGACGCACGTTATCAGACTGAAGGGAAAGGAAGTAAGACTTGTAGGAACAAGCCCTCTGGAAGCAAGGCTTGCCCGCGATGCAGGCGACACGGTCTCAGGAAAGACCGCGCCCCTTGCATCGCGAGCAAGCTTTGGCTCCAGCCAAGGCGCCAGGGGTCAGCGCCGGCGTTTGTCGATGGAGTACACAAACGGCGCAACGATTTCGATGGAGCCGTTGGTCAACATGTCGGCCGGTGGCTTGGGCAGCGGTTGGGCCTTGCGGATCATCTCCAGGGTGGCCCGGTCCAGGTCGGCGTTGCCGGACTTGTCGACCAGCTCGAACGACAACACATTGCCTTCGGCATCCACCACGAACCGCAAGCGGTTCAAGCCTTCCTTGCCCCGTGCCTGGGCGCTGGGCGGGTACTTCTTGTACTTGCCCAGGTGCGCCAGCAAGGTGCCTTGCCAACTGGCCTTGGCGGCCATTTGCGCGGGCGAAGGGCCTGGGGCCGGCTGGGCGGATTTCTCCGTCGGGGCCTGGGTCGGCTGGGTGTCGCTCGGCTTCTGCTCCGAAGGCTGCTCCTTCGGTGGCTCCGGCTTCTTCTCTTCCACCGGCTTGGGCTTGGGCGGTTGCGGCTTGGGCTTGGGCTTGACCGGCTTGGGCACGGCGATTTCCGCTTTCGGCGCTTCGGCGAGCTTGGGCAACGGCAGCTCTTCGACCGGCTCCGGCGGCTTGGGCGGCGTGACGACTTTCGGCGGCGCCGGCGGTGGCGGGGCGGGCACGGGCGCCAGCTCGACCATCATCGCCTGGGGCGGCAGTTCGATGGGCGGGCGTGTCGTCCAGTTCAGCGCCAGCGCGATGGCAAGCGCATGCACGCCCAGCACCACGGCCAGGCTACCGCTGTAACGCGTCAGCTTTTGGCGCGTCGTGATCATTTCTTCGGCGCCGTCTCGAGTCCGACCAGGCCGACCTTCAAGTAGCCGGCGCTGCGCAGGGCGTCCATCACGCTCATCAGGTCGCCGTAGTCCACGCCCTTATCGGCCTGGAAGAAGATCGTCGTGTCCTTCTTGCCCTGGGTCTTGGCGTCGAGGGCAGCGCCGAGGGTTTCGGCCTTGACCTCGTCTTCGCCCAGGAACAATCGCTGGTCGGCCTTGACGCTCAGGAACACCGGTTTCTCCGGCCGGGGCGAAGGCTTGGCCGTCGACGCCGGGAGGTCAACCTTGATGTCCACGGTGGCGAGCGGGGCGGCCACCATGAAGATGATCAACAGCACCAGCATCACGTCGATGAACGGCGTGACGTTGATCTCGTGGTTCTCGGCCAGATCGTCGTCTGCGCCTTCTTTCAAATGCAGGCCCATGGCCGATTACCCCACTTTCACCATGTGCGGTTGCGAGCCACGCTCGGGCGGCAGGTGGTCGAGGTCGCGGCTGACCAGCAACAGCACTTCGGCCGAGGCGTCGGACACCTGGGCCTTGTAGCCGGCGATGGAGCGGGCAAACACGTTGTAGATGACCACGGCCGGGATCGCTGCCACCAGGCCCAATGCGGTCGCCAGCAAGGCCTCGGCAATACCGGGCGCGACGACAGCGAGGTTGGTGGTCTGGGTCTTGGCGATACCGATGAAGCTGTTCATGATGCCCCACACGGTGCCGAACAGGCCCACGAACGGCGCGGTGGAGCCGATGGTGGCGAGCACGCCGGTGCCGCTGCTCATGTTGCGACCGCAGGCCGCCACCAGGCGTTCGAGGCGGAAGCTCACGCGTTCCTTGATGCCTTCCTTCTCCCGGCTGTTGGCCGACAGGCGCATCTCTTCGAGCGCGTCGTGCACCAGCAGGTTGGCGAGGGTGCCTTCCTTCGCCGCGGAGGCGCTGGCTTCCTTGAGGGTGGCGGCTTTTTTCAGGGCGGCGATCTCACCGCGCAAGCGACGCTTGGCCCCCAGCAGCTCGAAGCCCTTGGCGATCCAAATGGTCCAGGTGATGATCGAGGCGATGGCCAGGCCGATCATCACGGCTTTGACGACGACGTCGGCGTTCTTGTACATGCCCCATGGCGACAGGTCGTGGGCCATGCCCAGGCTGTTGTCGGCCTCGAGCACTTGCGGGGCGTCGGCGGCGGTGGCCTCGACGGCCTGGGCCGGGTCGGTGGCGACCGGCGTTGCAACCGGGGCGCTCGCTTCGGCTGCCGTCGGCGCGGTGTTCGGTGTGGTGGCTGGCGTCTGTGTATCGGCGAACGCGGCCGGTGCCAGCAGCAGGCTGAGCAGCAGGGCTGCGGCGGCGCCCCAGGCGCGAGAGCGGTTGGTTGGCGAAGCGAGGGATAGAGAGTGTTTCATGCTGGCCGGACCTGAGAGGAAAAGACGGTTGATGTTCTTCCAGGCCTCGTGAGGCCGAGAACAAAAGTGGCAGGCATTATTGCAAGTAATTCTTGTTAACAGAAGTAATAGCGTCTCTTTTTTTCCTGCATTGCTAGCCACTCGTCCTCATCGAGGGCTAGTCTGCGGCTTTACCGAGGAGTTTTTTGATGTCCGCGCCTTCTGTTTTGATCGCCGGTTGCGGTGATATCGGCGGCCGCCTGGCCAGCCAGTTGGTGGCTGAGCAATGGCGGGTGTATGGCTTGCGCCGCACGGTTTCCAGCCTGCCGGCGGGTGTCGTCGGGGTCGCTGGGGATCTGTTCGGCGCGCAATGCCCGGCCGCTTGGCCCACCGCTCCGCTGGATTACCTGGTGTACAGCGCCGCCGCCACTGAGCACGACGAAGCGGGCTACCGCGCGGCTTATGTAGAAGGGTTGCAACACGTGTTGGGCTGGCTGAAGCAGCACGGCCAGCAGCCCAAGCGGTTGCTGTTCGTGTCCAGCAGCAGCGTCTATGGGCAAAAGGCGGGAGAGTGGGTCGACGAAACCTCGCCCACCATGGCCGGCGGCTACTCCGGCCGGCTGATGCTCGAAGCCGAACAAGTGGCCCTCGACAGCGGCATCCCGGCCAGCCGCGTGCGCCTGACCGGCATCTACGGCCCCGGTCGCGAATGGTTGCTCAACCAAGTGCGCCAAGGCTACAGCGTCGTGGAAGACCCGCCCCTGTACGCCAACCGCATCCACGCCGACGACGCCGCCGGCCTGCTGGCGCACCTGCTCAAGGCCGATCATCAAGGCCAGCGCCTGGACGACTGCTACATCGGCGTCGACGACGCCCCCGCCGCCTTGGCCGACGTGGTCGCCTGGCTGCGCGAGTACATGGGCGTCACCCAATGGGCCGAAAACGCCAGCGTGCGCCGCGCCGGCAGTAAACGCTGCAGTAACGCCCGCGCCAAGGCCCTGGGCTGGACGCCGCGTTACCCGAGCTTTCGCGAAGGCTATGCAGCTATCCTGGAGGGGCGCTGCTGACCAATGTGGGAGCGAGCCTGATCGCGAAGAGGGCAGCACAGCCGCCATCGCGAGCAAGCCCACTCCCACATTAGGACTGCAGTGACACAGCATTTGTGAATAACGCCGGACCCTGTGGGAGCGAGCCTGCTCGCGATGGCGTCGGCCTATTCAGAGCTGGTGCAAGCTGACACACCGCTATCGCGAGCAGGCTCGCTCCCACAAGTGGTAGCAGCCCACCTCTCGCGAATCCTTGACTTGCCCCATCGAACTCCCCGAGCATGCTTCCACATCCGCGACAGGGACCGTCCTCCATGCAAGCCAGTTTCAGCAAAGGCGTCGTCTTTGCACTCTCCGCCGCCGCACTGAACGCCACGATCGGCGTGCTCAGCAAGGTCCTCATGAGCAACGGCTTCACCGCCAGCAGCGTGGCCATGATCAAGACGATCCTGGGTTGCCTGTTGCTCTCGGTTTTGCTGCCGTTCCTCAAGCGTCCCGCCACGACCGCCAAATGGACTCAGGCGGCGATCTGCGCATTCCTCGGCATCTTCGTGCTGTTCCACTTCGAAACGTCGGCCTATCGGCATTACGCCGCCGCCGGCGTGGTGGTAATGCTGATGGCCAGCGCGTCCATCTCCTCCATCGTGCTGGGGCGCTTGTTCCTCAAAGACCCCATCACCGCGAACGCCACCGTGGGTGCCGCCCTGGCTATCGCCGGGATCGCGGTGATCTTCGGCGCCGACCTGCAACAAGGCTTCACGCTCCAGGGCGCCGCGCTCGCGTCCATGGCCGGCTGCGGCTATGGGGCGTTTTCGGTGGCGATGAAACGAATGGGCGTGTCCGGCGGGCTGCACTTCACCCGTCAATTGCTGTTCTTCGGCAGCCTGTACCTGCTGATGCCGGCGGGGGCCGACGGCTTCGTCATCGGCGCGCTGACGCCCCTGGCGCTGGCCGCACTGCTGGCGCTGGCCGCGCTGCCGACCATCCTCGGCTTCTTCTGCACCACCAAGGCCATCGAATACCTCAAGCCTTCCCAGGTGCAAGCGTTGGAGCTGACCGAGCCGCTGTTCGCCGCACTGCTGGCGTTTGTGGTGCTCAACGAAGTGCCTCGCGACAGCCTCTACGCCGGCGCGGCATTGATCATCCTCGGGCTGTGCTTCTCCAACGAACTGATCCGCCTGGGCAGGAAAGTGCCTGCCCCCTGTGGGAGCTAACGGCATGGGCTTTTGGGACCGATTGTTTGGCGGACGCTTCACCCTGCCCCCGCCCGAGGAAACCAACCTCAGCGCCTCGGCGATCATGAAGGAACTGCGCCCCGGCGCCTCCGATCCGGCGCAGAAAGCTGCGCTCCAGGCCTTTGCCCAAACGCTGGTGGCCAGGATGCCGGAAAAAGAAGGCGCCAGGCTCGTCAGGCGCGTGATGCGCAAATACGCGATGGGGGAAGACGCGTGCAGCGCCCTCACCGACGGACTGCTGGATGACTCAAAGGGCCAAAAGCTTGAGCACCTCGCCCTCATGAGCCTGGACTGGAGGGGCTTTGACACATTCGAATAC